>Ga0315900_10000414_pt1 | contig 76013 bp, 60 predicted proteins | sample LakEriMetagenome_FD_203521 | JGI IMG/M metagenome (GOLD analysis project Ga0315900, IMG submission 203521) | Freshwater fungal communities from buoy surface, Lake Erie, Ohio, United States - Buoy 12 MA114 | ecosystem: Environmental > Aquatic > Freshwater > Lake > Lake biofilm | place: USA: Lake... | reverse complement strand
AACTTCCAAAGAAATCTTCCAAAGCATAATCCATTGGTTTTAACCCAGTAGTTTTTGATTGAAAAGTAAAACGGTGGTCGTTGGTTACATCACCAACTTGATACATTGGCGAACGCTCTCGGTCGGCAATTCGTTGTAAAGTATCTATATCTTTTTGACCAATCACTAGGCCCATACGTTCTTGTGATTCGTTACCAATAATTTCTTTTGCAGATAAAGTTGGATCACCTACTGGTAATTTATCCAAATCAATTAAACCACCTGTTGCTTCTACTAATTCTGACAAACAATTTAAATGTCCACCTGCACCATGATCGTGAATAGACACGATTGGATTATTATCGCTTTCAACCAAACCTCTTACGGCATTAGCAGCACGTTTTTGCATCTCAGGATTAGAACGTTGAATGGCATTTAATTCGATACCAGAACCAAAAGCACCTGTATCAGCTGAAGAAACTGCTGCTCCACCCATACCAATGCGATAATTTTCTCCTCCTAAAATAACAATCTTATCGCCAGCTTTAGGTTCCTTTTTAATGGCTTGGTTTAATTTGCCATAACCAATACCACCTGCTTGCATAATTACTTTATCGTAACCTATCTTACGAATGTTCTCGACTCCGCTCGAACTGACAGTTTTCTCCTGATGCTCAAAGGTTAATACCGAACCTGTAATTAAAGGCTGACCGAATTTATTTCCAAAATCAGAAGCTCCATTAGATGCTTTGATTAAAATGTCCATCGGTGTTTGATACAACCAAGGTCTTTCGCTCATTCCTTTCTCCCACTCTCTTCTGTCACCCTGAGCGGCGTCGAAGGGCACTAAACGAGAATAAGAAGTCATGTAAACTGCAGTTCCTGCTAACGGCAATGAACCTTGTCCGCCTGCTAAACGGTCGCGAATTTCTCCACCCGAACCAGTTGCCGCTCCATTAAATGGTTCAACGGTTGTTGGAAAGTTATGTGTTTCGGCTTTTAATGATAAAACCGATTCAAATTCTTTTTCTTCGTAAAAGTCTGGTTTATCAGCGCTCTTTGGAGCAAACTGAACAACCTTAGGACCTTTTACAAAAGCCACATTATCTTTATAAGCAGAAACGATATCGTTAGGATTCGTCTCAGACGTTTTTTTAATTAATTTGAAAAGTGATGTTGGTTTTGTTTCGCCATCAATTACAAAAGTTCCATTGAAAATTTTATGACGACAGTGTTCTGAGTTTGCTTGAGAGAATGCAAAGATTTCAGAGTCGGTTAATTTACGTCCTAGTTTCGTGGATAAGTTATTTAAGTAATCAACCTCTTCTCCGCTTAAAGCTAAACCTTCTGATTTATTGTAAGCAGCAATATCATTGATCTCTAAAATTGGTTCAGGTTTAATATTAATGGTATAAATATCCTGATTCAATTCGCTATACTTTTGAGATAACATGGGATCAAAAGCAGTATAATCAGAAGCTACTTTTTCAAATTCTTCAATTCGGATAATGCCGGTAATACCCATATTTTGGGTAATCTCCACTGCATTAGTACTCCAAGGTGTAATCATTGCTGCACGTGGACCAACAAAAAAATCCGTTAGTACGGATTTCTCTATTTTATGAGCGCCACCAAACAGCCAGTTTAATTTTTGAACGTCTGCAGATGAAATGGAATCTTGTGCTTGAACTGCAAAAACAGTATTGGATTGGTTTCCGAAGAAATGAATCATAGGTTTGATTTGTTTATTGTTTTTGAAAGCGCAAAGTTAATCTTATAAAAGAAAATAGCCAATTAGCCAAGTATTATTTATCCCCAGAAATCAATAGATTTAAACAAAAAAGGCTCGGTAAAATACCGAGCTTTTTTTAATTATATCATTAAATATTATCTTCCACCTTGCATCGCTTTTAATTCATCCATAGTCATCATTTTGTAACCCTCCGTTGATAAATCAAATTTAGAATCTGCTACAGGCTCAGTTGAAACCTCTTTAGCAACCATTTTAAATTTCATTCCACCTTGGCCACCAGAAAACTCAAAAGGCATTCCTTTTAAATCCTTCATAAAACCTTGGCCCTGACCTTTTCCTTCTTTATTATTATTTTCAAATTTATCACAATACCAAACATCCATTTTTTCTTCTTTTTTATCCTTGCTCACAGTAGTAACAATTGCTTTTTTACACTCATAACCTGCAATCATTTTTGTTTCGGTAGTATATTCAATTTTTGGGTCAGCAGGTTTGTCCTTTTGTTTAGCTTCTTCTTTTGATATTTCTTCTTTTGTTTGTTTAATGGCAATTTTATTTCCCATTTGTTCCATTAACATTGTCATCCCTTTTTCATCTACTAGAGTAATGTTTGTAAACATCATCGAGGACATTTCTTGTAAAGATTTTCCAGTTTTAAATGACACTTTATTTTCCATATCGCCAATCATTGCGGCTTGCTCAGGAGGTAAGCCTTCTAGTGTCATAGCATAAGTAATTGTTCCTTCTTTAATTTGTGCATTTAATGATAATGCTGATAACGCAACAACAGCTAGGGTAGAGAATAATTTGTTCATGTTTTTAATTTTATAATTGTGTTTTATCTAATTCCAATTGACATGCCAATTTACAATTTTGATAGTTTTGAAATGCAAAAATATGCTAAATGGTTATTATGATGGATAAATTATCATGGAACGCTGATAACGCTGATTATTATGATTTTTCATGATGACTTTTAGAATTCACAAAAACCAAATATCATTTTTCATCATAACCATCTATGGAATCTGCGTTCTATAAAAACGATTAAACTCTACTTTTGAATATCTTCAAATAGCTTCTCCATCTCGGTGCGAGTTACTATTTTGTAAAAAGCTGGCACTTCAAAATAATCATCCTTTATTTCTTCGTTTTTAACCGCAGTTGCAGTGAAGCACATTTCTAACCCTAATTTCCTTAAACGGTATTGCATCAGCATGCCTTTCAAACTTTTATAAGGTCCAACATTATTAATACTATCTAATCCTAAATCTGAAGTGTAATAAACATCAAAGCTCTCGGTAGGATTATTAACGTAAGTAGCTTTTACTTTTTGACATTTATAACCTGCTATGGTTTTAGTGCCTTTTACTTCTTCTAATTTTAGTTCGTAATCTTTGTTTTCTTGAATTAAATCAGCTTCGTTTTGAATGCAAGCATTTTTAATATCCATAAACTTCACCATCTGGGTTAAGGTTTTCTTACTTGGATCACTAATAAAGACTGTGTTAAAAATACCCATAGTACTCATTTCAACCTGAAGACGATTATTTTTAAATCTTACAGTTGCTGAACCTGGCGCTAAACCAGCCATAGGATGAGAATGATCAACTACCTCTGCATTATACTCAATAACACCTTCGGTTAATGCGTTTTCGGACTTTTTTGAATCACTGCATGAAGCGAATAATAATACTGAAACTATTCCAAAAAAAAGTAATATTCGTTTAGTTGCTATCAAGGGGATAAGTTATAGAAATCGAAAGATAATCATTTGTATTAAATCGACAAATTAATATCCTAAAATTTTTAACATCGATTTATAGCTTTGTTCTTTAGCAAAAAGTTTAGTTGTAATCTCTCCTTTTTCATCCCTATCAATTAATACATGTTTAGGAGCAGGCACTAAACAATGTTGCGTTCCTCCGTACCCACTTAATGCCTCTTGATAAGCGCCTGTGTGAAAAAATCCGATATATAAAGGCTGCTTATCTGTTTTTTCTGTTTTTGGCAAAAACACCTGATTAGTATGCGCTTCTGTATTATAATAATCCATACTATCACAAGTTAAGCCACCTAAATTAACGGGGATATAAGGTTTTTCCCAATTATTTACAGCTAACATAATAAAATGCTGTTTGATACCCCACGTGTCTGGAAGCGTGGTGATGAATGAACTGTCGATCATATACCACTGCTCTCGGTCGTTTTGTTGTTTTTGATCGATAATAGAGTATAATGTAGCCCCACTTTCGGCAACTGTAAACGACCCAAACTCCGTAAAAATATTTGGTTCATCTATCTCGTGTTGGGTACAAAACGTTTTTATTTGAGAAACGATTTCCTCAACCATATATTCATAATTATACTCAAAACTTAAAGAAGTACGAATTGGCATACCACCTCCAATGTTTAATGAATCTAAAGATGGGCAGATCTTTTTCAGTTCTTTATAGATATTTAAACACTTATTCAACTCTGTCCAATAATAAATAGTATCCTTGATTCCATTATTGATAAAAAAATGCAATAACTTTAATTCGAACTTAGGGTTGTTTTGTATCTTCTCTTTGTATAAACTAATAATATCGGTGTAACGAACTCCTAAACGGGATGAATAAAAGGCAAAAGACGGTTCTTCTTCTGTACTAATTCGTATTCCAAGTTTACATTTAGCTACCTTAACATTCTTTTTATAGTGCTCAAACTCATCCAAATGGTCTAAAACGGGAATCACATTATAGCCATCATTTAACAATTCGGAGATATATTGTTTGTAGTTTGTTTTCTTATAACCATTACATATAATATGTGTATCCTTTGTAATACTACCTTTTTTAATTTGCTCGCGAATAATTTGAATATCGTATGCCGAAGATGTTTCGATATGAACATCGTTTTTTAACACTTCATCCAACACAAAGCTAAAGTGCGAGCTTTTAGTGCAATAACAATACACATATTTACCTTTATAATCGGCTTTGGCCATGGCTACGTTAAACATACGCTTGGCCTTTTGTATTTGCGAGGTAATTTTGGGTAAATACGTGATTTTTAATGGAGTACCATATTGTTTAATGATATCCATTAAAGGAATGTCATTAAAGTACAATTCATTATCAATTACTTCAAACGATTCCTGTGGGAAATCGAAGGTTTGTTCGATTAGGTTTTGGTATTTGTTTTCCATAGGTGCAAATGTAAGTTACTTGGATTACAGTTCAAAGGGTTAATGTAAGTAATTTAGATTTATTAATATTAATTTAACCGCAAAAGAAGTAATTACGAATTTATACGAATATACGAATCTGGGTTAAGCAAGCCACGATTGCTATATTCGTTCAGATTCGTAATTAAATTAAAATAAAACCTTTGCCTCTTTGCGGTTAAAAAACTACTTTTGCACCATGATTCAACGTAAACAAACCATATTTTTATTATTAGTTAGCTTAAGAGCTATTGCACAGTTTATTATTCCATTTCAAACCATAACTATAAATGACGTTAAATGGACTGTTGGTTTAATTCCCGGTGCTAACGAAGAAATTGTAAATGGTAATGTTTATTACCCAATTATTTTTAACATTATCATACTTATATTAAGTACAACTATTATCTTTTTATATAAAAACAGAGTACTACAATATAAGTTAGCAAACCTACTAGTAGTATTTAATATATTTTTAGTTGGTTTATTCTTTATACTAACTTATAATAAAGAAGGTGGTCCTGAAGCTATATCATATCAATCTGGTTCTTTTTTACCCCTTATTTCAGCCGTTTTTGCCTATTTAGCCGCTCATTTTATTAAAAAGGATGAGCAATTGGTAAGAAGCGCTGATAGAATACGATGATATTTAAGATTTTAGAAGTGAGAAGTGAGAAATTATTAGATTGATTTTTCAAATCTTAAATCCTATTTCTAAATTCTTAAATTTATATTGTTGATAATTAGGTGTTTTTTTGAACATTTACTCCTTTTTCGACCAAAAACGAATGATTTTTCTCGTTTTTTATAAATAAATGGTATTTTTGCCCCCACTAACTAAAACACTTAAAAATGAAATTAACTGAAATTCAAGATTTAATTAAATTTGTTTCTAAAAGCGGGGTAAACGAAGTTGAACTAGAAACCAAAGAAATTAAAATAGTTATTAAAACTGGTAAGCAAACTACTGCAGCTCCTGTGATGTATCAAGCTGCTCCAGCTCAAATTACAACAGCTCCTGCACAAGTAATGGCTGCGCCGGCTGCAACAGCTCCTGCTGCCGAAACAGCTCCACCAGTTGCAACTAACACTGCCTCTGCTGCCGAAGCAAAATATGTAACTATTAAATCACCAATGATTGGTACATTCTATCGTTCTGCTGGTCCTGATAAAGCACCATTTGTGAACGTAGGTGATGATATTGACACTGGAAAACCAGTTTGCATCATTGAAGCGATGAAATTATTTAACGAAATTGAAAGCGAAGTAAAAGGTAAAATCGTTAAGGTATTGGTAAATGATGCGACTCCTGTTGAGTACGATCAACCATTGTTCCTTGTTGATCCAGCTTAATTATAATTCAAGGTTTAAGATTCAAAATTCAAAGATTATCAAATCTTGAATTTTAAACTTTTAACGTTAAATTCTAAACAGATGTTTAAAAAAATATTAATTGCCAATAGAGGCGAGATTGCTTTACGTGTGATTAGAACATGTAAGGAAATGGGAATTAAAACCGTAGCGGTTTATTCTACAGCTGATAAAGACTCTTTACACGTGAAGTTTGCTGATGAGGCCGTGTGTATTGGTCCGCCGCCTAGTAAAGATAGCTACTTAAGCATGTCGAATATTATTGCGGCTGCCGAAATTACAAACGCGGATGCGATCCATCCTGGTTACGGTTTCTTAAGTGAAAACGCTAAGTTTTCTGAAATTTGCCGTCAAAACAAAATTAAGTTCATTGGAGCCTCTCCTGAGATGATTAACCAAATGGGCGACAAGAGTAACGCGAAGGCAACAATGATTGCTGCAGGTGTGCCTTGTGTACCAGGTTCGGTTGGTTTATTAGAAAGCGCTGAGCAAGGAAAAGAATTAGCCAAAGACATTAAGTACCCTGTAATTATTAAAGCTACTGCCGGTGGTGGTGGAAAAGGGATGCGTATTATTTGGAAAGAAGAAGATTTTCAAGCAGCATGGGATAGCGCTGTACACGAAGCAACAGCTGCTTTTGGTAACGGTGCCATGTACATGGAAAAATATATTGAAGAACCACGCCATATCGAAATTCAAATTGTGGGCGATGCACACGGTAAAGCTTGCCACTTGAGTGAGCGTGACTGTTCAGTTCAACGCCGTCATCAAAAATTGGTAGAAGAAACACCTTCACCATTTATGACTCCTGAATTACGCGAAGCCATGGGCGATGCGGCTGTTAAAGCAGCTTTATCTATTGGTTACGAAGGTGTAGGAACTATTGAGTTTTTAGTAGATAAGCACCGTAATTTTTACTTCATGGAAATGAATACTCGTATTCAAGTGGAGCATCCAATCACTGAAGAGGTGATTAACTACGATTTAATACGCGAACAAATTTTAGTAGCTGCTGGTGTGCCTATTAGTGGTAAAAACTACTACCCACAACTGCATGCGATTGAGTGCCGTATTAATGCCGAAGATCCTTTTAAAAACTTTGCACCATCTCCAGGAACAATTACAACGTTGCATACACCAGGCGGACACGGCATACGTGTTGACTCACATGTGTATAGCGGTTACCGTATCCCACCAAACTATGATAGTATGGTTGGTAAACTAATTACGGTAGCACAAACCCGCGAAGAAGCCATAGCAAAAATGCACCGAGCTTTAAGTGAGTATGTAATTGAAGGCGTAAAAACAACCATTCCTTTTCATATTAAATTAATGCAAAACGAAGATTTTAAAGCAGGAAACTACACTACTAAGTTTATGGAAACCTGGGACTATAACAACGCTTAATTTTAAACCGCATAATTTAAAAAGCCTTTCGGAAACGAGAGGCTTTTTTGTTTAAACTCAATTCTTGTCAGTTCAAGCAATCCTGATAGCTATCGGGTCGAGAACAAAAGAATATGGTATTTTTGTTATATTTGATTACCTAACAAATTGAAAGTGCTTACAAACATTTAAAATTGTTTACAAACGAAAAAGTAGCACTTAGTAACTAGTACGTTAGCGGTTTTTATAGAAAACGACACAATGAACTATAACAATAAAAAATTTAGACCTGTTAGCAATACTGAGAACGGAGAAACGTCAAACGAAACTCTATTTCATTATAAGCAATTAGGAAATATACTTACTTCTGAATATTCTGGAGGCAAAATTAAATATGGACATTTAATTGGTTTGGTTGACGATGAAGGAAATATAGAAATGCGTTATCACCAAATAAATGACAAAGACGAATTGATGACAGGAATTTGCATTTCGAAACCAGAAATTCTGGAAAACGGAAAAATTCGCCTTCACGAAAATTGGGAATGGACCTCAGGAGACAAATCAAAAGGACAATCAATCATTGAAGAACTATAAATAAAAAAGAAATGGCACACGAGCACAACTACAAAGTAACTGCGGTATGGACAGGGAACAAAGGTGACGGAACAAAAAATGTACGAACCTACGACCGTAGCCATACAGTTTCTATTCAAGGAAAGCCTGAATTATTTCTTACTACTGACAATCCTTCTGTTGGCGATAAATCAAAATTGAATCCTGAAGATTTATTGGTTACATCCATTTCATCATGTCACATGCTTTCGTACTTGTATGTATGTTCATTGGAACGTGTTGTAATTACATCTTACACCGACAATGCTACAAGCATTATGATTGAAAAAGAAAGTGGTGGAGGAAACTTCAAAGAAGTAACTTTGAATCCTATTGTTTATGTAGCTGAAGAAAGTATGATCGAGAAAGCCATTGAACTGCACCACAAAGCTCACGAAATATGTTATATAGCCAATTCTTTAAATTTTGAAGTAAAATGTAATCCAACCTGCAAAGTAGAATAAACAATCATATGAAAATTTGCATCGCACAAATAAAACCAATCAAGGGGAATGTTTCGGCAAATATTGAAGCACATATAAGATTTATTAAACTTGAAAACAACCGCTATCAATGGCTTTTGCAAAAAAACTAACACAGATTCTTCCTTTAAAAATTTACACGAAACCGTGAAACATGTAACAATTTTTTATTTATACGTAAAAACAAAATATCTTTAAACGGTATCTTTAGCTATTATATATGACTTTTATCAGTTGTATTTATGATATAGGACTTATTGTAAAAACCTTTTTAATTCTAATTTAGCTCTATACATCAATTATGATAAAAAACATCCTTATTGAAATAGGTTTAATTGCTCGTTTTACTGGACGTTTTTTCGTAGAAGTGTTTAAACCTCGCTTTGAGTTTAATGAATTTTTACGTCAGTGTTTTTACATAGGTAATAAATCGTTACCGCTTGTTGCTATTACCGCCTTTATTATGGGTTTAGTTATTACTATGCAATCCCGCCCTACCCTCGTTGAATTTGGCGCTCAAGCGTGGTTACCAAAAATGATTTCTGTTTCATTAGTTCGAGAAATTGCGCCAGTCATTACAGCTTTAATTTGTGCTGGTAAAATTGGCTCAGGTATTGGCGCCGAATTAGGCTCCATGAAAGTAACCGAACAAATTGACGCCATGGATGTATCTGGAACCAATCCTTATAAATTTTTAGTAGTAACACGCGTGATGGCTACCACCTTAATGATTCCTATTTTAGCCATATTAGCTGATGGCATTTCTTTATACGGCGGTTATTTAGGCTGCAATATTCATGGCGTAGTTAGCTGGGATTTATTTTGGAATCAAGTATTTGATACGTTAGTTTATGCTGATATTGTCCCTTCCATTTTAAAAACATTTTTCTTTGGTTTTGTCATTGGCATTATTGGTTGTTACCAAGGCTTTAATTCAAGCAAAGGCACCGAAGGTGTTGGTCAATCTGCTAACTCAGCCGTTGTTATTTCTTCACTATTGGTTTTTATTATTGATTTGTTGGCCGTTCAAATTACAGATGCTTTAAACTTAAATTAAAAAATGGCAAATGTTAACGAACATACATCAAACAGTAATGAACTTGAAAACGTTATTAAAATTACCGATTTACAGAAAGCCTTTGGTGATAATAAAGTCATTAATGGTTTTAATTTTAATTTAAAACGTGGCGAAAACGCCGTAGTGCTCGGAAAATCTGGTTCAGGAAAATCGGTTTTAATAAAGTTAATCATCGGCTTAATGAAACCCGACCAAGGCAGCATTGAAGTATTAGGTAAAAAAGTTGAAAAACTAAACACGTCGCAATTAGATGAAATGCGAGTAAAGGTTGGCTTCCTATTTCAAAGTAATGCCCTGTATGATTCGATGACTGTTCGCGAAAATTTAGAATTCCCGCTACGCAGACATTGGATAAAAAAAAGTACCAATAAAGATGAAGTCAATAATTTAGTAATGGAAGCATTAACTAATGTAGGTTTGCCTCATACGATTGATATGATGCCTTCTGAATTATCAGGCGGCATGCGTAAACGTATTGCTTTAGCAAGAACATTAATTTTAAAACCAGAAATTATTTTGTACGATGAACCTACAACAGGTCTTGATCCTATTACAGGAAAAGAAATCAGTCATTTAATGCTTGATCTCCAAAAAAAATACAATACTTCTTCTATTATTATTTCACATGATATTAATTGTGTTAAAATAGTAGCAAACAGAATTATCATGCTTATTGACGGTACCTGCTATGCAACAGGTACATATAACGAATTAGAAAACTCAACAGACTCAAGGGTAAAACAATTTTTTGAATAAAAAACTATGTCACAAGAAACATCTAAAAATATACGAGTAGGAGCTTTTATTTTAGTAGGAACGGTTCTACTTATATTTTCATTATATCTTATAGGAGCTAAGCAAAATTTATTTGGTTCTACCTTCGAACTCAAATCACAATTTAAAAATGTGAATGGCTTAATGCCAGGCAATAATGTAAGGTTTACTGGAATTGATGTAGGTACTGTTAAAACCGTAGAAATCATTAATGATTCAACCGTTAACGTTACGATGGTAATTGAAGATAAGGTACAAGCCTTTATTAAAAAAAATGCCACAGCAATGGTCGGTACTGACGGTTTAATGGGAAATAAACTAATTAATATCAGTTCGTCCAATGAAGCGGCTGAAAGTGTAGAAGATGGTGATTTTTTAATTTCTAAAAGTCCTTTAGGGACAGATGATATGATGCGCACCTTAAATATCACCAACGAAAACGTAAAAGACATTACCATTGATTTAAAAAATATCGTACACCGATTAAATAGTCCAAACACTTTATGGAGCATATTGATGGATTCTGTTTTAGCGGATAATGTAAAACAAGCTATTGTGAATATTAAAGTAACTAGCGACCGCACCGCCATTATTACGGGTGATTTAAGTAGAATTGTGAAACATATTAAAGATGGCAAAGGAACAATTGGTGCTTTAATAGCAGATACTACCATTGCCGTAAAACTAAATCAAAGTATCGTAAATATTAAACTCATCACAGACTCATTAGCCATTGTTACTGGAGACATGCGTTATATCACCTCTAAGGTAAAAAAGGGCGAAGGAGGTATTGGAACAGTTTTAATGGATACTACTTTTGCCAATAACTTAAATGAAAGCATGAAGAATATAAAAAGTGGTACCAAAAATTTTGATGAGGATATGGAAGCTTTAAAACATAATATTTTATTGAGAAACTATTTCAAGAAAAAAGAAAAAGAAGCCAAGAAGAAAAAATAAAATGGCTTCCAATAACTTTAACATAAGAGGCTTAACTAACGAGCAAGTTCTACAAGCAAGGACTAAGCATGGAGACAATCAACTAAATTATAAAAAAGAAAATGGTTTTTGGGATGCTGTAAAAAGCATTGCCAAAGAACCAATGGTAATTTTATTGCTGGTTGCCTCTATCATTTATTTTATTAGCGGAAAAACTGGAGACGGTATCTTTTTATCATCCGCCATCATATTAGTTTCTGCTATTTCTTTATATCAAGATTCGAGAAGCCGTAATGCTTTGGAAAAATTAAAAAACTTTACTCAAGCAAAATGTAAGGTTATTCGCAATAACGAAACGATTGAAATTAATAGCGAAGAATTAGTCATCGGCGATTATTTAATAGTTGAAGAAGGCACCTTTATTGCAGCTGATGGAAACATTATACAATCCAATGACTTTTCGGTAAATGAATCTATATTAACTGGCGAATCCTTATCCGTAGAGAAAGATAAAAGTAAAGAAGATCATTTTGTATACCGAGGCACAACCGTTGCTAGTGGTTTGGCTATTGCCATTATTACAGCGATTGGGAACGAAACCAAATTAGGAAAAATTGGAAAAAGTTTAGAAAACATTGTAGAAGAAAAAACACCGCTAGAATTACAAATCAGCAACTTCGTAAAAAAAATGGTCATTGCAGGCGCCATTGTTTTTGTAATTGTATGGGGTATTAATTTTATTCGTTCGCAAGATGTACTGGATAGTTTAATTAAAGCTTTGACTTTAGCCATGAGTATTTTACCAGAAGAAATTCCCGTAGCCTTTACCACCTTTATGGCACTGGGAGCTTGGCGATTAATGAAATTGGGCATCGTCGTTAAGCAAATGAAAACCGTTGAAACTTTAGGTAGCGCTACGATTATTTGCACTGATAAAACCGGAACGATTACCGAAAACAAAATGAGTTTAGCAAAACTCTTTGTTTTAAAATCTCAAAAAATATCAAGTCCGGTTGAAACGCTAGCTGATGATGAAAAAGAATTGATTCGTTTAGCCATGTGGTCGAGCGAGCCTATTCCATTTGACCCTATGGAAATAGCCTTACACAAAGCTTATGAAAAAACTATTGAACAAGATGAAAGAGAACTCTTTAAAATGATTCATGAATATCCTTTAGGCGGCAAGCCACCTATGATGACTCATTTATTTGAAGACACAAAAGGCACCAGAATCATCGCTGCTAAAGGAGCACCTGAAGCCATGATTAATGTTTCCAATTTATCATCTGAAGAAAAACAACAGATTGAAAAAGCCATTAAAGAATTAACTTCTGAAGGGTATAGAGTACTAGGCGTTGGAGAAGCTCTATTTGAAGGAACTAACTATCCTAAAAACCAACAAGATTTTAAATTTCAATTTAAAGGCATCGTCGCATTTTATGATCCACCAAAACAAAACATTAAACAGGTATTAGAAAATTTTTATTCAGCAGGCATCACTGTTAAAATAGTCACAGGCGATAATGCCGAAACAACCACCTCTATTGCCAAACAAATTGGTTTTAAAGGATACGAAAAAAGTTTATCAGGAGATGAGTTAATGAAACTTAGTGATACTGAATTGCAAGAACGTGTGATGGACACTAATTTATTTACGAGAATGTTTCCTGATGCAAAATTAAAAATTATTAATGCCTTAAAAGCACAACAACAAATTGTAGCGATGACTGGCGATGGCGTGAATGATGGACCTGCTTTAAAAGCCGCGCACATCGGTATTGCTATGGGTAAAAAAGGAACGGAAATTGCCAAACAAGCTGCCTCATTAATTTTATTAGAGGATGATTTATCAAAAATGGTAGACGCTGTAGCGATGGGTAGAAAAATTTACACCAATCTAAAAAAAGCCATTCAATACATTATCTCCATTCATATACCAATTATTTTAACTGTCTTTATTCCATTAGCTTTAGGTTGGATTTTCCCCAATATATTTTCTCCTATCCATGTTATTTTCTTTGAATTAATTATGGGACCTACCTGCTCTATTATATATGAAAACGAGCCCATGGAAAAAAACACCATGCTGCAAAAACCTCGCCCTTTTACCAGTACTTTTTTTAATTGGAAAGAATTAACCACTAGTATTATTCAAGGATTAATGATTACGGCGGGGAACTTAGTTGCTTATCAATACGCTATTCATAAAGGGTATGATGAACAAACGACTCGCTCGATGGTGTTTACGGTTTTAATAACGTCTAATATTATTTTGACTTTAGTAAATCGTTCGTTTTATTATTCTATTCTAACCACCTTAAAATATAAAAACAATTTGGTGCTACTGATTATAAGCGTCACCATTTTAATCACAGTCTTATTAATGTACGTAAAACCATTGGCTAATTTCTTTGAATTAGAATCTCTAAATTTATCCCAATTAGGTATTAGCGTCTTGATTGGCTTTGTATTTGTAATTTGGTTTGAATTGGTTAAGTGGAGGAATAGACGTTCCAAATAACAAACTTACATCACCACTTTTAACTTCGCGTACTTCAACAATAAATTCTTTTCACCAGCATTTCTGAAATTAATACAGGCTTTAGATTCAGGATAGGAACCTTCAATGGAAGTTACTTCACCAATCCCAAACTTTTCATGTTCTACTACATTACCAACTCTTAAACTCGCGTTGGCGCTATTATCAGTTGGCGTATTTGTAGTTGCCATTCGTTTAGCCAATGGAATTAATTTTTTAGGAGGAGCAAAATTAATTGGCTTTGGTTCTTGTTTAGAAAATCCTGTTGTTTCCTTTGTTCTAAAATCAATGGCATCCATTGGTTTTTGAAACGGACGTGTAGGGCGCATAAATGCATCATCACTGAATTTTCGTTTCTCTGGTTCCTGTGGAAAATCTACACAGTTCTCATCCAACTCATCAATAAAACGACTAGGTTCGCAATAAATGATATTTCCAAAACGGTAACGTGTGGTTGCAAAACTAATGGTTGCTTTTTTTTCGGCACGTGTAATGGCTACATAAAACAAACGACGTTCTTCTTCTAATTCGCTTCGGCTATTTAATGCCATTTGTGAAGGGAATAGATTTTCTTCTAAGCCCACAATATTCACATACGGAAACTCTAATCCTTTAGAAGCATGAATGGTCATCATCGAAACCTTATCCGCATCTTTCTCGTTTTCTTTTTCTTTGTCAACATCCGTTAACAAAGAAATCTCTTGCATAAACTCATCTAATGTTTTTAATTCAGATGATTGTTCTGGAGAATCAAATAACTCTACAGGATTAACCTCAGTATTATTCGCAATCGCTTCTTTCAATTCTTCTTCTTGTGGAGTACGTTCTTGTTCCACAAAATCTTTAATACCATTCAATAACTCTTGTATGTTTTCGTAACGACTCACACCTTCTGGCGTTTTATCGTGATATAAATCTTTCACTACTCCACTCGTAACTGCAATATGATTCGCACATTCAAAAGCATCTTTGTATGGAATCATCATCGAGAACGTTTTAATCATGGTGGTGAATTCAGAAATTTTGGTTGCTGTTCCAGAATTAATACCCGTATTAAAATCTTTTAAATTATCTAACACCTGCCACATGCTAATGTCATGCTCCATGGCAGCAATCATTATTTTATCAATCGTAGTTTGTCCGATACCGCGAGTTGGATAATTAATAATACGTTTTAACGATTCGTCATCGTTGTGATTAATCGACAATCTAAAATAAGCTAACGCATCTTTAATTTCTTTACGTTGGTAAAACGATAAACCTCCGTATATTTTATAAGGAATATTTAATTTACGCAAAGCCTCCTCAAAGGCACGAGATTGCGCATTGGTTCGATACAGAATAGCAAAATCTTTAAAATGTGCTTGCTGAGTAAAATGCGTTTCGTAAATACTAGCTGCTACTTTTTGCCCTTCTTCGTTATCCGTATTTGCTTTAACAATTCTAATCTTCTCTCCTTCCTCGTTATCTGTAAAAATATTTTTCTTGAATTGATCTTTATTAATTGCAATCACTGCACTAGCAGCTTTTACAATGGTTTGTGTACTACGGTAGTTTTGTTCTAACTTAAATGTTTTTAAATCTGGATAATCTTTTTCGAAATTTAAGATATTTTGAATGTTAGCTCCACGGAACGAATAAATACTTTGCGCATCATCACCAACTACACAAATATTTTGAAAACGAGCGGCTAATTGTTTCACAATCACATACTGCGAAAAGTTAGTATCCTGGTACTCATCCACCAAAATATATTTAAACTTACTTTGATACTTAATTAACACATCTGGAAAATCACGCAACAACACATTAGTATTGTATAACAAATCATCAAAGTCCATCGCTCCTGATTTGAAATTACGTTTTTGATAGGCTAAATAAATTTGTCCCAGTAAAGGTTTATTTGATGCTCTATCTTCGGCTTGCGTAATAGGATTATTAGCGTATTGTGCTGCAGATATTAAACTGTTTTTTGCTGATGAAATTCTGTTTAATACCATTGATGGCTTATACACTTTGTCATCTAAATTTAATTGTTTTAAAATATCCTTAATCACACTTTTGCTATCGTCCGTATCGTAAATCGTAAAGTTTGCAGGATAGCCTAATTTTTCTGCTTCAAAACGCAATATCTTAGCGAAGATGGAGTGAAAAGTTCCCATCCAAATATTTTTTGCTTCTTTGCTTCCAACAATTTTACCAATACGCTCTTTCATTTCTCGAGCTGCTTTATTAGTAAAGGTTAAGGATAATATATTAAACGCATCAGCCCCTTTTTCCATAATATGGGCAATGCGATAAGTTAGCACACGTGTTTTACCAGAACCTGCACCTGCAATAATCATTACTGGTCCTTCGGTAGTTTCGGCAGCCATTCGCTGCACTGGATTTAGTTCATTTAAATAGTCACTCATTTCATCTGGGGAAAATATTGTTTTTCACTGGCCATATGTTATAACCAGTTTATTCTTTTATCTATTTTTATTTCGGAAAACACGGTTATTTCTACAAAAATACACATTATGCCTCGTAGAAAAACAGGTTGTTTAAAATTTTATAAACCTTAAAAAACTGATTTATTCTCATAAAAAGCCTTTTTATATAGATGAATAGCATTGCAAAAACAAAAACTATTTGTTTTGTTTGTTATAGTAATAATTTGAACTAATTTTAATTGATATGGCAGGCGTTAACAAAGTTATTTTAGTAGGAAACTTGGGCAAAGATCCAGAGTTAAAGTATTTAGAAGGAAATATTGCACGTGCTAATTTTAGCATTGCAACCAGCGAATTTCATAAAGACAAAAACGGAAATAAAATAGAACAAACCGAATGGCATAATATTGTGGTTTGGAGAAGCATGGCCGAAAGTGCTGAGAAATTATTAAAGAAAGGTACTCAAATTTACTTAGAAGGAAAATTACAAACTCGTCAGTGGATTGATAAAGACGGAAACAAACGTAATATTACAGAAGTAGTGGGCGAATCATTTTTGGTATTACAACGTAAAGAAAACTCAACTACACCTAACCCTAATATTACAGATGATTCAAGTAATGTCAATTTTGATGATTTAGGTAAAAAAGACGGATTACCGTTCTAACAATTGTCCCGCAAATCGCGCAGATAAACGCTGAAAATAAATCAGCGAAAATCACTGGTATCTGCGGGAAACATTTTAATAATATTTAACCCTGATACTTGGTCGGGGTTTTTTATTGCTTAAATTTGTTTTATGACAACATTATCATTTAAAATCATTTTTAAATTACTTATTGTAAGTATTTCTATAGTTGCATTTTCTTCTTGTGGAGACGATGAAGATGAAGTGTTTATTCCTAAACCAAAAGGATATCCAAGAGTTGATTTCCCTGAAAAAACGTATAGATTATATGACAGTCTTTGTCCCTATAGTTTTGAAATTCCAACTTATTCAAAAATCACTAACGATAAACACCGTGGAGCTGACCCTTGTTGGATAAATGTTGATTTCCCAAAATACAATGCGCAAGTGCATTTAAGTTACAAAGTGGTGACTAACAACTTAGATACTTTTTTAAATGATAGCAGAGATTTTGCAATAAAACATCAAGTTAAAGCCACTGGCATGGATGAAACGATCATAATTAGAGATAGTTCTCAAGTATATGGTTTAGTGTACGATATCAGTGGCAATACAGCGTCAAACGTGCAATTTTATTTGACGGACAGTACCCACCATTTTATGCGTGGTGCATTATATTTTAATGTCGTACCAAATATCGATTCACTTAAAATAGTAGTAGACTATTTAAGACAAGATATCGTGCACATGATTAAAACCTTTGAATGGAAAGGGATTGAGAAAAAGAAAGTAAAGAAATAATTTATTTATCTTGTAAGGCGGACGGTCAAAATGTCGAAGTCGCACCTACAAAGACATGTTAAAAATAGTAAGGTTAAAACCATCTTCTAAAGTTAAAAAAGCCGTCTATTGACGGCTTTTCTCTGTTAATAGTGGCTACTATTAAGTTATTTCACTAAAATTTTTAATATTGTTTAGCATTAAAAATTAGATAGAAGAAATAGATATAATTCAAAAAAATAAAAGTATAAACATAGTTTGTTTGTATTCGAAAATCCTTAAAACCACTAACTTATTAGTAAATCAAACGATGAAAGCAGCAAACGTCCGAACGGGCGTGTGCGTGTTAATCGATTTGCGGAACTGAGGAGTTCCTAAATTGTGAGTAATAAGTTTCACGCCCAACTTATATGTAAATGTTTCATCTATCTAAAATATACCGACACTTACTTAAAAATCATATACACTTAACAATCAATACATACAACAAAAGAAAATTTAATCTAATATTATAAATAAAAACAACTAAAACTAAAGTATGAAAAAAAGTAAAACAAAGTTCTATACTTTCCTCTTGCTAATAATAGGAATGTCTTTTGGAGTTAATTCTTTCGCACAGACAGTAACTCCTACGCCGACACCAGCAGTTTTTAATCACAGATGTGGTAATGAAAATGTAGATGTAACTAAAATGACTATTATTTCTGGCAATCAGCCTACATTTAGATCAGCGGCAGCAACTGGGCCATATCTTATTCCTGTTGTTGTTCATGTTTTATATGATGCGGCTCATGCAAATGACCCAGCTCATAATATCTCATATCAGCAAATTCAATGGCAAATAAATATGTTGAATATGTGTTTTCAAAAGCAATTAACGACTTATAGTCCAAGAGCTACAAATACCGATATACGTTTCTGTCTTGCTCAAACTGCCATGGGCGCAACATGGACAAATTCTAATGAGAAGGGTGTTATGAGGCATCAAGTTCCGACCTCTACTGTAAGTCACACTCTTGGTCTAGTAGGAAGGAACACATTATTAAGTGCAACAGGCGTTCCAACCGCCTTTCCTTTTGAAAATTACTTAAATATTTGGCTTATTGATGAAATAGTTGATACAACAGGGGTCTATACAGGCACAGTTACCCCTAACACAAATATTATGGCGTACTCTAATTTTCCTGGCACATTATCAGCAGGAAACCCACTAGACGGTGTTGTTAGCCGTCAGGATATTTTTGGAAGTAATCGAATTCCAAATAGCGAAAATATATTAATGTCGCAGTTAGACCAAGGCTCAATTTTGGCTCACGAAGTAGGACATTACTTAAATTTACTTCACACTTTTACTGGTGGTTGTGTTGGCACAAATTCTGCCACTTGTAGTAATCAAGGAGATTTAATTTGCGATACACCACCTACAAACCTTACAAATACAGGTCTTTGTTGGGGTTCGGGCGTTAGTACTTGTGTCGATAATTTACCAGTTTACGGTGGAGTTGACCAGCCAGATATGTTTGAAAATTTTATGAGTTATGCAGATGATAATTGTTTATCTACATTTACATTAGACCAATCAACCGTTATGCAGGGAGTATTAAATGTTGCTTGGCCTACTGGTAGAGCAGATATGGTTAGTGCAAGTAATTTAGCTGCAACTGGTTTAACAACAGCAAGTGTATGTTGTCCAACAGGGGTTACTACTCCATATTTTATAACCAACATAACCAGTTGTTCTGCCGTTACTTTTAGTGTTCCATTACCTCCGTGCAATATGAATAATACTTATCAATGGAATTTTGGAGATGGAACAACATTTACTGCAATAGCTACAAATACAGTTTCACATACATATACTTTGGCAGGGAGATATACTCCAACTCTAACAGTTATAGGTACAGATGGAACAACCTTATCATGGTACAAAGTATTAGAGATTGGTACTTTCGGTAAAAGCTCTTCAAAAACGGTTTGCAATAACTCTGTTCAAGGTGTAAACTTTCATGTCCAAACTACATGGTCATCGGGAACATATACAATGGCAGTCAATTTTAACGGAAGTACCACTATTAAAACATTTTCAATTAATGCTAACGAACTATTGGTATATCAGCATACAGATTTTATGAATGTGGAAGCAAATATTCCTGTATCGCTATCGCCAACAGTAACATTACCTGCTCAAATTATCTACACGGTGAATTTAATTGGTTCCAATATTTGTATGACAACATTTATTGACACATTTACAGTTGTAAATTGTTGTAATAATTTAATTACTAATGGAAATTTCAGTAACGGAACTAATAATTTTACAACTAATGGAGCTTGGCCATCAGTTCAAGTAGTTAATGCAAACCCTATGTGGAGCTGGTTAAGATGGCCGTATTTACCTTCTTTACTAATGGATTCCCCTTACTGTGGTGTTCCTTCAACTTGTACAAGTATAGCCGTTTATGATACACCTTTTCATTTGGAAGCTGCGAATAATTATAGGTTTAACTTTCAATGTTATGGAGGACAACCTGCTTACTTTAAAAACGGTAGTGCTATTTATAAGTTAGACACGTTGTTTATTAATCCGCAAATTGTTGATAATAGTGGTAATATCATCCGCGATTTTGGAACACTGAATTTAATGGACTTATCTGATACAACTTGGCATCATTATGACTTTGCATTTAATAACCCAACATTTACAGGGACAGGTCATTTAGTAATTAATCAAGTTAAAAACTTTTATTCTGCCGATGCAATAGCACAAGGTAACAGCTATGGCTATGGTTATGATTATGCTTTAGATGAAATTAATGTCAGAGCAGTTTCTCCTACATTTACAATTGGGGTAACACCATCTACAACGACAGTATGCGCGGGAGCTGCTGCCTCCACCTTTACAACAGGAACTGCATCGACTTATAGTTGGAATACAGGCGCAACAACAAGCACAATATCCGTTTCGCCATCAATTACAACTACATACTCGGTCATTGGAACTTCTATTTTAAACTGCACAGCTACTGCTCAATCAACAGTAAATGTAAATCCTTTGCCATCCTTAACTATTACCTCAAGTTCAGCTACCATTTGTGCAGGACAAAGCATAACATTAACTGTAAGTGGTGCAAATACTTATAGCTGGAGTACTGGGGCTAGTACGACAAGTATTTCAGTCTCTCCGTCGGTAACAACAACTTATACAGTAACTGGAACAAATACAATAACAGGTTGTATTAATACAAGAACTATTTCCGTAATAGTTACTCCAAACCCAACAGTTACAATAAGTAATGCAACAATATGTGTTGGTTCTTCAACTGTTTTAACCGCTGGTGGTGCAACAACATATAATTGGAGTACAGGAGCAACAACAAATACAATCTCTGTAACCCCTACTATCACAACTATATATACAGCAACTGGAACAACAAGCGGATGTACAAATGTGAAAACAGCTACCGTTACAGTTACGCCAAATCCAACGGTTTCTGTAAATAATGCCACAATTTGTGCTGGTTCTTCTACTGTATTAACAGCTAGTGGAGCTACAACTTATAGTTGGAATACAGGAGCAACAACAAATACAATTTCTGTTACACCTACTGTTACTACTATATACACAGTAACAGGTACAAGTAACGGCTGTACAAATATCAAAACAGCTACTGTAACTGTTACTCCAAATCCAACATTATCAGTAAGCAATAGAACTATTTGCGCGGGAACTTCAACTGTACTAACAGTAAGTGGTGCTACAACTTATAGTTGGAATACAGGAGCTACTACAAATACAATTTCTGTTTCTCCAAGTTCTACAACTGTTTATACAGTTACAGGAACTACTAGCGGTTGTTCCAATACAAAAACTGTTCAAGTAACAGCTACTCCAAATCCAACGGTATCAGTAAGCAATAGAACTATTTGCGCGGGAACTTCAACTGTACTAACAGTAAGTGGTGCTACAACTTATAGTTGGAATACAGGAGCTACAACAAATACAATTTCTGTTTCTCCAAGTTCTACAACTGTTTATACAGTTACAGGAACTACTAGCGGTTGTTCCAATACAAAAACTGTTCAAGTAACAGTTACTCCAAATCCAACAGTTGCAGTTAGCAATGCTACCATTTGTTCGGGTACTTCAACTGTACTAACAGTAAGTGGTGCTACAACTTATAGTTGGAATACAGGAGTAACTACAAATACAATTACAGTTTCTCCAGTTACAACTACAAATTATACTGTTACTGGAACAACTAATGGTTGTATAAACACAAAAACTGTTAGTGTTATAGTCAATCCAAGTCCTACACTTACAGTTGTTGCAAATCCAATGTCTATTTGCGTTGGTCAAACATCTACTTTAACCGTGAGTGGTGCAACAACATACAGTTGGAGTACCGCATCAACCAATACATTAATTACAGTTACCCCAAGTACAACAACAACTTACACCGCATACGGATTTTTTGCCAATGGTTGTTCTTCAACAAAAACAGTTTCTGTTATTGTCGGGCCTGTTACACCAACAATTACTGCTAGTTCAAGCACAGTAAATGTTTGTAGCGGAAATTCAACAACATTAACTGCAAGTGGCGCAACTAACTACACATGGTCGCCAATAAGTGTTTATACTTCAACGGCTACGGTTACACCAACTGCTGCTATTATTTACACATTGTCAGGTAACTCTGGCGCAGGATGTAATACGGCAACTACAACGCTATTGGTTAACCCTATCATTTCAACATTATGTTGCACTGCTGCCAATAGTTCTATTACAACGAGCACAATAACAGCAGGGGCTTATACCACAGTCGGAACAGTTATAGACGTATCAGGTGTCATTACATTTACAGGAAATACATCTTATAATGGTTATACGTTCCGTATGAAACCAAATGCTTTATTAAGAGTAATGGGAGAATATACGTTAACACTTACAAACTGTAAATTATACAGCTGTTCAGAATTATGGGACGGTATTTATTTGATAGCTTGGAATAATGATGTACATGGCCATTTGGTTTTAAATAATACAACGGTGGAAGATATGTATAACGGTATTGTTGTTGAAGGAAACAACCTACCTGTGTTAGTGCCAACCACAGGCTTATTAATTAACTCAACGGCTAGTACCCTAAATAAAAACTACATTTCAATGCAGTTCAGAAATATTGATGGAACTGTTGTTGGTCCAAGTTTAACATACACAACGACGCCTTATCCTTTTAGTATGAAGACTACAACGATTTCAAGCTATTCTTCAACAACATCTCCAGGTTCATCTTTAAAACCTAGTTCAACTTATACATACGCTTATAATACATGGGCAGGCGGAGCAACATCTTCAACTAATACACCTTTTGTAAATTTCCCTAGAACATTTAAAGGAATTGTTTTAAATAATATGAGAGCTTTAGCGCCTTTAGTAATTGGAGATTCCACAACAGCAGGTAGTACTAATTTATTTGATAATATGGACTTTGGTGTTCATGGGACTGAAGCATCAGCCAAAGTGCATAACAACTATTTTAAAAATATAACTGGTAGCACTAAACAAACTGCCAATGGAGAATCTTTCCCTGCTTTTGGCCCTAATGAAATTGGTATTGCTGTAGCAATGACACATACAAGTACTAATGTTCATTCGCTTACCGTAGGAACTCATACAGTTGTTCCGTCAAGTAATCCTTATCCAAAGGGCAATAAATTTGAAGATTGCAACAGGGGCGTGTATGCTATTAGTTGTAAAAATGTGTATGCAAAAGCAAATACATTCTCAGCAACAGCAACAAGTACTGTTCCTCCATACGGTGTAGATGCCTATTACTATTACAAAAACCAAAGTGCTATTTGGATAAATGCTCAAGCGGATTATTTTACATTGAGCTTTAACTATATCCAAAATTTTAGTAGTGGTATTTATAGTAGCCATACAACCACTAATACATCCATGCGACCTCATATTTTTAAAAATACTATTGGAGCTCCAGCAAGCACAGGTTTTTGTAAGCAAGCTATACAAGTAGCTCAAGTGGGTGGTTCTAATTTCACCAATGGTTATATAAATATTGACAATAATTCTATTGCAAATGTTTATAATGGCATTTTAGCTGGTGGTGTAGCCAATGGTATTTGGATTAAAAATAATGGTGTAAGTGTTGAGCCTAAAACTAAAGTATTGGGAACAACTTCTACCGCCATTAATACAGCTATAAAGGTAGCTAACAGTAATTACGCTATGGTACAAGCAAATTCTGTAACCAATAGTGGAGCAGTACCAACAACAAGTACTACTGCTAACTATATTACTGGTATTCATGTATCTGGTAGTACCAATGCAAAAGTAGAGTGTAACAATGCGTATCATTTAGGTAGATGCTTTGTATTCCAAGCGGGTTGTGGTAATAGTTCGTGGAAAGTAAACAGTATGAGTGATAGTTACAGAGGTTTAGAAATGCAGTTAGCGGCTGTGATTAATAATCAAGGTGCGCCAACTTATACGGGTACACCTAATTTAAGCGCTAATACATGGGCAACACTTACCCAACACACTTTTGTGTTAGGTACAACCAATGTAAATACATTGTCTAAATTATATTTATTATCTGGAGGTAATACGCAACCCACTTTAAATTTTGCCGTTTCTCCTTCCCCATCTTATTCCACTGGTACAGGATTCGGCATTAATAACTTGACATCAGGCACATCCTATACTTGTAATTCGGGGAACGCTCAACGTATAGCAAATGGCGACAATGGCGGCAATATAAACTCTGGAGGCAATAATCAAAAAACAGCAGGAACATCAACTGATAGTTTAACTGAATTAACCAATTTAGCTACTGCCAATGAAGACAGCTACGAAGTTTTTGCCGATGAAATGATGTATCAAAATCAGCAGTTTGTGTATCAGTTAATAGAACAAGATAGTATTAATCCTGATAAAAATTCTACACTTAGTGCTTTTTACAATAACAATCAAAACACGGCTATTGATAAATTAACAGAAGCGCAAATAGCTATTGCTAATTTTGATATAAGTGGCGCATCTGCTGCAAATAGCTCAGCTCCTGTAATAAGTGCTATTGAGCAAAAACAACAACGTGCCAATGAGTTAGTCTTAAAATACATGAATGATAGAAACTATGTATTTACCGATAACGAAAAAACGGATTTAAAGAACATGGCAAATGAGTGTTTAGCAAAAGGGGATTATGTAACCCATGCTCGAAATTTAGTAGATGTATTTACGCATACAACTATTTTATATGAGGACGAATGTGAAGCAGAAGCAAATGCTAGCCGCAAGAAAAAGCCAGAGAATATTGTGAATAATAATACTTTATTTAATCTGTTCCCTAACCCTAATAATGGAACCATGCAGTTAGATTATAAATTAGGTAGTTATTCTAATGCCAAGTTTAGTTTATTTGACATTACTGGCAAACTAATACAGTCTATAAACATTGAAACGAATGAGGGTAGCCTTAATATTAATGAGCAAAATTTAAGAAATGGTGTTTATTTTTATACTATCTTAGTAGGAGAAAAAAATATCAAAACCGATAAAATTGTTATTATTAAGTAAATATTTAAAAACACAAGTGCTATTGGTAGCACTTGTGTTTTTATTTAAAAACAGTAACGCTCAAAATTTAATTCAAAACGGTAGTTTTGAAAATTATACAAATATTGATTGTACTTACGGAGGGTTTACAAATAATTTTCCCCCTAATAATCATGTAGTAGATAATTGGTACGAATTAAACAGTTCCGATTATTTTAGTAGTGTTTGCACAAATACATATACTGGCATTCCTGAAAATGTATTTGGTGAGTCATTTGCTAAAAATGGCAATTCATACGTTGGATTTATTTTATTTGCAGCTAATGGTGATATGAAAGAATATGTCTATCAACAATTAAGTTCACCTTTACAGGCTGGTAAGATGTATTGTTTAAGTTTCTATGTATCCCGAGCAGATGGAATCACACATGCTATACATAGCATTGGGGCTCATTTTTCTAATACGACACCAACCCTTTTTAATGGATATTACAGTAATAAGACACCTCAAATCATAAACCAAAATGGTTTTATTACAGACACAATAGGTTGGACACAAATACAAGGCTGTTATACAGCCATTGGAGGAGAACAATACATAACCATTGGCAATTTCAATTCTAATGCAAATACAGATACATTATATGTAGGAAGTGTAAACCCTGAGCCAGGAGCATATAAATATGCTTACTACTACATAGATGATATAACATTGATAGACCAAACAACGGTTGGGATAAAAGATATAAATTATGAATTAGGAGAGATGAATGTTTATCCAAATCCTGCTAATGATGTATTGAATATTAACTTGGGTACTATAAAAGAAAATACAGAGATAAAAATGTTCGATGCTTTGGGAGAGCTTGTATTGAATGAGAAATTGACAGCTCAAAACTCATCACTCAAAACTCATCACTTACAAAGTGGTGTCTATTTTTATACTATCTTAGTAGGAGAGAAAAACATTAAAACTGATAAAATTGTTATTATTAAGTAGATATTTTAAAATATGCAAACTGTTAACAGTTTGCATATTTTTATTTAAAAATATGCATTCTCAGAATTTAATTCAAAATGGTAGTTTTGAAAATATTTCGCCACCAAATACTTGGAGTAATTGGTCTGGAGAATTTGTAAGTTACTCCCAAACTCCTACTCATAGAGTTTTATTTAACTGGGATGAATTTAATAGTGCAGATTTATTTACCACATCATGTACTCATACTTTGGCTGGGGTTCCGAAAAATAGATTTGGAGATATTTTTGCAAAAGATGGTAGTAATGTTATTGGGTTTGAACCAGTATATAATAATAGCGAAACAAAAGAATACATTTACCAACAATTAGTTGCCCCACTACAAGCAGGTAAAGTATATTGTTTAAGTTTTTTTGTTTCGAGAGCTGATAGAATTTCCTATGCAGTAAAAAGTATTGGCGCTTACTTTTCATCAATTTTACAAATACCAAATGGCAGTGGATATATTAATAAAGCTCCTCAAGTAGACAATCAAAGTGGTTTTTTAACGGATACTATTGGATGGACTCAAATACAAGGATGCTTTACTGCAATTGGTGGGGAACAATACATAACTATTGGCAATTTTAATTCTAATGCAAATACCGATACCTTAAGAATTGAACCAGTAAATGCTTTGTCTACAACAACAGTTGATATAGCTTACTACTACATAGATGACATAACATTGATAGATCAAACAACTGTCGGAGTTAATGAGTTAGGTAATGGAAGTAGTTTTGAGGTCTATCCAAATCCTGCAAATGATATTATTAATTTTAAATTTTCTAATACAATAGAAAAAAGAAAAATAGAGTTATTTGATGCTATTGGTAACCTTGTGCTAGAAAAGGATGCTAGTTCAAACAACTTATCTCTAATAACCGATAACCTATCTAACGGGGTTTATTTTTATACTATCTTAGTAGGAGAAAAAAACATCAAAACCGATAAAATTGTTATTATTAAGTAAATATTTAAAAACAATAACGCTCAAAATTTAATTCAGAACGGTGATTTTGAGAATTATACAAGTCCAATAAACTGTGTTGCAGGCGGATTTGACAATTATAATAACACACCTGTAAATCATGTAGTGGATAATTGGTATGGTCTTAATAGTCCTGATTATTTTAACACTTTATGTTCTTCTTCGACGAGTTGGTATAATGCTCCAAATGGTATTTTTGGGTATTGTTATCCGCATCAAGGTAATGCTCATGTAGGTTGTACAATGTTTTATAAACCAGGAGAGACAAAGGAATATATATACCAACAATTAAGTAGTCCTTTACAAGCAAGTAAAGTATATTGTTTAAGCTTCTATGTTTCAAGAGCTGATAGAAAAGAGTATGCTGTTCATAGCATTGGTGCTTATTTCTCTAACAATATTCAGTCAGTCGGTACAGTTGGTTATGTGAATGCAAGTCCTCAGGTAATTAATCAGTCTGGATTTATTACTGATACAACACAATGGACAGAAATACAGGGATGCTTTACAGCAATTGGAGGCGAACAATACATTACGATTGGGAATTTTAATAGTAATATCAATACAGATACTTTATATACAGGGACTAGTAATCCTATACCAAGTGACCCTCAATATGCTTACTTCTATATAGATGATATAACATTGATAGACCAAACAACGGTTGGAGTAAATGAGTTAGGTAATGGAAATAGGTTTGAGGTTTATCCGAATCCTGCAAATAATATTTTAAATATTAGCTTAAATACAATAAAAGAAAACTTGGCTATTAAAATCACAGATGTAATTGGTAGAGATGTTTTAGTTACTGAATACAAATCTCAACTAGATATTTCTTTTTTAGAAAAAGGAATATATTTTGTTACCATACAACAAAGTGGTAAAACGTTAGGCGCTAAAAAAATCATAAAACAATAATCAGTTTTATCTGCCTTAATCTGCGCAATCAGCGTTCTATTTTTTTCAAAACACGGCTATTGATAAATTAACCGAAGCGCAAATAGCAATTGCTAATTTTGATATTAGTGCCGCAACTGCGGCTAATAGTTCAGCTCCTGTTGTAACTGCTATTGAGCAAAAACAGCAACGTGCTAATACATTAGTATTAAAATACATGAACGATAGAAATTATGTATTTACGGATGCTGAAAAAACGGAGTTAAGAAACATGGCTAACGAATGTGTGGTAAAAGGCGACTATGTAACCCATGCCCGCAATTTAGTGGGTGTATTTACTCATACCACTATTTTATACGATGATGAATGTGAGACAGAAGCTAATGCTAGCCGTATGAAAAAACCTGTCACCCTGAGCGGAGTCGAAGGGCAAACAACATTTAATCTGTTCCCTAATCCGAATAACGGAACTATGCAATTAGATTATGATTTAGGGAATGATAGCGAAGCTACGGTGAAACTATTTGACGTTACTGGGAAGATAATTAGTACTTATACCCTACAAAATACTAAGGGAAGTATCGGTATGAATGAGCGAAATTTAACGAATGGTATTTATTTTTATCGTATCTTAGTAAAAGAAAAAGTCATTAAAAACGATAAAATTGTTATCATCAAATAGATATTTAAAAATAATTGTATCGCTTATAGCAATACAATTATTTTTATTTAAAAATACGTTTTGTCAAAATTTAATTAGAAACGGTAGTTTTGAAAATATTTCACCCCCTCAAAATTGGAATAACTGGTCTGGCGAATTTATAACTTTTTCCCAAACGCCGTCACAAAGAGTATTATTAGATTGGGATGAAGAATATAGTTCAGATTTGTTTACAACTGCTTGTACTCATACTTGGTCAGGTGTGCCTGTTAATGTAAAAGGGTATTGTCAACCTAAGAATGGAAGTAGTTACGTTGGCTTTATGTTGTTTGGTAATGGACTAACGAATGATGGTAAAGAATACATTTATCAACAATTAACATCGCCTTTACAAGCAGGTAAAATATATTGTTTAAGTTTTTTTGTTTCGCGAGCAGATAGGAAAGAGTACGCAATCGAAAATATTGGTGCATATTTTTCTAACAATGTTCAGACTATTGGAAGCATAGGGTATATTAATAAAACCCCTCAAGTAGTTAATCAAAATGGAATTATAACTGATACTATAAATTGGGTGCAGATACAAGGCTGTTTTACGGCAAATGGCGGAGAACAATATATTACCATTGGTAATTTTAATACGGATGCAAATACAAATTCATTATATGTAGGAACAAATAATCCTATACCTAGTAATCCCGAATTTGCATATTATTATATAGATGATATAACTTTAATAGACCAAACAACGGTTGGGATAGATGAATTAGGTGAAGAAAGTTTTTTTAGTGTATATCCTAATCCTGCAAATGATATTTTAAATATTGATATTAAAAATTTTAATAAAGAAAATTTAAGTGTAAACATAGTTGATGTTATAGGCAAAGAAGTTTTAAAGTCAGACTATAAAAATCAAATAGATGTTTCTTTTTTAGAGAAGGGGATATATTTTGTTTCCATACAGCAAGACCGTAAAACGTTAGGCGTTAAAAAGATTATTAAGGAATAATCAAAAAAGATCTGCGCTAATCCGTTTTATCTGTGTCATCAGCGTTCCATTTTTTTTCAAAATATCGCTATTGATAAATTAACCGAAGCTCAAATTGCGATTTCAAATTTTGATATTAATGCAGCAACAGCAGCTAATAGTTCAGCTCCTGTCAGCATTGCTATTGAACAAAAACAACAACGTGCTAATGAATTAGTATTAAAATACATGAATGATAGAAATTATGTATTTGCAGAAGCTGAAAAAACGGAATTAAAAAACATGGCAAACGAATGTTTAGCGAAAGGCGATTATGTAACTCATGCTCGTAATTTAGTAGATGTATTTACACGCACTACTATTTTATATGAGGACGAATGCCTAACAGAAGCAAACGCTAGTCGTAAGAGAAAACCAGAGGCTATTGTTAATAATAATACTCTATTTAATATGTTTCCTAATCCTAATAATGGTACAATGCAGTTAGACTATAAATTAGGTAGTTATTCTACGGCTAAATTTAACCTATTTGACATTACAGGCAAGTTAATTGATAGTAAAAACATGGAAACCAATGAGGGTAGCCTATATATTAATGAGCAAAATTTGAAAAATGGTGTTTATTTTTATACTATCTTAGTAGGAGAAAAAAACATTAAAACAGATAAGATTGTTATTATTAAATAAACTAAAATATATATATCTAATTTTATTAATAGGTTTTGGCTTTTACAATAGTAAAAGCCAAAACCTTATTTCTAATGGTAGTTTTGAAAACTACACAGGGATAGATTGTGTTTACGGCGGTTTTGATAATTACAGTGCTACTCCAATATATCATATATTAAATAATTGGTACACCTTAAACAGTTCCGATTATTTTAGTAGCGTTTGCACCAATACGTATACTGGAGTTCCTGCAAATGTATTTGGTGAGTCATATTCTAAAAATGGAAATTGCTATATTGGATTTATTCTATTTCAGGCAAATGGCGAAATGAAAGAGTATGTATATCAACAATTAAGTGCGCCATTACAAGCTGGTAAAATGTATTGTTTAAGTTTTTATGTTTCAAGGTCTGATTGGACTACACATGCTATACATAGCATAGGGGCTCATTTTTCTAATACTACACCAACATTGTTTAATGGTTATTACAGTAATAAAACACCTCAAATAATAAACCAAAATGTCTTTGTGACAGACACGATTGGTTGGACGCAAATACAAGGTTGCTATACAGCAATTGGGGGAGAGCAATATATAACTATTGGGAATTTTAATTCCAATGCAAATACAGACACTTTGTTTATAGGCAGTACAAATCCAGCCTCTGGAGCTGATAGATATGCTTATTACTACATAGATGATGTTACTTTAATAGATCAAGCAACTGTTGGGATAAAAGATATAAGTTATGAATTAGGAGAGATGAGTATATATCCAAATCCTGCTAATGATGTATTGAATATTAACTTGGGTACTATAAAAGAAAATACAGAGATAAAAATGTTCGATGCTTTGGGAGAGCTTGTATTGAATGAGAAATTGACAGCTCAAAACTCATCACTCAAAACTCATCACTTACAAAGTGGTGTTTATTTTTATACTATCTTAGTAGGTGATAAAAACATTAAAACCGATAAAATTGTTATTATTAAGTAAATATTTAAAAACACAAGTGCTAATAGTTGCACTTGTGTTTTTATCTAAAAGTAGTAAAGCTCAAAATCTAATTCAAAATGGCAGTTTTGAAAATTATATAAATATTGATTGTACTTACGGAGGGTTTACAAATAATTTCCCCCCTAATAATCACGTGGTAGATAATTGGTACGATTTAAATAGTAGTGATTATTTTAGTAGCGTTTGTACTAATACTTATACAGGGGTTCCAGAAAATGTATTTGGTGAGTCATTTGCTAAAAATGGCAATTCATACGTTGGATTTATTTTATTTCAAGCAAACGTCGAAATGAAAGAGTATATATATCAACAATTAACGACGCCATTACAAGCTGGTAAAATGTATTGTTTGAGTTTTCATGTTTCAAGAGCTGATGGAATTACACATGCTATACATAGCATTGGAGCTCATTTTTCTAATACTACACCAACATTGTTTAATGGTTATTATAGTAATAAAACACCTCAAATCATAAATCAAAATGGTTTCGTTACAGATACTATAGGTTGGACGCAAATACAAGGTTGTTATACTGCGATTGGTGGAGAACAATACATAACCATCGGTAATTTTAATTCTAATACAAATACAGATACTTTATTCGTAGGAAGTGTAAATCCAGAACCTGGCTCTTATAAATATGCTTACTACTATATAGATGACATAACATTAATAGACCAAACAACGGTTGGGGTAAATGAGTGGAGTAATGGAAGTAGTGTAAGTGTTTATCCAAATCCTGCTAATGATGTTTTAAATATTGATATTAAAAATTTTAATAAAGAAAATTTAAGTGTGAACATAATTGATGTTATAGGCAAAGAAGTTTTAAAGTCAGACTATAAAAATCAAATAGATATTTCTTTTTTAGAGAAGGGGATATATTTTGTTTCCATACAGCAAGACCGTAAAATTATTAGCACAAAAAAAATCATTAAAGAGTAATTGAGTGAAGCTGAGCGCATCCTTGTCGGCAGAAAGGGAGCCGAAGCCTAACTCAACTGATCTGCCAACATTTCCATTTCACGTTTAGCATCTTTATGATTATAAATAATATTATTTACTGCGTTAGTAATTGGCATGTTCACATTGTACTTTTTGTTAATCTCCACAACGCATTTTACCGCATAATAACCTTCGGCTATCATATTCATTTCTAATTGCGCTTGTTTAACTCCATAACCTTTTCCTAGCATTGCTCCAAACATACGATTACGAGAAAACTGAGAATACGCCGTTACTATTAAATCACCTAAATAAGCAGATGCTTTTGTATCTCTATCTATTGGATGCACAGCGGCCACAAAACGATCTATTTCTTGAATCGCATTACTTACTAGAACTGATAAAAAGTTATCTCCATAACCAAGACTGTGACAAATACCACCAGCAACGGCTACTACGTTTTTTAATACCGCTGATAATTCTGTTCCGTAAATATCATCGCTACTTGAGCATTTGATATAACGGCAACGCATGTATTCGCATAATTCATCTGCTTTGGAAATGTCACGAGAAGCTAATGTTAAGTACGATAATTTTTCTAAAGCAACTTCCTCAGCGTGACAAGGACCTGTAATTACGCCAATGTTTTCTAATGGCACTTGAAATACCGTATTTAAATATTCGCCAACAATTAAATTATATTCAGGTACAATACCTTTAATAGCAGAAAACACCGTTTTACCTTTAAATACTTCAGCAGGAATATCTTTAATCGTATTATTTATAAAAGCTGAAGGAACTGCTAAAATAATCACATCTGCATTCGTTAATGTTTCTAATATATTAGAAGATAGATGTAATTTATTTAAATCAAATTGAACAGAGCTTAAATAACGTGGATTATGACCATGTTTAGTCATGTGCTCAATATCCGATTGATTTCTAAAATACCAACTTACTTTACTTGTGTTGTTACATAAGATTTTCACAATGGCTGTTGCCCAACTTCCACTTCCTATTACTGCTATTCTTTTTCCGTTTGTCATTTTAAAATTTGTTTTACGCAGATTAATTTATTTTTCACTCAATAAATCTGCGCTCATCTGCGTAATCTGCAGAAATTATTATTTAAGTATAAATGATATCATTTTCCTTTAAAACATCCAATCCTTTTAAGGATTGATAAATTCGTGCCAAGGTCACAACATCTTTAATACAATATGTTTTAATGCGTTCAATGTTTTTTTCTTCGTAATACACTTTGGCGATTTGACTGCCATCAATATCATCCTTTGGTGAAGGGATTCCAAAAACATGAGCTAATAAATTTAATGAGGTGAAATTTTTAATGTCGCCAAAGCGCCACATTTCCATCGTATCCAAATGCTTTACTTCCCAAGGCTTCATTCCTTGTAACTGCAATAGTTTTGGAAGTGCAATTTTATTCACTAATAATCTTCTACACAAAAACGGGTAATCAAATTCTTTCCCATTATGTGCGCATAAAAAATGTTCTTTGGTATTAAAAAACTGTTCTAATAATTTAGAAAACTCCGTTAAAATATCATGTTCATTTTCTCCAACAATAGCCTTAGTTCTGAATTTGCCCTCGCTCATGAAACCTAAACCAATACACACCACTTTAGCAAACTCGGCATAAATACCAGCTTTAGCATATTGTTGTTCGGGTGTTGAATCCTTGGCATAAAACATTTTCTTATCCCATAATTCTTTTTCAGTTTCAGATAAAGATGTGTATTGATAATGAATAGGAGCCGTTTCAATATCAATAAATAAAATGTTTTCTAATTTAATAGCACTCATTTTCGTTCGAATTTTTGAAAGGTAAAATCAAATTTATTTTTTTCATCAGCTAGATGTTTTTCTTCCCGTAGTAGCTCAAATTTTGATTTGTCAATTTCAGGAAAGTAAACATCACCATCTATGATAGTATGAACTAGGGTGACATAAATTGTATCTACTGAATCAATGGATTGCTTGTAAATTTCACCACCACCAATGATAAATACTTCATTCTCGGAGTGTAATTTCACTAAAGCTTCATCAATACTTCCAACTACTGTTAAATCAAATTGCTTATCGGCATTAAAATTTTTATCTCTAGTAATCACTACATTTTGTCTACCAGGTAAAGTTCTTCCAATTGATTGAAACGTTTTTCGACCCATGATCACCGGGCAACCCATAGTGGTTGCTTTGAAAAACTTTAAATCTGCTGGCAAATGCCAAAGCAATTGATTGTCTTTGCCAATAGCGTGATTTAAAGATGTAGCAACAATAATAGATACTGTCATATTTTAATATGCTAAATCTTCAATAAAGAAAAAGAATACAACTGCACCAACCCATTCTTTTCTAACACCTTTACAATCTCCAATTTTAGAACCATTTTTGTAAATATCTCCATCACTTTCAATTTGTCCAATTTTAGATCCGTTTTTGTAAACATCTCCATCACTTTCAATTTGTCCAACTTTACTTCCATTTAAATAGATATCTCCATCTGATTCAATTTGCCCTTTTTTAGATCCACCAACATATACATCTCCATCACTTTCGATGTTACCTTTTTTAGAACCGCCGATGTAAACGTCTCCATCAGATTCGATTTCACCTTTTTTACTTCCTTTAATATAAAGGCTTTGAGCAGATGCAAATTGATAGCTAAATGCTAATGCTAGAATAAAAATTAGTTTTTTCATAGTTTATTAATTTATGTTTTAAAAATGAAATCACGCCTTAGCGTGATTTCTTGATTTGATATTTACTTAATCTTATCTGTATTTCACTTCCACATTATGAAGTTCAATTATTGGTTTTAAGAACTCTTCTAAATCAGTGACACATAATTGAGAAGCAGCATCACATAAAGCAGTTTCTGGATTAGGATGAGTTTCAATAAACATACCATCAATTCCACTTGCAACACCTGCTCTTGCTAATACTGGTAAGAATTCACGAGCTCCGCCTTTTTTATCAGAACTTGGAATACCATATTTACGCACACAGTGAGTCACATCAAATACCACTGGGTAACCAATATTATTCATGTGATAAAATGCACGAGGATCAACAATTAAATCATTGTAACCAAAAGAGTAACCTCTCTCTGTTAAAATCACTTGATCATTTCCACTATCAATACATTTTTGTACGGGGTGTTTCATATTATCTGGCGCTAAAAACTGACCATGTTTAATATTGATGACACGTCCTGTTTTTGCAGAGGCCACTAATAATGAAGATTGCATACATAAGTAGGCAGGTATTTGTAAGACGTCACACACATCCGCTGCTGCTGCTGCTTGATCGTGAGAATGAATATCCGTTAATACAGGGAAACCAAATTGCTCTTTGATTTTACCAAGCATCTCACAACCTTTAATTAATCCTGGTCCTTGATAGTAACTTAAACTACTGCGGTTATCTTTTGTGAAAGATGATTTGTAAATAATTTTGATTTTTAAACGTTCCTGAACTTCTCTCAGCTTCTCAGCTGTTTTCATCATAATAGATTCTTCTTCTATGACGCAAGGTCCTGAAATCAAGAATAACTCTTTACTTCCGCACTCAATATCTCCTACTTTTACTATTTTTTTGCTCATTGTATTTTATTTTTAATTTTTGTTACTTCGATTACGAAGTGCATCAAGATGTTCTCGACTACGCTCGAACTAACAAGGTTTATAATCTTCTAAATAAATCTTTAATATAATCCATCGTTGCAATCTCTTTATAATTATCTCCAAATGCGTGATTCCACATAAATGGTAAATTATAAGATACTTGAGCCATAGCTGTAATTTGTTCTTCTGTCCACTCCTTACTTAAATTTTGTGGTAACACAATTTTATGCTTTTCAATCATTTGCATAAACTCGCTATGACCTTTTAAATAAATATCTCCTAGGTGCTGGAAAATTAAACAGTTTGCGTAACAGTGGCGAGTTCCTAAAACCATTGATAAACCATAACTTAAAGCGTGACAAACACCTACTTCACTATATGTTAAACTTAAACCTCCCATTAAAGAAGCGACCATTAATTTATCATCATTTTCAGGAGTACGACCAGCGTTCTCACCTAAATAGACTTCTCTACAAAGTTTTAAGGATTGCTCACCATATGCTAAACTAAAAGCATTGTTACGAATACCTGTTTCTGATTCAATACAATGAATGTAAGTATCCATACCTGTATAAAACCACCAATCTGTTGGTACAGATGCAATTAATTCTGGATCTAAAATCACTTGATTAAAAACGGTCCAATCACATTTTAAACCTAATTTTTTTTCTGGTCCTGTTAATACTGCTGTCATTGATACTTCGGCGCCAGTACCTGAAATAGTTGGAACACCCAAATGATAAATCCCTGGCTTCTTTACTAAGTTTAATCCTTGATATAAAGTGGATGAACCTTCATTGGTTAGCATTAATGATAAAGCTTTGGCTATATCCATAATACTACCACCACCAATTCCAATCACACCACTAGGTAAACCTTGCTTTGCTAATATTTCATCTCTTAATGAATCTATTTGCTCTGTTTTAGGTTCATGTGGATCAACATCTATGTAATAAATTAAATCCTCAGGCTTGTTTTGTAATTTGTTTGATAAAGGTTTTCCTTTGAAGTAATTATCTACTACATAAACAAAGTAGTTTTTATTTTCTTTACGGATAGGCTCAACTGTTTCTGCTAATTGCGCAAACGAACCACGACCATAAGTTACTTTATCAATGTTTTTAAAATTTTTATGTTGCATTCTATAATTTTTAATTTGTACTTAATAGTAAAATGACATTATTCATTTTTAGTTTGAGATTGCTTCGTCGTTTCCTCCTCGCAATAACGAACAATTAAGCATTAACAGGCTTTAAAGCCTTAGTAGCACATTCAGAAATTTTAGCGGCTAAGGTTTTTAATTCTTCTTCAGTCCAAGTACAACGAATACCAAAAGAAATTAAACGACCTACTACTTCTTGTGTTTTAGGAATGTCTAAATTATTATAATCTTGAGGAGCACCTAATAATTGAATTGGCAATTTAGAAGCTGTTTTCAAACCTTTGATATGCTCCCATTGATTAATAAAGTGATACATGTTAGTAAACCAGTAATTAAATCCAGTAACTCCTGCTTTGTTAAATTCATCAACCGTACGTTTAGCTGTTTCTGTATCAGGCATTAAGATGTTTAAGAATGTACCTGAATCTCCATTATCATCTCCTAATTTAGAAAAGCTAATACCTTCTACTTTAGATAATTCTTTTTGTAAAAACGCTTTGTTTTTTAAGTTAGCTGTACGAATAGCTGGTACTTTACGAGTTTGCGCTGCACCAACTGCTGCATGTAATTCAGAGATACGATAATTGAACCCAATAACTGGATGATTCTCCATTCCACGGTTATTTCCAACATGGTCGTGACCATGATCACAGTAACTATCAGCTAATTTGTAAATGTTTTCATCATTGGTAACAAAAATACCACCTTCACCTGCTGTGGCTATTTTAAAAAAGTCGAAAGAGTAAGCTCCAGCGCTACCAAATAAACCTGTCGCAGTTCCTTTATAAGAAGCTGCAAATGCTTGACCTGCATCTTCTACTAGTTTTAAGTTATGTTCTTTAACCACAGCCATAATTTCATCCATGTTAGCATTACCACCACACATGTGCACTAAACATACTGCTTTTGTTTTTGGAGTAATTGCTTTTTTAATTCCTTCTGCACTTAAACATAATGTTTCATCAATTTCAGCAAATACTGGCAAAGCACCTAACATTAAAACTGCTTCAATAGTAGCAATGTAGGTAAATGGAGGACAAATCACTTCATCACCTGTTCCAATACCACTTGCTGCTAATGCTGCTAAAATAGCAGCAGAACCATTAGATACCGCTAGTGCATATTTTGCGCCTGTTATTTTTTTAGCTTCTGCTTCAAAATCTTTTGCTTTCCAAATATTGTTACGTTGTGCATCATGATTAAAACGGAACATAATTCCGGTTGATAACACATCTTCAATTTCTTTGCGCTCTTCTGCGCCAAATAATTCAGTTCCTGGCATTGTGTTGATTTTTAGTTATTTGTGTAAATATTTAATTAGGTAAAAATTCAAAGGTATTCAGTTCATCAATTACTCCGAAGTTTACAGAGGACATCTTTCCGTTTTCGAAATAACAATCTAAACCTGCTTCATCAAAACTTAATCGTTTCTCTCCCCATTCTTGTTGTTCAGTATCAGTAAGCGTGTAGTTATGTTCTTTCATTAAATCAATTAATTGTTGCTCATTTAATGAAAATAATTCCTTCCCAAACAACAATGTATCCTTGTTGTCTACTTCTACACTGCCAAACTTCATTGAGTTCTTGTTATCAAAAAACAAAGAAAATCCTGAATCCCAATAATGATAAACAGTGCAAGAAGTTTCTAAAATGTTATCATCTAATACTTGAATTTCTTCGGGTTTTCCAAAAACTAATTCAGCATCAACAGCTGATACTCCAAAATTTAATGTGCAGAATCCTTTTAATAAATTTATTTGAGGTGTGAAGTCCATAACTGACTATAAAAATAAGGCTAATAGCCAGTAAAAGCAAGACAAGAAAATTAATTAAAAAAAATATAAAAAAAGTTTTGCTAGTATAAAAATCGTTTATATATTTGCAGCCCGAAAAGGAATAAACGTTCTTAAAATCATGATTCTGTAGCTCAGTTGGTAGAGCAATACACTTTTAATGTATGGGCCCTGGGTTCGAGTCCCAGCAGGATCACAAGAATAGTAAGCAATTCGGTATTAAGCCCTTAAATGAAAATTTAAGGGCTTTTTTATTTGCTCTATCTCTCTATTTGTTTCTTATTTCATCTCTAACTATCTGGCGACAAAGCTTATCCACCTCAATATTATAATTAATAGTAGTGGTAGCTTTTTGATGAGCTTTAATTTTTATGAAGTGAACCTTAATATGTTTCAACAGCATTAAGAGTTCTTTTACTAAATCAACATTTCTGATATCATTACCTGATTTAGTTTTGAAATCACTTGTTATAAATTTCGACTCTCGACTTATCAAGCCAATAACATACTGACTGTCAGATACAACTTTTACTTCCGTAATATTTTTAAATGTATTTTGAAGATATTTTAATGCATTAATCACTGCCATTATCTCCATTCTATTGTGAGTTGTGTTTACATCCTTACCTGTTAATACTATTTTTTCATCATTAACCAATATAATAGATGCCCAAGCTCCAATACATTCTTGAGTATGACAGGAACCATCTGTATATATTTCAGCAAAATTCATAATTACTAGGAAATGGAAAGGTAGAAACTATTTAGAGTTAAACTGCCTAATAATAATTTTAATTAGATTTGAAGAGAGATAAAAACATGAGTATAACTGAAGAAAAAATAATAGAACAAACTAATAATTGGATTAAATCAGTAGTGATTGATTGCAATTTTTGCCCATTTGCTGCAAAAGCGGTTTTAAAAAAAACGATTCGTTACATTATAAAATCAAATCTTACCATGAAAGATAGTTTAACAACTTTAAAAGAAGAGTTAGACTACTTAGAAACCGATACAACTATTGAGACAAGTTTTATCATTTTTGAAAATGATTTTAAAGATTTTGACGACTACTTGGATTTGGTAAAAAAATCAGAAAAGCTCTTAACAAAAGAAAACTATGATGGTATTTATCAAATAGCCAGTTTCCACCCTGATTATTGTTTTGCAGGAGAAGATGAAAACGATCCAGCTAATTTCACAAACCGTTCGATTTACCCTATGCTTCATATTTTAAGAGAAGAAAGTTTAACAAAAGCATTAAGCCTTTACCCGAATCCAGAATTGATTCCTCAACATAATATTGATTTTGCTCGAAAAAAGGGCTTACAATACATGCAAATGCTAAGAACTGCTTGTCTTTAAATTAAACTATTTTCTGTTTTAATTATCAATTGGCTTTTGTATCTTTATGAAAGTAAATGAAAAAACGTAAACATATTTCTCTTAAAAATTCACTTGTTGTATTTTCATTCAGTTTTTTGTTTATCATTTTTTACTCGTGCGTTAAAGATCCTGCCATTCCTGTATTTGGAGATTATCCTAAAGAGGTAGGAGAAATATTTGCAAATAAATGTTCTACCCCTGGATGTCACAATTCTGCTAGTTACAAAGCATGTGCCGACTTAAACTTAAGTTCATTTACCACATTATTTCAAGGCTCCAATAATGGCTCCCCTGTCATTCCTTATAGAAGTGATTTTTCATCCTTATGTTATTTTATAAATACTTATGAAGAGCTAGGGCCAATTAATGCGCCTACCATGCCTATTAATTCAAATGCTTTAAGTAAATCTGAAGTTCAAATCATTAAAAATTGGATTGAAAACGGAGCACCAGATATTAATGGCCATGTGATGTGGAGTGACAACCCAAACAGAAAAAAATATTATGTTTTAAATCAAGGTTGTGATGTAGTAACTGTTTTTGATGCAGCTACACAACTACCAATGAGATATATTACGGTTGGAAATAATCCTTTGGTATCTGAAAGTCCTCACATGATCAGAACATCACCTGATGGAAAATATTGGTATGTGGTGTTTGTAGCTAATAATATTCTACAGAAATATAGAACAAGCGACGATAGTTTTGTTGGTGAAGTTAGTTTAGGGGCTTATCAAAATTGGAATACAATCGCTATCAGTAATGATAGTAAAAGAGCTTATTGCGTGGCGTGGCAAGCTAATAGTAGATTAGCAATCGTTGATCTTGAAAATATGACATTAAAATATAATGTTGGTGGCGGAAATTTCACTGATGCTCATGGAGTAGCTTTAAATAAAACAAATGACACTATTTACATAACTCGTCAAACAGGAAATTATATTTTTAAAATTGACACCGCTTTAAATGGTTTTTCGGAAGTTGTGATAGATGGTTCAGGGATTCCTAACCAAACATCCTCTTTAGATCCTCATGAAATTATTTTCTCTCCCGATGGTTCTAAATACTTTGTAACATGTCAAAAATCTAATGAAGTGCGAGTTTTATATACTGCTAACGACGCATTATTACAAACGATTAATACTGGCCAATACCCACTAGAGTTTGCCATGAGTAGTAGTAAAAACAAAATATATGTTGTTTGTCAGGATGAACCCAGTTCTATACCAAACACAAAAGGCTCCGTAACTGTTATTGATATGACAACTTATCAATCTTCAAATCATTCTGTTGGATATCAGCCACATGGTATTGCTTTAGATGAAAAAAATGGCTATGTGATTGTTGCCAGCAGAAATTTAGCAAATGGCCCTACTCCTCATCATACAGGTGTATGCGGTAGAAATGGCTTTGTAAATTATTTTAATATTAACACCATGCAATTGCTTTCTAAAAAAACGGAAGTAGCTTCCGACCCTTATTCTGTTTTTGTTAGACCATAGATGAATAATATACTAAGAAATAAAACCATTCTATTATTTGACGGCTACTGTAATCTTTGTCACTCTTCTGTTCAATTTGTCATAAAGCACGAAAAAAAACCAGAGCTATATTTTACATCACTTCAATCTCCAATTGCTAAAGAAATTTTAACCTATTATAAAATCGATTCAACCAAAATCAACAGTCTTGTTTTAATTGAAAAAAACAAAGCATACACCAAGTCAACTGCCGCATTAAAATTAGGAAAATATTTAAAGGGCATGTATTCATTAAGTTCTATTTTTATAATTGTACCTCCTTTTATTAGAAATTGGGTGTATGATTTTATTGCAAAAAACCGCTATAAATGGTATGGAAAACAAGATAGTTGTTTGATGCCAGATGAAAATTTAGCAAAACGTTTTTTGTAGAGCCTCTTTAATTGATAAATTTGTACCATGACAAAACTTTCTGTAAATATTAATAAGATAGCAACCATTCGAAATTCGCGTGGAGGTAACACTCCAAATTTATTACAAGTAGCGCAAGATGCTGAACGTTTTGGAGCGCAAGGTATTACAGTACATCCTCGTCCAGATGAAAGACATATTCGCTACCAAGATGTTTATGATTTAAAACCTTTATTAAAAACAGAATTTAATATTGAGGGCAATCCAAAAATTCAAAAATTTGTAGATTTAGTTTTAGACATAAAGCCCGAGCAAGTTACACTAGTTCCAGATGGAGATAATCAGCTAACATCAGACCATGGATGGGATACGATTACTAATAAAGAGTATTTAATTAGTGTGGTAAGTTTATTTAAAAAAGCCGGAATACGAACTTCTATCTTTGTTGACCCCGATTTAAAGATGATTGAAGGAGCAAAAGCTACAGGTACAGATAGAATTGAATTATACACAGAAGAATATGCTAGACATTATTCAATAAAAAGAGAAGAAGTCATCAAGCCATTTACAGAAGCATCAAAACTTGCAAACTCATTAGGATTGGGAGTAAATGCAGGACACGATTTAAGTTTAGAAAACTTAGCTTACTTTAAACAACATACAGAAAATTTATTGGAAGTTTCTATTGGTCACGCCTTAATTAGCGATTCTATCTATTTTGGTTTAGAGAATACAATTCAAATGTATTTAAAGCAATTGAAATAGTTACAATAAAAATCCCCTTACAATTTATGTAAGGGGATTTTATTATTGAAATAAATGAAATTTATTGTAGAACAATCCGTTTTACTTTTGACCCTGATGCTGATTTTACTGTGACAAAATACACTCCTGTGTTTTTATCCGATAAATCAATTTTAATTTTACCACCATTAGATTGCATATGTTTTACTTCTTTTACGGTTTGCCCTAATGTATTAATCACACTAATTGTAAAATCTTGAACCTCTAATGTTGTAATATCTATATTTAATTCTCCATTAGTAGGATTAGGATATACTTCCATATTAACATTAGATAAATTTTCTTCTATTCCAACAGTACTGCATACCGTGCTAGTTGTCAAAGATAAACGTCTAGCACAATTAGCCATCACCGCCTGCATTCGAGCTTTTTGTCCTGCTGTAAACATAACCATGCATTTATCGTCACTATAATCCATATAATTTTGATACATGGCACCTGTAGAACCTGCACAGGCATCCGCACTAACAGCACCATTTGTAGTAGGACATGTGTAATTTTCGTCAGCCTGATTTGGAGTATCCGTTACATAATCCGTTCCACTACAAGATGACCCATCATCGCCCCAAATATGCCACAAGCCTAACCAATGACCAGCTTCATGTGTTAATGTTCTTCCTTTATTATAAGGCGCAGATGCTAAAGCAGTACCAGTATTTCCTACATAATGATAATCTAAGACAACGCCATCTGTATTTGCTGCACCACCTGCACCAACCATATCCGTTACAGGATTAGTACCTGATGGTATTGTTGGAAATTGAGCATAACCTAAAGTCCCAGCATCTACTCCACCAAATTCTAAAACCCAAATATTAAAGTATTTTGTTGGGTCCCATGATGAACCTGGTTTTACAGTAGATTCTATATAAGACATACTATATGGTAAAGCATTCCATCCTTTTGATGAAACACTAATTCTATCAATTCCAGGTTCTGCTAACACTGTACCGGTTGGACTCACTTTTGCTGCACAAAAATTAATTTCAACATCGGCTGCCACACTTGAAAAAGCTGATTGAGTAACATAAGTACTAAAATCTGTGTTTAATTTTCTATAATCGGCATTTAAAACCGTTAGTTGTGAATTAATTTGCGCCGCATTTAAATTACGGCCAGATGTCGCTCCAGTAGTATTAACCGCTACTCCTGAATGAAGAATGTGAAAAATCACTGGTATATTATAAACAACAGCTGCCTTTTTTCCATTAGCAAACTGTTGATGTTTTTGAACCATTTGTTGAAATGCTTCTTCATAAGTTGGGTTCACTTTTGGAGAACCGCATTTACGAACTGGCACCTCTGGACTTGAAGTGTTTTGAGCAGCAGCTCCAAAAAATACCAATGTTGATAATGTTAAAGTTGTAAATATTTTTTTCATGTTGTACTATTTGTATACATAGTTACAAAAAATATTTAAAAAAATCAATAAGATGCGCAATATTTGAGGTAAATTAGATGCTTTTAGAGATATGTCGTTTAAAGTATTAATAATTGAAGATGAATTATCACTTCAACAAACATTAAAACTCAATTTAGAACTTGAAAATTACACAGTTGAAACCTGTGGTTCAGGAGAACATGCCATTTCACAAACAAAAAAATTCAACCCCGATTTAATATTACTAGATATTATGCTCCCCGTTTTAAGTGGTGTAGAGATTTACAAACAACTAAAATCATTAAATATTTCAACCCCTGTTATATTTTTAACTGCCAAAAATAATGTACAGGATAAAATTGAAGGATTAAAACTAGGAGCAGATGATTATATCACTAAACCTTTTGATTTAGAAGAATTGTTACTAAGAATTCACAATGTCTTAAAACGCAATGCGCCTCAAAAACAAGAATTAAGTGTATTCAAATTTGATGGTTGTGAAATCAATTTCTCAACCTTTCAAATTATTACTAGAGAAGGTAAAACGGAAGATTTATCTAAAAGAGAAATGGCCTTATTGAAACTATTAGTTGACAATGTCAACAATGTAGTTTCGCGTGATGAAATACTTGACAAATTATGGACAAAAGATGAAAACCCTTCATCTAGAACCATTGACAACTACATTTTAAATTTCAGAAAACTATTTGAAGTTAACCAAAAGGAGCCAATCCACTTTCAATCAATCAGAGGTGTTGGCTATAAATTTTGCGTTTAGATTTTTTCAAATCGTTTCTTCTCTACCCCTTCAATAATTACTGTTTCTAAAAACATTTTCAATGGTCTTACCCACAAGTTTTCTCCTTCGGGTTGATACGTTGCTTTATACACAACCATATTTTCCAAGGTTTCGCTATGCTTGGCAACACCAAGCACTTCGTACATATTTCCTTTATAGTGTTTATATAATCCTAGTTCCATAATAACTTAGCTTGTGTGATCTGCCACAATAACCCACTTACCTTTAATATTTTTCCATAATAACGTAAAATGCCCTCCTGATGGTTTTTCTTTTTTCAATTCCCACTTCCCTATCACATAAATACTAGATTCAGACAACTGGGTTGCTTCCAAAATTGTAAAAGTTAAAAGACCCATAGCTTCTTTATTCGGATAACCTTTGGTATAATTATCCAAAGTTTTTTGCCAGCCATAAGTAATGCCTTTACTACCAATAAACTTTAAACTATCGTTATTCCAATAATAATCCATAAAACCTCTTACATCACCTTTATTCCATGATTCTTCCTGAGCTTTCATGTTTGTTAAAACTTGATTGACGTCTTTATTTTGCTTTTGAGCAAAAAGACTTAAACCACAAAACAAACAAATGATAATCGACAGTGTTTTCATTTTATAAAAGGGTAAAAATGTTAATAATTAGAACGTCACAATATCATATAAATTTACATAAATTTTATATCTTTGTTACTCGTTCTTTAACACACTTATTAAGAAAAGCAGAGGGAAACGCCCTATGAAGCTTTACCAACCCTGTAATAGTTTAAGGTTACAAGTTCAAAATTTAAAGTTTTATTACTTTGAACTTTGAATTTTCATCTTTGAACTTTAAAGAAGGTGGGAATTCGTCTCGGTTTACTGAGAAAAATAAGTCGGAAACAATTAGTAATAAAAAAAATTATAAAAACACTAATCCCTTCTGACTATAAAAACAGAAGGGATTTTTTATTGAATATATGAGCACAATACAACAAGAATTAGAAAAAAGAGTATTAGTTATTGATGGAGCAATGGGCTCTATGATTCAGCAGTATAAATTAACTGAAAAGGATTTCAGAGGAAAGCGTTTTGCTGATTGGCATAAAGATTTACAAGGAAATAACGACTTGCTATCTATCACTCAGCCTCAAATCATTAAAACTATTCATAAGGAATATTTAAAAGCTGGTGCTGATATCATTGAAACCAATACATTCAGTGATACAACGATTGCAATGGCAGATTACGACATGCAAGAGTTTGTGTATGAATTAAATTTTGAATCAGCTAAAATTGCTAAAGAAGCCGTTGCTGAATTTAAAACAGAATTCCCTGAATTTGCCTCTATTCCTAAGTTTGTGGCTGGAGCAATCGGACCAACCAATCGTACCTTATCTTTATCACCAAATGTTAACGACCCTGGTTTTAGAGCTATTACCTTTGATGAATTAGTAGAAGCCTATACTGAGCAAGTACGAGGATTAATTGATGGTGGTGCCGATCTATTATTAATCGAAACTATTTTCGACACATTGAACGCTAAAGCTGCCTTATATGCGATTCAAAACTATTGCGAAAAAATAGACAAAAAAATGCCCGTGATGGTATCAGGAACCATTACTGATGCTAGCGGACGAACCTTATCAGGACAAACAACTGAAGCCTTTTTAAATTCTGTTTCTCATGTTGATTTATTAAGTGTTGGTTTAAACTGTGCATTAGGCGCAAAAGATATGCGCCCTTATTTAGAAGAGCTTTCTAACAAAGCACCATTTTATGTAAGTGCTTATCCAAACGCGGGTTTACCAAATCAGTTTGGTGAATACGATCAAGATGCTCATGAAATGGGACATCAAATAGAAGACTTTTTAAAAGCAGGATTTTTAAATATTGTTGGTGGATGTTGTGGTACAACACCTTCACACATTAAACGTATTGCTGAAATTGCCAAAGATGCAAAACCTCGTAAAAAACCACAGCCAGATACGTTAATGCACTTAAGCGGATTAGAGCCATACACTCTAACTCCTGAAAGCAATTTCTTAAATGTTGGTGAACGAACAAACGTTACTGGTTCTAAAAAATTCTTACGATTAATTAAAGAAGGAAATTACGAAGAAGCTTTATCTATTGCTCGCGAACAAGTTGAAGGTGGTGCTCAAGTGATTGATGTAAATATGGATGAAGGAATGTTGGATAGCGAACAAGCGATGACAACCTTTTTAAATTTAATTGCATCTGAACCTGATATTTGCCGTGTACCAATTATGATTGACTCTAGTAAATGGAGCGTAATTGAAGCTGGATTAAAATGTGTGCAAGGAAAAGCCATTGTTAACTCTATTTCATTAAAAGAAGGTGAAGAAAGATTTAAAGAGCAAGCCAATAAGATAAAACAATATGGCGCCGCAGTGATTGTAATGGCATTTGATGAAGTTGGACAAGCTGATACATTAGAGCGTAGAAAAGAAATTTGTAAACGTGCTTATGACGTATTAGTTGATAAAGTACATTTCCCTGCTCAAGATATTATTTTTGATCCAAACATTTTTCCTGTTGCAACAGGAATGGAAGAACATCGCCTAAATGCTTTAGACTTTTTTAATTCAACCAAATGGATTAAAGAAAATTTACCCTACGCTAAAGTAAGTGGTGGTGTGAGTAACGTTTCTTTTTCTTTTAGAGGAAACGACCATGTGCGTGAAGCGATTCACTCTGCATTTTTATACCATGCTATTAAAAATGGTATGGATATGGGAATTGTAAACCCTGCACAATTAGTAGTATATGATGATATTGACAAAACACTTTTAGAATTAGTAGAAGATGTTTTATTAAACAGACGTGATGACGCCACTGAGAGATTAGTGGATCATGCCGAATCATTAAAAGGAATTACAAAAGAAAAAACAGAAAAAGACGAAGCTTGGAGAAAAGGAACTGTTGAAGAGCGCTTAAGTTATGCCTTAGTAAAAGGTTTAGTAGAACATATTGATGCCGATACAGAAGAGGCTCGACAAAAATTAGGAAGACCATTACATGTGATTGAAGGTCCATTAATGGATGGGATGAACGTGGTTGGTGATTTATTTGGAAGCGGAAAAATGTTCTTACCACAGGTTGTAAAAAGTGCTCGTGTGATGAAAAAAGCCGTAGCCTATTTAGAACCTTATTTGTTAAAAGAAAAAGAAGACAACGCTAAAGCAGGTATTGTTGGAGATGGCAGAACGAATGCTGGTAAAATTTTAATGGCAACGGTTAAAGGCGACGTACATGATATTGGCAAAAATATTGTTGGCGTTGTATTGGCTTGTAATAACTATGAAATCATTGATTTAGGTGTGATGGTTTCTTGTGATAAAATTTTAGAAGAAGCAAAAAAACACAACGTTGACATTATTGGGTTAAGTGGATTAATTACGCCTTCATTAGACGAAATGGTGCACGTAGCTAAAGAAATGGAGCGTTTAAATTTTAAATTGCCATTAATGATTGGAGGCGCAACGACGTCTAAAGTACATACTGCTGTTAAGATTGCACAAAATTATTCTGGACCAGTTATTCATGTGAATGATGCTAGTAAATCAGTTCCTGTGGCAAGTAGTTTAATTTCCAATGAACTACGCGATGCATTTATGGCTGACATCAATAAAGATTATGAGCGTGTGCGTGAACAAAATAAAAATGCACAATCTCAAAATAAATTAATCTCAATGGCAGAAGCCAGAGAAAATAAATTTCCAATTGATTGGAGCAAAACAGAAATTGCTAAACCAAATTTTATTGGAACTAAAGTTTTTGATAATTACGATTTAAAAGAAATTGCTGAATACATAGATTGGACACCTTTCTTCCACAGTTGGGAAATGAAAGGTTCGTATCCAAAAATTCTAACAGATGCGACTCGTGGTGCAGAAGCCACTAAATTATTTAATGATGCGCAAGTGATGTTAAATAAAATCATTTCTGAAAAATGGTTACAAGCAAATGCTGTCATTGGTATACATGCAGCTAATACGGTAAATGATGATGATACTGAAGTGTATGATGAAAAAGGAAATGTAATTGCCACGTTCCATTCATTACGTCAACAAAGTAAAAAACCAGCTGGTCAATATAATGTGGCTCTATCTGATTTTGTTTCACCAAAAGGTGTCACTTCGAGCGGAGTCGAGAAGAAAGATTACATCGGCTCATTTGCTTTAACTACAGGTATTGGAATTGACGCACACGTTGCGCAGTTCGAAAAAGATCATGATGATTATAGTGCTATTATGTTAAAAGCTTTAGCAGATAGATTAGCAGAAGCCTTTGCTGAATTAATGCATAAAAAAGTACGAACTGAAATTTGGGGCTATGCCAAAGATGAAAACTTTAAAAATGAAGATTTAATTAAAGAAGAATACGCTGGTATTCGTCCGGCGCCAGGCTACCCTGCTCAACCAGATCATACGGAGAAAAATACCATTTGGAAATTATTAGATGTTGAAAAAAATACGGGTATTATTTTAACAGAGAGTTTAGCAATGGTTCCAACAGCTGCGGTGAGTGGTTTATATATTGCTCATCCTCAATCTCATTATTTTGGAATTGGCAAACTAAACAAAGAACAAATAGAAGATTACGCTAAACGTAAAAATATGAAAGTGGAAGATATTGAACGTTGGTTAGGAAGTGTTTTAGCTTATTAATGTTATGACGGTTGACACTTTAGTTAAAGAATTGGATTTATTGCCTCACCCCGAAGGCGGTTACTACAAAGAAACCTATCGTTCGGAAGCAAAAATTTCACATGCATATCTTTCACCTGATTTTACAGGTGAAAGAAACATGGCAACAGGGATTTATTTTTTAATTGAAAAAGGAAATTTTTCTGCTTTACATAAAATAAAAAGCGACGAAACTTGGCATTTTTATTATGGCGATGCTTTAGAAGTGATTGAAATTAATGAACAAGGAATTTTAACCATTACAAAAATCGGTTCTCATCTTTTACAAGGCGAAACCTTTCAATACACTGTAAAAGCAAATACATGGTTTGGTTCAAGAGTTTCTGGTAATGGAAACTTTTCATTAGTTGGCTGTACCGTGTATCCTGGTTTTGATTTTAATGATTTTGAATTAGCAAAACGATATGATTTAATTCAATTATTTCCAAAACATCAAACAATCATTACCGAATTAACGAGAGAATAAAATTGTTATTTAATAAGAAATTAATATTGATTTTAGTAATTTTACATTAATTAATTGGCTATGAAGACTTTTGAAACCAAAGCATTTCTGATGACTATTCATGATGACTTACTAATTGAGTTTAAAGTGAAAGCAAATGTCAATCTTCAAGCCAGTGATGTATGGGAATCTAGGGATTTATCAGTAAAGCACATCCCTCATAAAAAATTCTTCGTATTATTTGAAGGTGATGAAGATGCCTCTGTTTCAGGAGAAGCCAGAAGAGCTGGCGCTTCTGAAGAATACACCAAACACGTTTCAGCATTAGCATTGTATAGTAATAAAGCATACGAAAGAATTATAGGAAGTTTGTTTTTAAAAATAAATAAACCTCTTGTGCCAACTGAGTTTTTCGACAATCGTGAACAAGCCATTGCTTGGCTAAAAATCAAACAAAAATCAACTTTTTAATTGCTTATATTTCTTAGCATTTTTTAGTATCTTCTTTTACAATATATCGTTATATTTATACTAACATTTATAAATTATGCAACGATTCTTACTTCTTATTCTTGTTTTCATAAACATTTCATTATCATACTCTCAAGGAAATTTACCTCCTGGAACATATACTAGCACCAATAAAAAAGCGATTAAGTATTTTGAAGAAAGTAAAAAAATGTTTCAGATTAGAAAAGATGCTGATGCAGAAAAATTAATCAAAAAAGCCATTGAAGAAGATCCTCAATTTATTGAAGCACTTTCTGCTTATGCTGATTTTTTAATGGGAAATAATCGAATTAAAGAAGCAATTCCTTTATATGAAAAAGCAATTTCTATCAATCCAAAAATATTTATTGATAATAATTTTTATTTAGGCGGCGCCTTATTACATGAGGCTCAATACGAAAAAGCAATCCCTTGTTTTGAAAAAATAATAAAAACTGATCGAATAAATCCAAATTTAAAAGACGAGGCTATTCATCATCTTAAAAATGCTCAATTTGGGGCCAATGCGATAAAAAATCCACAACCTTTTAAACCCGTAAATGTTGGTGAAGGTATCAACACAAGTGAATATGAGTACTTTCCTGCCCTAACAGCTGACGGAAATACATTTTTATTCACTCGTAATATTAGAGAAGGTGAAGGCGTAACTGCACCACGACAAGAAGATTTTTATATTAGTAAAAAAGTAAATAATGTTTGGCAAACGGCAAATCCAATATCCTCAGTAAACACTCCTGGCAACGAAGGAGCCCCATCATTAAGTGCAGATGGAGAAATTATGTTTTTTGCTTCATGTATGGAAATGACAGGAGACTATGGTTCATCCGACAGAAAAGGATATGGAAGTTGCGATATTTTTTACGCTCAAAAAATAAATGGAAAATGGACAAAGCCAAGAAATGCTGGTGCGATGATTAATACAAAAAATTGGGAAACTCAACCAAGTTTCAGTAGTGACGGAAAAACCTTATATTTTGTACGAGGAATGGTTGCTCGAGACGGCATAAAAAATCCAGATATTTACTCTTCAACCATTGGTGCAGATGGTAAGTTTTCAGAGCCAATAAAATTATCTGATAACATCAATACTCCCATGGGCGAAGAAAGTGTGTTCATACATCCTGATAATCAAACATTATATTTCAGTAGTGAAGGACACCCAGGCATGGGAGGCTTAGATATTTTTATGAGCCGAAAACAGTCAGATGGGAGTTGGGGAAAAGCCATTAATTTGGGCTATCCTATTAATTCTTCTGTTGATGAAAACAGCTTATTAGTTGACGCAAACGGCAAATTAGCTTATTTTGCTAGTGAACGAGAAGGTGGCTTCGGCGGTTTAGATATTTACCAATTTGAATTACCCGAATCAGTTCGTCCTGAAAAAATCACATATGTAAAAGGCTTAACCTATAATGCCAGAACAAAAGCGCCTGTTGAAGCATCTTTCGAATTAATCGACCTAGAAACACAACAATCTGTTACAAGTGCTTATAGTAATAGTTCTGGTGAATTTTTAGTAACCCTTACATCTAACCACAACTATCTTGTAAATGTAAGTAAACCAGGCTTTTTGTTTTATAGCGACAACTTCTCTTTAAAAGACAAAGTAGCAGACTATAATAAGCCATATAAACTACAAATTCCTTTACAACCAATTGATACCGGTATTATTGAATTAAAAAATATTTTCTTTGATGTCAATAAATGGGATTTAAAGGCGGAGTCAAAAGCCGAATTACAAAAAATTATTTCTTTCTTAAAAGCAAATCCAACATTAAAAGTTGAGTTTAGTGGACATACAGATAATAGTGGTGATAAAGTATTTAATAAAACATTATCTAATAATCGTGCTAAAGCAATTTATGATTATGTCATAGAAAAAGGCTCCTTGTCAGCTACTAATTTATCCTACAAAGGTTATGGTGATACAAAACCAAAAGCTCCAAATGATTCGCCAGAAAATAAAGCGAAAAATAGACGAACTGAATTAAAAATATTAAGTAAATAAACTAGCTTAGCTTATTCATGATTATTGGTAAAAATTTAAGAAAACAATACGGCTCCTTAGAAGTTTTAAAAGGTGTTGATTTACATATTAAAGAATCGGAAGTAGTTTCCATTGTTGGTTCTTCTGGAGCAGGAAAAACAACTTTGCTAACGATTTTAGGAACACTTGATCGTCCTAGTTCTGGAGAAATATTATTTAATGGTGTAAACATTACATCACTCAACGAAAAAAAACTAGCAGCATTCAGAAATCAACATATTGGTTTTGTGTTTCAATTTCATCATTTATTGCCTGAATTTACAGCCATTGAAAATGTTTGTATTCCAGCTTATATTAATAAAACATCAAAAAAAGACGCTGAAGCAAAAGCAAATGAATTACTAGACTTATTAGGATTAAAACATCGCGCAAATCATAAACCATCCGAATTATCTGGAGGAGAACAACAGCGTGTTGCTGTGGCAAGAGCTTTAATAAATAATCCTAAAGTTATTTTTGCAGATGAACCAAGTGGAAATCTGGATAGCGAAAACGCTCAAAATCTGCATCAATTATTTTTTAAATTGAGAGATGAATTAAAACAAACTATTGTGGTGGTAACACACAATGAAATATTGGCCAATATGGCTGATAGAAAATTAGTGATGAAAGACGGTCAAATTCTATAATTTTCAATTATCAGTTTATTTTCTCAAATATCAATCTCTGACCTAAGAGCAATGATTCACAGAAGAAATGCTAAAAAGCTTTCTAAGCTTAATAGAATTCTTTTATGGATTAACTACCTATTTATTATTAGTCTGATTGGTTCAATAGCATCCAAATATATTTCACCAGATCACTTTTGGATACTTGCTTTTTTTGGATTGGCTTTTCCAATCATTTTATTTGTAAATATACTATTTACTATATATTGGTTTGCGCAATTTAGAATACACGCTGTGTTTTCGATGTTAGCGATACTATTGAGCGCAAAAACCTGTTTAGGTTTCTTTCAAGTGGATTTTACTTCAGATAATATTTCAAACAAGGATATCAAAATCATGAGCTACAACTCCATGTTATTTGATTTATATAATTGGAAAAAAAACAACGAAAGTCGAAATCAAATTTTAACTTCTTTAGCTGAAGAAAATCCAGATATTTTATGCTTACAAGAATTCTATACTTCTGAAGAAAAAGGGGACTTTAATAATATTGATACTGTAACTGGCTTACTAAATGCAAAAAACTATCACGTCGAATACACGACTACTTTGAGAGAAAACGACCACTGGGGCATTGCCACATTTACCAAATTTCCAATTATAAAAAAAGGAAAAATAGAGTTCAATACAAGTGCTAATAACCTGTGTATTTATACAGATATTGTAGCCAAAAAAGATACCATTAGAATTTACAATATGCATTTGCAATCCATCCGATTTCAAAAAGCAGATTATAAATTTATTGAGCAAATGAGCAATGATACTTCTGACACAAAAGATGAAATGGAAAAAAGTAAAACCATTTTAAGACGATTAAAACGTGCGTTTGTAAAACGCGCCATACAAGCAGATGCCATTGCTGCACATATTAAAAACTGCAAGTATAAAGTAATTGTTTGTGGCGATTTTAATGACACTCCTGCTTCTTATGTTTATAACACTGTAAGAGGTGATTTAAAAGATGCCTTTGTGGAATCTGGTTCAGGATTTGAACAAACGTATGCAGGTAAATTTCCAAGATTTAGAATTGATTATATCCTTCATAGTAAAGAGTTTGATAGTAAAGAATATCATCATGTGTCAGAATCTAATACTGATCACTACCCTATTGTGAGTTATATATCATATTAAATTAATCAAAAAACAACCAATTAATACCAAATTTAAAAGCTCTATCATTTTGCAAATAACCAGGGCTTAATGAATAATTGTTTCCGGTAAAACCTTGATTTAAGTGATCTATTTTCACAAAGATTCGAACAGGCTTAATTCTTGCATTTAAGAAAAAATCGACAAATGGATAACCTCCTACTGTTTTTGATGTTTGAACATAATATTGATTAATAGCAGGCATATAGGCATATCCGTAAAACTCACTAAAATACTGAGCATTAAATCCTATTTGTATTTGTAGTGCCTTTTTAAATAAATTACCTTGATAGTATAATGCCCCATTAATTATATGATCTGGTACGCTAACAATTGCTTTGTATGAAGAATTTTGAAATTGATATCTAGCTCCAATTCCTAAATGTTTAAATAACAAAACATCTTTATGAATAAATGCCGATATGTTTTGTATCGAAACAGATGTTTGTTCGGGCACTGATAGTTCATTAAAATAAATTAAATTATTCATAGATTGATACACAAGGCCTGCATCAAATCGATTATCTATTGTTGATACACTAAACATAGTTTGCAATTTATCTGTTGGAGAAAAATTATTATTCCAAGCGTAATGATTGCTTAACCAAGTATTGAAAATAAAATCAGGATGGCGCTTCTCTATATGCGCATTTAATTTAAAAACAAAAGGTATTTTAGCAATTGACTGGTTGTATTGATTACTAATCTCAGCTGAATAATCATTTGCATTTGGTCCACTAAAAATAAAATTAGCTTTCACAAAACCGCTATACTTATTTTTTGAAATAAAAAAACCAGCATTCGCACTACTGTTCAAAAAAGTAGAATCAAGGTATTGATAAACTTGATTAAGTTCATTTTTATAACCTAATTTAAGTTTAGCATTTATTGAATTGATTTTTAAGGTATAATTTAAGCTATTGCTAATTCCTCTCCAATGTGAAGAATCTTTAGTAGATGTTGTGTCTAAATAAAACACATTATAAAATCCTTCGGAAGCAATATTAGCGTCTGTGTATTTAGTAAAAGATCCAGAATAATTAAATTGATAATCTAAAAAATGAGAAAAAATAGTTGAACTGTCTTCAATTTTATTAATTCTAACCCAAGGATTAATATCCACCTGAGTATTTCGATATTCTCTTTTAGCATTATTTAAAGCAACAGGCAGTAGTGATTTATTAACAGTAACATTTTCTATAAATAACGAATCATTTGATAATCCACCGTTTTCTTGATGCTTCATTTTATTAAATAAGAAATAAGCATAATAACCTACCCTACCCGACTTAGATGTATAATTAGAAGATGTATAAAAATTATTCGTAAATGATTGCTGTTTTGTATAAAAACCAATTCCACTATACCTATTAAAAGCTAAAGTTAAATTCAACTTGTTTTTAAATGAATTAGTAAATAACATCTTAAACAATTGTTCTTGTTTACTCCCTGCAATGCCAGTTAAACTGGCATATGGTCCTTTTGTTTGAAAAAATTTAACATCATCTGATGAAATCATATCATTTTGATATGGAGCCGTCAACATATTAAACCCAAGCTGTTTAGCTTGATACTCAATATACAAAGGTGCAGAAGGAAGTCCTAAATGTCCATTTGTATTTCTAGGATAGTAATTTTGGAAGTTAGTAATAACAGTATCAATTTTAGAATAACCAAAAGACTGTAAATTATTCTTACTAGAATTTGAAAGTATGTTTATAAAACTACTATCGGTTGGATATTTAACTTGGGAAACAACACTCAATGATAAAAACAAAAATAACAGAAGGTATCTACCACAAAAAGTATGTTTATGTTGATTCATTAACCCCAGAAAAAGAAACTTAAAATTTATCGAAGAAATGTTCTTCAACATCAAAGGTAGATTTTATACCAACTTGTTTATAATCAGTTTCCAACCATTTTGAAGCTGTTTGACGACCGCGTTCTTTTAATTTTAATAAAAATTCCCAAGAAGTATTCATTTTACTGCTATAGCTCAACTGACTTAAAGCCTCATATCCAGAAATAGTGTGAACAAAAATCTCTCTATTAGCCTTGTCATCTGTTTTTAAAATACCATTTCTTAATAACTCATTACGATAATGAATTAATTTCATTTCATTGATTAAACTACTATTAAAGGAAATCTCATTCACTCTATCTGCAATATCTCTTGCCGAAGTAGGAACAGAACCTATGTTGATTGAATTAATTTTAATTAAAACGATATCGTGTAAGTTCGTATTAGTAATTAATGGGAAAATTGGAGGGTTACCCATATATCCGCCATCCCAGTAATATTCGCCATCTATTTCAACAGCTTGAAACAATTGTGGTAAGCAAGCTGATGCCAATACCGAATCAACTGTAATATCTTTATTACTAAATATTTTTGCTCTGTTAGTTTTTACGTTAGTGGCACAAATAAACAATTTCTTTTTACTGTACATGTGTAGCTCCTGAAAATCAATCAAATCGGTTAAAATATCTCGTAAAGGATTATAATTTAAAGGATTAAAGTTATAGGGCGACATGTACTGGGTCATATTATTAAATATCACATACCCTGGTGAGTTATGAATATCACCATCGCTAAATATTTTATCGAAAGTACTAGGCTGAAAAAAACTACCAGCTTGAGCAACTTTACGCCAAAGGATTTCAAGCATTTCCTTAGCTTTTGCAGGCCCCCCAACATGCAATCCATAAGCACATACGACAGCATTAACTGCGCCTGCACTAGTTCCACACATAGCATCGGCTACAATATGCTCCGCTTCTAATAATCTATCTAAAACTCCCCAAGTAAAAGCACCATGCGCGCCTCCACCTTGCAAGGCAATACCAACTTTCTTAATTTCAGGACTACTCATTTAATTTATGATACTATTTATAAATGTTAAACCAATTTAGCACTTCAATAGACTACCAAATATAACAAAATAACTTTACTAATAAAATAAAATAAGACGAGATATAAATAACGCCAGATTAACTCAAAAAGCCCAGTGTTAAAGATTTTCTTTTACAAATGCCAACATTTTATTGTATAAATGGGTACGAGTGTATCCTCCGTATATGCCATGGTTCTTATTCGGATAAACCATAAAATCAAATGGCTTATTATTTTTTATTAAGGAATTTGCTAATTCCATTGCATTTTGAAAATGAACATTATCGTCGCCACTACCATGAACTAATAAAAACTTGCCTTTCATTTGCTTTGTGAAATTTACAGGAGAATTGTCTTCATAACCGCTTTTGTTATCTTGTGGTTTACGTAAAAAACGCTCCGTATAAATATTATCATAAAACTTCCAATTAGTTACTGGAGCAACCGCTATTGTTGATTTAAAATAATCAGCTCCTTTTGTAATTAATAAAGATGCCATATAACCTCCGTAACTCCATCCTTGGAAACCAATTCTTGTTTTATCTACGTATGATAAATTACCTAAATACTTAGCCGCATCTATTTGATCTAGTGTTTCTAATTTACCTAACTGTAAATATGTACAGTGCTTAAATTCTCTTCCTCTACCTAAAGTCCCTCTACCATCAACACAAACAACCATATAACCTTCTTGGTTTAATAAAGAATGCCACCAAAAATCAAATGTTTCCCATGCATTATTACATTCATTTGAACCAGGTCCATTATAGGCAAACATATAAACAGGGTATTTTTTGTTTGGGTCAAAATTTTGTGGTTTCATCATCCAACCATTCAATTCTACTCCATCTGTATTTTTAAATGTAAAAAACTCTTTAGTAGATAATTTATACTCTTTCATTTTAGTTTTTAAAGCCGCATTATCTTCTAACACTTTAATTAACTTACCGTCAGCGCTATGTAATTCATAAACAGAAGGCGTGTTAGCATTTGAATAAGAACTTACATAATATTTTAATCCACGACTAAAATCAGCACTAGTTGTGCCATCTGCAGTAGATAAACGTTTTTTGTTTGAACCATCTAACTTAATACTATATACATCTCTATTGATTTGTCCTTGCTCTGTAGAAATATAGTATAAAGTATTTAATTTTTCGTCATAACCGTTAAACGAAATCACATCCCATTTACCTTTAGTAATTTGATTCACTAATTTACCAGTATTATCATAATAGTATAAATGATTAAAATTATCCGCCTCACTGCTCCAAATAAATCCTTTATTATTAGGTAAAAACGTTAAATCGTCCGTAATATCAATGTAAGTTTTAGCTTCTTCCATTAAAATTGTTTTTGTAGAACCATCAGCTGCATTAGCATACATTAGCTCAATTTTATTTTGCAAACGATTCATACGTTGCAAAGACAATGTGTTTTTATCAGTTGTCCATTGAATACGAGGAATATAAATATCTGTTTCCTTCCCAATGTCAACACCAATAGTTTTAGCACTAGCTAAATCATAAATATGAACTGATAAAATAGAATTATCTTCTCCTGCTTTTGGGTATTTAAAAGTTACTTTGTCTGGATATAAGTTATTATTATAAGTATCAAAGGTGTATTCTTTCACTTTACTCTCATCAAAACGTACAAAAGCTAATTTGCTACCATCAGCATTCCATTCAAAATAATTGGCTTTACTAAATTCCTCTTCATAAACCCAATCAGCCCAGCCATTCTTGATTTCATTATTCTTGCCATCTGTTGTTACTTGTGTTTCTTTTCCGCTTTCTAAATCTTTAATAAATAAATTGTTTTCGCGAACAAAAGCTACTTTATTTCCTACTGGAGAAAAAGTCGCAAACATTTGTTTACCATTTGAAGACAACTCTGAGGTTTTACCAGTTTTTAAATCATATACATAATTATTTTCTACTGAAGAACGACGATAAATCCCTTCTGCATCAGTTGCAAAAAACAATTTAGTTTCATCAGGACTAAAAGAATAACCACTAATATCAATGGTTTTATCCCCAACTTTTACATTAGCTCCTTTCACTAAAACAGCCACCTTTTTACCAGATTTTAATTCATATTTTACGATATTATCATAATCACCATCTTTTTCTAAATCTGTATAATGCAATCCATCTTTCATCGCGTTAAAACCACCGGCAGATGCTGGCATAAAAGCATATTTACTCCAAATATCATCTACTGATATAGATTTTTGAGCTAAACCGTTAATAGCAACTAAAGAGAATACTGCTATTGAAATAAAAAAAGACTTCATAAAAGGGTATTTTAAATTAAAGCATGAAGATAAACACTTACTCCCTATTAACAAACACTATTTTACTCAAACGGTTGCATTGTTAAATAAATGACTAAAATGTTATTTGATTTTTTATTAGCTTAGCGTAACCAATTAATATTATATGCAAACTTTCAGAACCATTATCATAGACGACGAAGAAAATAGCCGTAGCAATACCAAAAGTATGTTATCTAGCTATTGCCCAGAAATAGAAGTAATTGCTGAGGCTTCGAGTGGTATGGAAGGAAAAAAATTAATTCAGGATTTAAAACCAGAAGTAGTTTTTTGCGACATTAATATGCCCGGAATGAATGGTTTAGAAATGATTGATGGACTTGTTCATCGTGATTTTTGCCTTATCTTCTTAACTGCTTATAGCGAACATGGCATTAATGCTGTAAAAGCAGGTGCTATTGACTATTTATTGAAACCTTTACTATTAAGCGAATTGCAAGGTGCTGTTAAAAAGGTAGTAAAACACTACGAAAATAAAGGCGGTGCAGCGCCAGCTTTAGGTAACGATAAAAACTTAGTTTTAATCAATCACAGCAAAGGATTTACGTTAATTGATTACAAAGATATTATTTGGTTAGAAGCTTCTGATAATTACACAAACATCTATTTAAATAATGCTAAAAAAATAGTTGCCTCAAAAACGCTAAAAGAATTTGAAGCGATACTGCCTACCAATGTATTTTTTCGAATTCATCGCTCATCCTTAATAAACATTGATTTTATTAAGGAATACTCCAATGCGGAAGGTGGAACCATTATAATGGCGGATGGAACTAGTATTCAAGTTTCAAAAGCTCGTTCTCAAGAATTTGCTGAATTCTTAAAAACGAGAGCCGTTACTCCAAAATAAAAAACTATCAATAGAAGAGATAATCGCGAGCCAGACTCGCGATTATCATTTAAATCATATTGTGAAATAATTCCGTATTTTTATAGTACATATTATGTATATAAAACAATTATACCTTTTATTTTTCAGCATATTCATTCTGATTCAAATTGCTTCAGCTCAAAACCGTAGTTTTTCCTTTCAGCATTACGGCCCCGAAGATGGTTTAAGTAATGCCAACGTATTTGCCATTAAGCAAGATAAAACCCACATCATTTACTTAGCTACTGAAAACGGAGTATACAATTTTGATGGCTACAAGTTTGATAAAATAAAGCCTAAAACTGCTTTAAAATCAAATTATATTAGAAATATAGGGTTTAATCAAAATAACAACTTGATTATTATCAATCGTAGGGAAGGCATTTACGAATACAACAAAAATAAAAATGATGTTTCTTACATAAAATATTTAGTGTTTAATAATTCGGTAGATGAATTAATTATAGATAATCACTTCGGATATTCTCTGAACGATCAAATCTCAGTTTCTTCTATAGAATTAAGTAGTGGAATTATAAGCGATGACAACATAAAAAAACTTGACAAAAACAACCAAGCGTTTGCTATTTATAAAACCAAACAAAATAAAGTTTTAGTGGGTCGTACGGATGGTCTATATCAATTTATAAATGGACAACAAGAAAAAATAAACCTAGGAAAAACATTTTCAATCTATTCAATTACTGAAGATAACCTAGGATCGCTTTATCTGGGAAGTGATAATGCAATTTACTGCGTAAAAGAGAATAAAATTGTAAAAACAATTGCGGTAAAGACCCAAAAAGCAACGAGTTTTTTTAGTGCTAATAATACAGCAAGGGTGAGTAAGTTAATTGTTGACAAATATGAGAGAATCTGGTTTACCAATAACCCAGATGATAATCTATATTTAATTGATAACAATATTACTTACGATGCTTTTGATTTATTGGGAATTGATAAGGTTTTAATCAATTGTATATTTAAAGATACTGATGACCACATTTGGATTGGCACATTTAATGATGGTGTATACTTTATTCAAAATCCTAAGCTCCAAAATATTTCTTTTACATCTGGACGAAAGATATTACCCGTCAGCAGCGCATCATTTATCGAAAACAGCATAGTTGTTGGAACAAACAATGGCTTATTTATTTACGACAAAATAAATAGCAATACACAAACTGTTATTGCTCCTGATGAATTATTTAATGAAACGGTTTATGGCATTCATCCATTAGACAAGGGAGTAATGTACTCGAAAATTAATTCAATGGAGAATACAAAACGAGCTTTCTTAATAAATAATTCCGTTTATAATTTTTCCCCAATTGCATCTAGATTATTTAAATATTGCAAAAAGCCATCAGAAGCATATATGGCAGATGGTACAGGAACATTATATAAAATTAAAAATTATACTTCAGAAAAATTTGAAGTGATTGACACTTTGGTATCTTTTCCTGATTACAGAACAAGAATTCATACTATTTATGAATCAACTGATAATTTATTTATTGGAACGTCAGATGGCTTGAGTATATATTCTTTTGAAACAAAAAAATACAAAAATTTCACCAATCAAATTTTTAGCTATGGCATTAACAGTATAGAGTACTACAATCAAAAAACATATATCGCACATGAAAATGGGATTAGTATTTTTGAAGACTCAACATTAATTCAACAAATTGGTGACCAGCAATTAACAGCCGTTAAAAAAATTAAATTTTACCAAAATCGCATTTGGATTGCCACATTAGATGGTTTATTTATCTGTGATAGTAAATTTAATCCAATCGTTATTTACAATAAATCAAACGGCCTTTTATCTAATACTATTAATGATATCGTTTTTGAAGGCAATAACTGCTGTATATGCAGTGATAAAGGCATTACACTTTGTACTATAGATGATTTACTAAATAAAGTTAGAGTCGCTAATAAGTTATTTATAACAACTATTGATGCAGATGGTAGTTTATTAGAGCTAGAAAACAATACACTTAAATTAAACAGTTCTCAATCAGATGTAATGATTAGTTTTTCTAGTCCTTTATATGTAAAACCTAATAAACAATACTATCGATATAGGTATTTTAGTAAAGACAATAAGGGCTGGTTTAGTTTAGAAAATAGACAAATTCATTTAACATCTATTGATGGAGGTTCTCATCAATTAGAAATTATTTGCTCTTATGATGGCATAAACTGGTCAGACCCAATTACTATTACTATTCAAAAAGAAATTCCATTTAAGCAAACTATCTGGTTTACACTCTCAATAATTATTTCGGCTCTACTTTTAATTTTAATCATTGTTTTTATTTGGATAAAGAGAGTTCGAAATAAGGCAACAAGACGAGTTCAAGAGGATCGTCAGGTTAATCTACTAAAACATCAAGCTATGAATTCACTGATGAGCCCTCATTTTATTTTCAACTCATTAACTTCCATTCAAAATTACATTAACTTAAACGATTCATTAAAAGCAAGTGAATATTTAGCAAAATTCTCTCGATTAATTCGAATGATTATTGAAAAAGCCTCGCAAAGTGAAATTGCCTTGCATGAAGAGTTAATTCGCTTAAATTATTATTTAGATTTAGAGAGAGAAAGATTTAAAGGCAAGTTTGATTTCCATATTAATGTTAGCCCTGACGTAAATACTTTTGATATTAAAATCCCTAATATGATTATTCAGCCCTATGCAGAAAATTCGATTATTCATGGTATTTTACCAAAACACGAATACGGACATTTAACGATTAGTTTTAAGAAAGAGAATGAAAATACATTACTAATAATTATCGAAGATGACGGTATTGGTTTCAATAAAGCAAAAGAAAATGCAAAAGTTGGTCATAAATCATTAGGAACAAAAACCATCGAAAATATTTTAGAATTAAACACTAAACTAACTGGCAAAAATCAAAAAGTTGAGATAATCGACAAATCGGATTTAACACCCGCCGAACAGGGAACCAGAATCACAATTTCTTTGCAGATTTAATCTTTAAAAAAATTATCAAAAATTAACAAATAGAATCATAACAAACGCACAACTTTTGCAATTACTTGAGCATCAAAAATAACATATTCATATTATTATTTAGTGCATTACTGCTTAACTTACAAGCTCAAGTTAAACCGCTCAACTTATTATCAGATACAACAATAATTTGCGCTGGAGATTCTATTTTAATAAAATTTTCTGAAGATCAAGTTAGTAAAGCAGCTACGTTTAATTGGCAAACCCCAAAATCAATTATCGTCCATTCAAAGCAATTATACATTAAGTATAAAGGCTTGCATGTGGTGAAAATTTATGATGGAAAAAAATTACTAATTGACACAACTTACCTAAAGCTAAACGAAAAGCCTAAAATAAAAATAAGAGATACAACCATGTGTGGTAATCCTATTATTGTTTCTGCAAAAAACAAAGCTTATAAATATACTTGGAGTACAGGAGACATTGGCGAGCAAACAAAAATCGAAAAACCAGGAATTTATTGGGTAAAAGCAAACAATAAAGGTTGTTATGTAACTGATACCTTTAAAGTTAGTTCAGGTAATTCCATTGTGCCAAATTTCGGGAAAGAATTATTGATTTGCGAAAATGAAACTAATAAGCTTCTATCTGTAAAAGTTCCTAATGACGTAAAAGTATATTGGAATACTGGAGCTAACACGTCTAGTATTATTGCTAATAAAGAAGGTGTTTATTGGGTAAAAAGTACATCTAAAAATTGCGGAATAAAAACAGATAGTGTGATCGTAAAATACAAAAACTGTGATTGTGATATATTCATACCAAATAGCTTTACACCCAATGACGATGATAGAAATGATTTATTTTGTCCTGTCTTTCAGTGCGACTATTCCTATTTTCAAATAACTATTTTAGATAGATGGGGCAACATCGTTTACTTATCTAATAACATAAATGGAAAATGGGACGGTAAATTTAAGGGAAACCCCTGTCCAGATGATGTTTATGTGTATAAAATAGACGCTATTCAAAAAGGAAACGATAAAAAAATCACTCGTAACGGACATATTTCATTGTTTAGATGATCATATTTATATCAAAAACTATCCTTCCTTAGTGTTTTTGTTTTTTGCTTAATAATTCATCAAATCTTAGTGTAAGTTGATTCGTTTTGCTTGCTATTGTTAGATTTATGAAATTTAAAACCAATCTCTTAACTAGTAAAGACGTATTGAAGAAAATAGATCAAAAAGATTTCCTTTTTTAATAAAAACCTCCTAAATTCACTATTTTTAAACTATTTAGGTGACTTTAAAGAAAATACTTTTATTTCCTTTTGCTGTAATATATGGCATTGTTACCTCGTTTCGTAATTTACTTTATGATTGGAAATTTTTAAAATCAAAATCTTTTGAAGTACATACCATTTGTGTTGGAAATTTAGCAGTTGGAGGTACGGGAAAAACACCACATGTTGAGTATCTAATAAAATTGCTGCAAAATGATTTTAAAATTGCAACTCTTAGCAGAGGCTATAAACGAAAAACATCCGGCTTTGTTCACGCCACAAATACCAGCACGGCCTGGGATATAGGAGATGAGCCATTGCAATACAAAACTAAAAATCCTACACTTGATGTTTGTGTTGATGCAGATAGAGTAAATGGTGTAAAAAAAATATTAGCATTTATTGAGCCTCCAAAGGTTATCTTATTAGATGATGCCTTTCAGCATCGTGCGTTAAATTGTGAGTTAAAAATAGTAGTAAGCGAATACACTAATTTATTTTTAAATGATTGCATGTTACCATCTGGGACCTTAAGAGAATCTAAAAAAGAAATAAATAGAGCGGATATCATTATCATCAGTAAAACACCAGAAAAAACAACTGCTGTTGAAATTAGAAATGTGATTAAAGATTTAAAACCCTTAGCACACCAACAATTATTTTTTACTTGGCTGAAATATGGCGAACTTGAGGGATTTCAAAACAAACTAGAAACCATTGACACTTTAAATGACTTATTTCGTTATCGAATTGTATTATTTACAGGCATTGGAAATCCAGTTCCATTATACACATACTTAAAAGAATATGCATCCGATGTAAAGCATATCCAATATCCTGATCATTATCAATTTTCAATTCAAGACATAACAGACATCCGAGCAGAGCTCGACGCTATTGACGGCGGTAATAAAATTGTAGTTACTACTGAAAAAGATGCCATGAGATTGCGTGGAAACGACTTGCAGGATATGGCAAATACATTACCTTTGTACGTATTGCCGATAGAGGTAGATTTTAAAGATAAAACACAAGAATTTAACGAAACAATTATAAACTATGTTAGAACAAATAAATTTTACCACAAAAAGTATTCTTGAAAAAACAAATAACTTTCGTCCTGAAGTTGGAATTATATTAGGCACTGGATTAGGCGGATTAGTAAAAGAAATAAGTGCTGAGTTTGTAATTCCGTATGAAGAAATACCAAATTTTCCGGTAAGCACAGTAGAAGGACATAGCGGTAAATTAATTTTTGGGGAATTAGGTGGTAAAAAAGTAATGGCTATGCAAGGTCGTTTTCATTTTTATGAGGGCTATAATATGCAGCAAATTACATTCCCAGTTCGTGTCATGAAAGCATTAGGCATTCACACTGTTTGTGTATCAAATGCTAGCGGTGGAATGAATCCTAATTTTGAAATTGGAGAAATCATGATCATTAACGATCACATTAATTTATTTCCAACTAATCCTTTAATTGGCAAAAACATTGCTGAATTAGGCCCTCGTTTTCCTGATATGAGTGAAGCTTATGACAAAAAATTAATAGCAAAAGCTCTTGAAATTGCAAAAGATAATAATATTAGAGTGGCGCAAGGAGTTTACGCAGGCTTAACTGGCCCTTGTTTTGAAACACCTGCCGAATACCGTTACATTGGACGTATTGGCGCAGATGCCGTTGGAATGAGTACTGTTCCTGAAGTGATAGTAGCAAAACATGGCGGCATGCGTGTATTTGGAGTTAGTATTGTCACTGATTTAGGTGTTGATGGAAAAATTATTGAAGTAACTCACGAAGAAGTGCAACACATTGCTGCTGCTGCTGAACCAAAAATGAGTTTTATTGTTAAAGAAGTAATTCGTACTATGTAATTTTTTGAAACTTAAAAAGTTAAGAAATAAAATAAAAAACTAAACCTAAATAATGAACAACTTCAAAAAAAATCTATTAGCACTAACTCTTTTCATTTCTATCATTGGCAAAGCAGATGAAGGCATGTGGTTACCACAACTTTTAAATGCGATGAATATAAAAGACATGAAAAAGAATGGATTAAAATTAACCGCCGAACAAATTTATAGCGTTAATAAATCAAGTTTAAAAGATGCTATTGTTCAATTTGCAGGTGGTTGTACTGCAGAAATTGTTTCTGATCAAGGTTTAATTTTAACTAATCACCATTGTGGCTATTCGGCCATTGCCTATCACAGTACTGTAGAAAAAGATTACCTAACAAAAGGCTTTTGGGCGATGAATAAAAAAGAAGAGGTTTATACTCCTAACTTAAATGCCACCATTATTCAGCGAATTGAAGATGTTACAGCTAAAGTAACAAAAGGCATCACTTCAACTAGCACAGAAACGAAAAAAGACTCTATCATTAAGGCTAATATTAAACTCATTGAAAAAGAAGCCATCGTTGGAACTCATTACGAATCATTTATAAAGCCTTTTTTTTATGGTAATGAATACTATTTATTTGTAGTAGAAAATTTTAAGGACGTAAGAATGGTTGGTGCCCCACCTTCTGCAATCGGTAAATTTGGTGGAGAAAGCGATAACTGGATGTGGCCACGCCATAATGCTGATTTTTCTGTTTTCAGAATTTATGCCAATAAGGATAATAAACCTGCAGAATATAGCCCTGATAATGTTCCTTACAAACCCAAAAATGTCATTCCTATATCTTTAAAAGGCTATAATCAAGGAGATTTTACAATGGTATATGGCTTCCCTGGTCGAACTCAAGAGTATTTATCAAGCTATGCTGTGGACATGATTATGAGCGAAAGCAATCCATTAAAAGTCTCCCTTCGTGAAAAACGCTTAAATATTCTGAACGCAGATATGCTACAAAGTGATGCAGTTAGAATTGCATACGCAAGTAAATATCAAAGTATAGCTAACTACTATAAAAAATGGATGGGAGAAATGAACGGTTTGAAAAAATATGATGCCGTAGCAAAAAAACAACTATTCGAAAAACAATTTAATGATGCCATTAATAACGATCCTTTAAAAAAAGAAAAATATGGCAACATATTTCCACAATTACAAAAAGTATACAACGAGTACAAAGTATTAAACAAACAAGTTGACTACTACAGTGAGTGTTTAATGACTATTGATGCTTTTAGTTACGCTCGCTTTTATATTACGCTAAATAACGAATTAAAGAAAAAGCAAAAAGGCGTTTCAAATACCTATGATAAAACATTAGAAGAATATAAAAAATTAGGATTCTTTAAAAACTACAATAAACCAACTGACATAAAGCTTTGCGAAGCTATGTTATCTGAATACATAAAGGGTGTTCCTTCTAGCAGTAGACCATATGTTTTAGATTCTTTTATTATCGCTAATAACAATGATGCAAAAAAAATAACAGATTTCTTATTCACAAATACCAACTTTGTAGATAAAGAAAAAGCAGAAGCCATGCTTAATGATTACGAAAAATATACCAACCTATATGAAAGGGATCCTGTGTTTTATATCACCAATGCCATTGTAAAATATTATAACACATCTGTATTTCCTCAATTTCAGTATGATGAGCGTGAAATAAACGAATTACAAAAATTATACATTCAAGGACAAAAAGAAATCTTTAAAGATAAAAAATTCTACCCTGATGCAAACTCAACACTACGTGTAGCATACGGAAAAGTGAATAATTATATTCCAAAAGATGGTGTAGAATATAATTATTATACAACCTTGGAAGGCATCATGGAAAAATATATTCCAAATGATGAGGAGTTTGACGTACCAGCAAAATTAAAAGATTTGTACGAGAAAAAAGATTACGGACAATATGCCAACAAAGATGGGAAATTACAAGTTGCCTTTACTGCAAGTAATCACACTACTGGTGGTAATAGTGGAAGCCCTGTTTTTAATGCAAAAGGTCAATTAATAGGAACAAACTTCGACAGAAACTGGGAAGGCACCATGAGTGATATTATGTATAATCCTAACCAATGCCGCAACATTGTTTTAGATGTAAGATACACACTTTTTGTAATCGACAAATTTGCTGGTGCAGGTTATTTATTAAATGAGATGAAGTTGATAAAGTAAATTGCATTTTAAGAAAATAAAAAACGCCTGTTAGAATAATCTAATAGGCGTTTTTGTTTCAATATCTACTTCTTTGGTGGCAAAGCAAAAGCTTCAGCTTGATGCTCAAAATTACCATTATGCGAGCCATCACAAAAAGGTTTGTTTTTAGATAATCCACAACGACATAATCCTAGTACCTCTCGTCCACCTAAATCATAAGAGTTACCTGATTTATCGACTATTTCAAATTCACCTTCTATTTTAAGTGAACCATTATTGTTTACTGTAATTTTTGTTTTTGTCATCTTATTTTTGTTTTTAATTTGTTTAAATATAGATATTTCCTCACGTTTTCTTTGACAAAAAAACGTCAATTTTTCTGCGTTTAAAACTCACAAAAAAGCCCTATCTTTGCAACCATGTCGTTTGAAGGAAAAACCGTATCATTTCATACTCTTGGTTGTAAACTGAATTTTTCAGAAACATCAACTATTGCCCGCTTGATGCAAGAAAAAGGCTTTCAAAAAATGCCATTTGATTCAGGTGCAGATGTGTGTGTGATTAATACGTGCTCGGTAACTGAAAATGCAGACAAAGAATGCAAGCAAATCGTTAAATCTGCTTTAGCAAAAAATCCTGATACTTTTATTGCCGTGGTTGGTTGTTATGCTCAATTAAAACCTGATGAAATTTCTAATATTGAAGGAGTGGATGTGGTATTAGGGGCTTCCGAAAAATTTAAACTGCTTAATTACATCAATTTTTCGGGTAAAAATACTCATACCGAAATTCATAATTGTGAGATTTCAGATGTACATACTTTTGTTGATTCATTTTCTGTTGGTGATAGAACACGCTCTTTCTTGAAAGTTCAAGACGGTTGTGATTATAGCTGTACGTTTTGCACGATTCCTTTAGCAAGAGGCAAAAGCCGAAGCGACACTATTGAAAATGCGGTTTCAAATGCTAAAAAAATAGCAGCAAGTGGCGTTAAAGAAATTGTATTAACTGGCGTAAACTTAGGTGACTTTGGATACGGGATTGATATTGACAAAGAGACTAAAAAACGTAAAGAATATAATTTCTTAGATTTAATTACAGAGTTAGACAAAGTAGAAGGCATAGAACGCATTCGTATTTCTTCTATCGAACCAAATTTATTAACGAATGAAGTAATCGAATTTGTAGCAAACTCTCAACGTTTTATGCCTCATTTTCATATCCCTTTACAAAGTGGAAATAATGAAATTTTAGCTAAAATGAAACGCCGTTATAAGCGTGAATTATACCAAGACAGAGTCGCTAAAATCAAAGAATTAATGCCGCATTGTTGTATTGGTGTAGATGTAATTGTTGGCTTTCCAGGAGAAACAATCGAACACTTCACAGATACTTACAATTTCATTAACTCATTAGACGTTTCTTATTTGCATGTATTCACATACAGTGAGCGTGATAATACCGAAGCCATTGAGATGAAAGGTGTTGTTGATTATGCTGAACGTAAGCGTCGTAATAAAATGCTACGCATTTTATCTGCTAAAAAATTGCGTCAGTTTTATGAGCAAAATCTTAATAAAGAATATACAGTGCTATTTGAACATGAAAATAAAAATGGCATTATGAATGGTTTTACAGAAAATTATATCAAAATCGTATATCCTTTTGATGAAAAATTGGTAAACCAATCGGTAACTATTCAAACCAAAGCCATTACCGAAGATGGATTTGTGAGCGCAGAATTGCTTTCCATAAATGTTTAGTTGCTAAAACTAACAATTGTAGCTTTTAAGTCTAATTTCCCTTCTAACTTATTAAAATTCCGAAGTTTAAAACATTTTAAGGTTTTTCCTCAATTTTGCCCTCTTGCCCTTATTTTTAATACCTATAAGCCATGGCAACAACAAAAAACAAATTCAGAGAAAAACCAGTTGATGATACAGTCGTCCAACAATCTTCTGTTGATAAAAACGATATTGAAGAAACTGTTTTATCTTCTTCAAAAAATAAATCTAAATCTGCAAAGACGGATAACGTAAAATCAACAAAAACTAAAGTTGAGAGCAAAACATCTGTTAACGAAACCAAAGCCTCTTTATTAGAGCGCTGGAACAAAACCGTATCTATCTACAAAAACGAACGCACGCAAAAATTAGTTGGCTTACTATTGATGCTTGCAGGAGTTTATTTATTCATTGCCCTACTCTCTTATATTTTTACTTGGGAAAAAGATCAAGATAAAGTGCTTGGTCCATTATCAGAACTGTTTGCTATCGACACTAAAGTATTTAACTGGCTAGGTAAATTTGGAGCTTTAGTATCTCATACATTCATGTATAAATGGTTTGGTGTAGCATCATTTATTTTAGTACCCGTATTTGTTATTTATGGCTTACAAAAAGTATTAAACAAACAAATTACTAAACCATCTGCGTTCACCGCTAAATGGTTATTCTTTTTAGTTTGGACAAGTTTAGTGTTAGCTTTTTTCTTTCATGATAAATTATTTTATCTAGGTGGTGGCTATGGTTACATCTTAAATATTCAATTATCAAATTATGTAGGAAGCATTGGTACTCTTGCTGTTTTAGCATTCAGCATGCTCGCCTTTTTAGTATTAAGTTTTAATATGAATTTTAATATTAAAAAAGATGTGATTCCAAGTTTAGAAAACGAAGCCATTATTGAAGAGGAATTAAAAGAAGACACTAATACGATTAATCCTCACGCCAATACTGTTTTTGAAAAAGAACCAACCTTAAGCAAAGAGGAAGAGGAAGCTCTTTTAAATTTTGAAGTCATTTCAACTAACGAAGAAATAAAAGAAGAACCAATTGCTGAAACCATTAAAGAAAATATTCCTTTAGATTTAGAAGTTACTCCTAAACCAGTAGAATCAAAAAAAGATTTAGATTTCGAGATTAATAATCCAGGTGCTGATGAAGTTTTAAAAGAACCAGAATTTGTAAAAGAGGAACCTAAAGAAAATCAAATTACTTTAGACGACGAATTAAAAGCGTCGCAATTAGTTGAAAAATTTGGGCAATATGATCCAACTTTGGATTTAGGACATTATCAATTTCCAAGTACAGACTTATTAATTGATTACGGAACAGGCAATGCAAAGGTGAGTAACGAAGAGTTAACCGCTAATAAAGATCGCATTGTTAGCACTTTAAAAAATTACGGAATTGAAATTGATAAAATATCTGCTATTGTAGGGCCAACTGTTACGCTATACGAAATAGTTCCTGCACCTGGTGTTCGTATTTCTAAAATTAAAAACTTAGAAGATGATATAGCCTTAAGTTTAGCTGCTTTAGGTATTCGTATTATTGCTCCTATTCCAGGAAGAGGAACAATAGGAATTGAAGTTCCAAATCAAAACCCTGAGATGGTGCCAATGCGAAATATCATTGCTTCTGAAAAATTTCAAAACACCACGCATGATTTACCAATTGCTTTGGGTAAAACTATTAATAATGAAATCTTTATTGCAGATTTAGCAAAGATGCCTCACTTATTAATGGCCGGTGCTACAGGTCAAGGTAAATCAGTTGGATTAAATGCTGTATTGGTGTCTTTACTTTATAAAAAACATCCAGCACAAATTAAGTTTGTGTTGGTAGACCCTAAAAAAGTAGAATTAACCTTATTCAATAAAATTGAACGTCATTTCTTAGCTAAACTTCCTAATTCCGAAGATGCCATTATCACAGATAATACAAAGGTTGTTCATACACTAAATTCTTTGTGTATAGAAATGGATAACCGTTATGCATTATTACAAGATGCTCAAGTAAGAAATATTAAAGAGTATAACGTAAAGTTTATTAATCGTAAATTAAATCCAAACGAAGGTCACAAATACCTACCATACATTGTATTGGTAGTAGACGAGTTTGCTGATTTAATTATGACCGCTGGTAAAGAAGTAGAAACGCCAATAGCTCGTTTAGCTCAATTAGCGCGTGCCATTGGTATTCACTTAATTATCGCGACTCAACGTCCATCCGTAAATATTATTACAGGAACCATTAAAGCCAACTTCCCGGCTCGTATTGCATTTAGAGTTACAAGTAAAATAGATTCACGTACTATTTTAGATGCAGGCGGTGCTGAGCAATTAATTGGACGTGGTGATATGTTATTAAGTACAGGAAATGATTTAATTCGTATTCAATGTGCTTTTGTAGATACTCCAGAAGCTGAAAAAATTACAGAGTTTATTGGTTCGCAACGTGCCTACCCTAGTGCCTTTTTATTACCAGAATATGTTGGTGAAGATGGTAGCGATGGCAAAGAAGAAATTGATTTAAGTGAACGTGATAAAATGTTTGATGAAGCGGCTAAATTGGTAGTGCAATTCCAACAAGGCTCTGCTTCTTTCTTACAACGTAAATTAAAACTAGGTTATAACCGTGCCGGACGAATCGTTGATCAATTAGAAGCTGCAGGAATTATAGGTCAATTTGAAGGCTCTAAAGCTCGTGAAGTAAAGTGCAAAGACATGGCGCAGTTAGATGAGATTATAAGAAATATTAAAGGGTAGATTTATTTGTGACTTTTGAAAAGGGTTTGTTATAACTAGTTTATATCAGCCATAAATAAGCAAGATTACTTATATAGATATGAGTTTTTTTGCTCAAACTTAAAATAGTATTATCTTAGTTGTATCATAAACCCCGTCTGCCGACAGGCAGGCCTTAAAAACATAAAACTATGATTGTTGGAATTATTTTAATGATTGTTCTTTGGTTATCTCTAATTGTATTTGCTATTGTATCTCAGTGGAAGGTATTTGAAAAAGCAGGCCAGCCTGGCTGGGCTTGTATCATACCAATCTACAACATCCTTATCCTTATAAAAATTGCCAACAAACCTTGGTGGTGGATTTTTATGTTCTTAATTCCTATTGCAAACATTGTATTTGCTATTATGCTCATACACCGCATTTCTTTATCTTTTGGTAAAGGTGCAGGTTTTACAGTAGGTTTACTGTTCTTAAACATTATCTTTTGGGGTATTTTAGCTTTTGATAAGTCGGAATACAAAATGTTACCAAACGATTAATCTTTTCTCTCAAAACAAAAAAGTCCCATCCGTCAGCTTACGGATGGGACTTTTTTTATGATTAGATTTAAAACTAGTATCTGTATGCGTCTCCTTTAAAAGGACCTTCTACTTTTACACCAATATAATCTGCTTGATCTTTATTTAATGTATCTAATTCTACACCAATTTTTGCTAAGTGTAAACGAGCTACTTTCTCATCTAAAATTTTTGGTAACACGTATACTTTTTTCTCATAAGCAGCAGTATTTGTCCATAACTCTAATTGAGCTAATGTTTGATTTGTAAATGAGTTACTCATTACAAAACTTGGGTGACCTGTAGCACAACCTAAGTTTACTAAACGACCTTCCGCTAAAACGATGATGTTTTTACCGTTGATTGTATATTGATCTACTTGAGGCTTAATAGTATCTTTAGTTGAACCGTAAGTCTTGTTTAACCAAGCCATGTCGATTTCTGTATCAAAGTGACCAATGTTACAAACAATCGCACCGTGTTTCATTGATTCAAAATGACGACCAACGATGATATCTTTGTTACCAGTAGTAGTTACTAAGATATCTGCTATTTTCGCAGCATTATCCATTTTCATTACTTGGTAACCATCCATAGCCGCTTGTAAAGCACAAATTGGGTCAATCTCCGTAACAATTACACGAACACCTTGAGAAGATAATGATTGCGCAGAACCTTTACCTACATCACCGTAACCAGCAACAACAGCTATTTTACCTGCCATCATTACGTCAGTTGCACGACGAATCGCATCAACTAATGATTCACGACAACCATATTTATTATCAAATTTAGATTTAGTAACTGAATCGTTTACGTTAATAGCTGGTAACAATAAAGTACCATTTTTCATACGCTCATATAAACGGTGAACACCAGTTGTTGTTTCTTCAGATAATCCTTTGATTCCGGCAGCTAACTCAGGATATTGGTCAAATACCAAGTTTGTTAAATCACCACCATCATCTAAAATCATATTTAAAGGTTTGCGGTCTTCGCCAAACCATAACGTTTGCTCAATACACCAATCAAACTCTTCTGCGGTCATACCTTTCCAAGCATACACTTGAATACCAGCTGCTGCAATAGCTGCTGCTGCATGATCTTGAGTTGAGAAAATATTACAAGAACTCCAAGTAACCTCTGCACCTAAAGCTGTTAATGTTTCTATTAATACAGCAGTTTGAATAGTCATATGTAAACAACCTGCAATACGAGCACCTGCTAATGGCTTAGAAGCACCATATTCAGCACGAAGCGCCATTAATCCTGGCATTTCTTCTTCTGCTAATTTAATTTCTTTACGACCCCATTCTGCTAATGAGATGTCTTTTACT
>Ga0315900_10000412_pt1 | contig 76056 bp, 68 predicted proteins | sample LakEriMetagenome_FD_203521 | JGI IMG/M metagenome (GOLD analysis project Ga0315900, IMG submission 203521) | Freshwater fungal communities from buoy surface, Lake Erie, Ohio, United States - Buoy 12 MA114 | ecosystem: Environmental > Aquatic > Freshwater > Lake > Lake biofilm | place: USA: Lake... | reverse complement strand
ACCTATCTATCAACATCCCACCTATCAAATCAATACTCAAAAACCACTGTTTTCCTCATTTGCGGGGTGCAAAGATACATACTTATTCTTTCCTAACAATAACTTTTTGAAAGTTTTTTTGAAAAATGTGTAAGATTTTTTCCAACTAATTGAAAACAGAGTATTTAACACACTTAATTATAACGAAATTGTATCGCACTGAACCTGGCAATCACTAAATGAAAGGTTGTTCATGGATTTTAACGACTCAATTATAGTTTCTAATTCTTCACAAGAAACACTACTTCCCGATAAAGGCATAATATCCTCACGGAGGTATTTGAAAACAATAATAAAAGAAAATAAAATCGCTTTGTCGCGGTCTACTTCTTTGCCATTTTGCAACAACCGTACTTCAGAAAGAACCACACCTATTCTTCCATACAAGATTGCTAGTTCATTAGAATTCCAAGTTTTAATAAACGGATAGGACTTTTTTAAAAAATATTCATCGTTTGAAGAGAGCTTGACAATAGGTCTGCGCTTGCTATTTTTACGCAAAGCAAAAAACCAATAACGCAAAGCTATTATTGTAATCAACAAGGTGCAAAATCCAGCTAATTTAGAAATTGTAAGATTTTCTGTAAAAACACCAACGGGAATTAACGCGAGTAAAAGAGTTATAACTATTACAAATGGAATAAAATAGTAGCGATACATCTTAATAGACTAGTCTACTATCCATTTATCGTTAAACATCTCGCCTTTTATTGTTACATCTTTTGTACGAGAATAATCCTCAGCAGCTATCATCATTTGTTCTTTGGTATCTCTTCGAATTAGTATGGAAGATGAACCTTGTGATTTGACTTCAATATAAAATCCGTTCTTTAGTTTGGCTGGTCGTGTGGCTGGTCTACCCATTTGTTTTGTTCTATAAAAGTTCACTAATATAACAGGTATTATTAACAATTGTTGTATATTATGAAATTTTGTGAAATAAAAGTTTTTTACAATCGTATTGAATTTGCTTTATGTGAACTTAATTTTGCACATGATTAATTTTGAAAAACTCAGTTACTATTTACCACAAGGTTTCCTATTTCAACAGGTGCATTTACAAATCAATCGTGGAGAAAAAATCGGACTTGTTGGAAAAAATGGAGCGGGGAAATCAACTTTATTGAGGCTCATCTCACAGCAAATCAAACCTTCAGAAGGTAGTATACATTTGCCAAAAGAAACAAAAATTGGCCATCTCACCCAAGATATAGTCATTGACACAAGCAAATCATTGTTTGAATTTTTAAACCAATCAAATAGCCAACTAAATCACATCCGAACACGGCTAGAAGAGATAAACACTCAACTTGTTACGCGAACAGATTATGAGTCTCACGAATATTTAGGGCTCTTGGATGAATTAAGTGACCTAAACCATTCTTTCCAATTGATTGAAGGATATAGTTGGGAAGAAAGAATTTCAGAAACGTTAAAAGGTCTAGGTTTTCAAGAAAAAGACTTTGAAAAATCCCTAAACACTTTTTCCGGTGGCTGGAAAATGCGCGCAGAACTTGCCCGAATATTAGTGAACGCCCCGGATATTATTTTGCTGGATGAACCTACAAATCATCTTGATATTTTATCGATTAGCTGGTTAGAATCTTATTTACAAAAATTTGAAGGAGCAGTAATCATTATATCTCACGATCGACTTTTCCTTGATAATGTGACAAAAAGAACGTTAGAAATTAGTCTTGGAAAAATACTAGATTTCCCTTTTCCCTATTCTCTGTACAAAGAACGACGAGCTGAAGAATTGGAAAGAACGCAAGCTGCTAAAAGACAACAGGATAAAGACATTAAACACACTGAAGAGCTAATTAACAAATTCAGAGCTAAAAGTTCAAAAGCAGCCTTTGCACAATCTTTAATAAAAAAACTTGAAAAAACTGAACGAATTGAACTTGAAAAAGATGTAGTATCAGGCATTAAAATCACCTTTCCCTTGAGTGTACAACCAGGAAAATGGGTGCTTTCCCTGGAGGATGTTGGTAAATCATATGGAGAGAATGAATTGTTTTCCAAACTAAATATAACTGTTGGACGTGGCGAAAAAATCGCATTATTGGGACCAAATGGCGTTGGAAAATCAACACTTTTAAAATCCATCACAAAGAAAATTGATTTTGATGGAGAAGTGCTTTATGGCCATAATGTCAACATGACTTATTTTGCTCAAGATCAAGCAGAACAATTGGACAAGCAAAAAACCGTCTTAGAAACTGTTGACGACATCGCTGTTGGCGATATCCGCAGAGATTTAAGAACTATTCTTGGTACGTTTTTATTTTCAGGTGAAGATATCGACAAAAAGGTGAGTGTTTTATCCGGCGGGGAGCGAACTCGTCTTGCCCTTTGCCAGTTACTTCTGAGCCCATCTAATTTTTTAATCCTAGATGAGCCCACAAACCATTTAGACATTCAAAGTAAACAAGTGTTAAAAAAAGCACTTTTATCGTATGAAGGAACATTCATAATCGTTTCTCACGATAGAGAATTTGTTGACGGGCTTACAAATCGAATTTGGGATATTGAAAACAACTCTTTAAAAATTCATCATTTCACACTTAATGAGTATTTATCCTATAAAATGTCTGATAAAACTAAAGGAAGTGCGGCAACAAAAGAACCTGAAAAGTTAAAAAACCAAACAACCTTAACAACAGCTCCTAAATCAAGTGAAAAGACTCAAAAAGAAGGTAAAGAGTTACAACGTATTGAGAATGAAATAACAGTAATCGAGCGTGAAATTGAGGTTATTGAAATGGAATTATCGAATTTAACGTATGCATCGGAAGCCTATTCAACTCTTTTGACCAATTACGATGTAAAAAAACAAAAATTAGATGCTTTGATGACAACATGGGAAAATCTAATAGATACTTAATTTTAAGGTCTTATTTTTTTCTTTCCCTAATCATTCGTCTTCTCTCTTTTTTCATTTTTCTTCGAACATCTTTACTTTGATTTTTTCGATGCAAACGGTAACGTTTTTTGATGTATTTCTTTTTCTTTTTTTTTGCTTTTTTTATTTCTTTAAGGGTTTGACGCTTCGCATGGCTATCTATACTTTTTTGGTTCTTTGCAGTACTACATGAAAAGAGTAACAATAAAAAAAGGAATAGTAAATTCTTAAACATTCGGATATTCAGAAGATTTGTAAATTTACACAATGAAACGTGGAATTTTATTTTTATTAACTGTCTTAATTTTAACTGGATGTTTCAAAAATCAACAAAATCCCGTTCCTAATATCCCGTTTGATGTTGTGATTGATATTAATTTACCCTCATACAATGCACTTGCAGGAGTAGGCGGTTGGTGTTACTTAGATGGTTATGGTTCGAGAGGATTAATAATTTACAGACGATCTATTGATGAATTTGTTGCTTTCGACAGGCATTCCCCTAGTGATTTGGAAGGAAATTGTTTTTTACCATTATTTCCAGAGAGTGATAATTTCTTGGTTTTGAAGGATACTTGCAGCGGCTCCACATTTTCACTCTATGATGGTAGTCCACTTAATAATGCGGACATTGGGTTACGCCAATACCAAACCCTTTATGATGGGTTTAGCACCTTACGTATTCGAAATTAACATTTGAAATGATGAATGAAATTAAAGTGACAATAATAGACAGAGACGGACATTCACACGACTTAATCGGCCCCACAGACATGAATATGAATGTGATGGAATTGTGTAAGGCATACGATTTACCTGTTCTTGGAGAATGTGGAGGAATGGCGATGTGTGCCACTTGTCAATGTTATTTAGAATCTGAAATAAGTCTCCCAGAACAGAGTGATGCCGAATTAGATATGCTAGATCAAGCGTTCTTCGTTAAAGCAAATTCTCGTTTAGGTTGTCAGATTCAATTAGACGAATCTATTGATGGTATTGTCCTTAGGTTAGCTCCGGAATCAAACTGAACTAGCGGTTGCTATTCAAAAGTAAACCTCCGTCCATGGGAATAGTAGTTCCTGTTATCCATGAGCTAAGGTCACTAAGTAAGAATACAGCAAGATTCGCAACATCTTTTGGAAGACCAATTCCTAATGGATATTGTGCCAGAATTCCATCCCATTGTTCGTTCGTATAAGCACTTTTTGTTTGTTCATAAATTTCCGTCTTTATTAATGCTGGTGCAATGCAATTTGACCGAATACCATCTGTGGCAAATTCAAGTGCAACAGCTTTTGAAAAAGCTTCGATTGCTGCTTTAGATGAAACATAGATAGAACCTCCCATGTATGGATGTTGAACGGAAATTGAAGAAAGAAAAACTAACGAGGATTTTTTCTCAATTTTTTTCAGTTGAAAAAGTTTAGCGGTTAAGGTTATTACGGCATCTGTATTGAGTGAATAGACTTCCCTTAGGTGCTTTTCCTTGATATATTTAATTGGGTAAGGATAAACCTTTCCAGCACAGTGAACAACCCCTGTTAATCCATCAACTTTATTAAGTATTTCATTCACTTCTTCCGCATTCGTAAGATCGCAGGAAAGTTGAGTAAGGCGACTATTTCCTGCGAGATCATTCAATTTGTCCATATCCCTTCCGATTGCGTAAACTTTTGCGCCAAGTAACAAGCATGAACTTACAATTTCTCGTCCGATTCCTCCTGTAGCACCAGTTACCAAGATGTTTTTATGAGATAAGTCAATCATAATCTATATGCTTTAATGTAATGGGACCAACTTTCACTATTGCATTTGCCCAAGATAATCCAACACCAAATCCACTCAATACACACGTAGTTTCCTTGGCTTCTAACTGATCTTTTAGCGCAACCGTCATGGTAAGTGGGATTGATGCTGAACTCGTATTACCGTATAAACCAATGGACGATGGGAATTTTTCTTCGGGAAGCTTCATTTTTTTACGAACTGATTCATTTATCAATTGATTCGCTTGGTGTAAAATAAAATAATCAACATAATCCTTTTGAATTTGAGCAAATTGCAAACATTCATTGATCGATTTAGCTACCTCTTTCAATGCAAAATTGAATACTTTCATTCCGTCTAACGCCAGGTGATTTTTAGATCTAATGATTCCTGGCTCTACTTCTCTATCCTTATCCATGAATCGATTGTATGGAAATCGGGAATGACCGTATTCGATTATTATTGCTTCTTTTCCACTGCCATCCGAATGTAAATCAAAATACATTTTCGAGGAGCTTTTAGTTGAACTTAGCAACGTAGCTGTTCCGGCATCACCAAATAAGGGATACGTTGATTTGTCCGTGAAAGAAGTCGATATTGTGGATTTATCACCCGCTAAAAGCAAGCCTTTTTTCAATCCGTTATTCATTAAACTGGAAATTACTGACATCCCATAAACGTATCCTGAACATCCCAGGTTAATATCAAAAGCCATACAATGCGTTGACAAACCTAATCGTTCCTGAAGAGTAACAGCCGTTGCGGGAAGGAAATAATCGGGAGACTGAGAAACAAAAATTAATACATCAATTTCTGCTAAGCCAATATCGAGATCTTCGATTAATTTTTTCGCTGCAAAAAAACATAAATCAGCACATGTTACAGTTTCCGGTGCCATTCGTCTTTCGCTTATCCCTGTTGTTTTCTCAAAAAGTGCTGCTTCTGCCGCTGTGAAGAGTGAATAATCACTGGTTTTCACCTTGTTGGCCGGAACACATGAATACACAGCGTCTACTTTAATATTTTCTGTTGTTATTCGAGCCACTCGACTAGCCTTTTCTTTTTTTAATGATGTGATATAAATCCTCTACCGTTAGGGCATTTTTGAGTTCTTCACCAGATAGAAGCACATCGTAATGATTATCAACTAAGGCAATTAAAATCAAGGCATGCATACTACTCCATCCCTCAATTTCTCGAATAGAACTTTTAGAATGAAGTTTCCCTTTTTCGAGTTCATCAAACTCGTGTTCTATTTGGTCAATTAGTACTTGAATTTCCATGTTCAAATATATCGTTTAATATGTAATAACTGTTCCTCCCCAAGCAAAGCCGACACCGAATCCAAGTAACACAACCTTATCTCCGCGTTTTAGCTTTCCTTCTTTATCGGCATGATATAAGGCAATGGGAATGGAACATGAAACGGTATTTCCAACTTCTTGGTAATATGTGTAAAATTTGTTATCCGGGATCTTGCACTTTCTCTTTAATGCATTCAAAATAAACTCGCTGGCTTGATGAAAGACAAATAAGTCCACATCACTGAATTGCAAATTATTTTTGTTTAATACCTGCTCAAGAAGTTCAGGTACTCTTTTCAACGAAAATCTCGCTATTTCTAATCCATTCATGTGCATTCTTCCGTGTGAAAGCTTCCCAGGTTCGTTTTTGTATGCATCTAACCATTTCTCGTCAATTTGCTCCCGAGTAGATCCGGATTTAACAATTAAATGCTCCGCGCCACTTCCGTCAGTTCCAAACACAAATCGTCCAATAGTTCCTTTAGACGAATTTTTAACGATCGTTGCAACGCCAGCATCGCCGAAAATTGCACGCATTTCAAAATCCTGCGAATGAATAACGGAAGTTGGAATATCTGCTGTTATGAATAATACACAAGATACATCCTCCGTCAATAGCGAAGCTTTTGCGATTCCCAAACCATAGACAAATCCTGCACAGCCCATTGGCAAATCAATGCATGCACATGATTCTTTCAATCCTAGTTTGTAATGTAAAGTACTCGCTGTTGTTGGTGCTTTATAGTCAAGTCCCTCAGTACAAAAAATCAACAAGTCTATATTATCCTTTAAATAAGGATAATTTGAGAATAATTTTTCTGCAGCCATATACCCTAAATCAGAACCGATTTGATGTTCAGCACGAACGTTTCTATTTTTAACACCTGTGATTTTTAAAATGTCTTCTTCGGACTTACCAAATTCTGTAGCCAATTGGGAATTTGACAGTTTTTTTTCTGGTAGATAATAGGCAATATGTTGGATTTCGATATTCAAGCAATCAAAAATAGACCATTTTATAAATGTATTCAATTTGTATGAATAAAAAGTACAAATGGTTGAAAAGTAAATTTTTACCTGAGGCAACTTTTTCCTAACTTTGACGTCAAATATGCGATACTAAACTACAACATATGAAAACTGTTTACGCGTTGACCATCATACTGATGAGTTTTTCTTTAAATGCTCAGGTTAAGGTTACACCAAAAACATCCATCAAACAACAGACTCACCAAAAACAAGAAGGCGGTAAATATTACAGCGAATACGTTGTGAAACCCGAAAAATTAAAAACCTTCTTTCATTCTGGTCAAATCCCTTCAAGTTTTCCGAAATACGATAAGTATAAAACTTACGATGAGAATAAGTTGATTGCAAAGCAATGGGCAAAAAGCAACAAAATGCTTATCAAGGAAGAATTTTGGTATAAGTTTGAGAAATAACACCAAAGATGAATCGATTTATTGCAAAAATTGCCATAGCTTTTTTAGTTTTTCACTCAGTAAAGCTCAACGCTCAAAGTGGATGTTTAGGAGCTGATCCTTTCTGCACAGGAACTAGTTATACGTTTAACAATAGTACAAATGTTGCCAATTTGGGTGCCGTAGATTGCTTAGGCTCTACGCCGAATCCTAGTTGGTATTACATGGAAGTTGATCAAAATGGTCCAATGGGATTCACCATCTCACAAACAGGTACATCAGGAGGAGGGTTGGATGTTGATTATGCATTGTGGGGTCCGTTTAGTTCATTAGCTGCTGGGTGTGGCAATCCTTTTCCCAACGGCACACCAATAGATTGTAGTTATTCCACTGCGGCAACAGAAAGTGTAAGTATCCCTAATGCACAGGTAGGCCAAACCTACATTTTGTTAATTACAAACTTTTCTAATCAACCTGGAACTATTACATTCTCACAAACAAGTGGATCAGGATCTGCAGATTGCTCATTTACATGTGGTGTTAGTCTTACCGCAACTCCCAGCGCTTGCAGTAATAATACCTATTCTTTAAGTGGGAATTTGACTGTTACGGCAGGACCAGGAATTTCTGTGCCAAATACAGGAACAGTGACCATTTCAAATAGTTGTGGCGGTTCACAAACATTTAATGCACCTTTTACGAATATTCCTTACAATTTCACTGGATTAACGGCGAATGGTGCTGGTTGTGCTGTTACCGCAACTTTTTCAAACTTTCCAAATTGTAATACAGTTCAAAATTACACGGCTCCAGCAAGTTGTGTTACCCCATGTTCTGTCACTTCCGTAACAGCGACACCAACAGCATGTTCCGCAAATCAATATAATATTAATGGGCAAATAAGTTTTACGAATCCGCCTACTACAGGTACCTTAACGGTGACCGGATCATGTGGAGGTACACAAACATTTAATGCGCCATTTACTTCTCCCTTAAACTACACGTTTTCCAATTTAACTGCCAATGGAGCAGCTTGCTCTGTCACAGCAACTTTTTCTGCAAATGCTGCGTGTACCAATACCGCAAATTACACTGCACCAGCGTCGTGTAACTGTGCTATACAATCAGTTACAGCAACACCAACTGCTTGCTCATCAAATGTTTTTTCACTCAATGGTAACGTAACTTTCACCAATGCTCCAACCACAGGTACGTTAACAGTAAGTAGTTCATGTGGAGGTACACAAACATTTAATGCTCCATTTACTTCACCTCTTGCCTATTCGTTGACTGGGTTACCAGCAAATGGTGCAGGTTGCTCTGTAACAGCAAGTTTTTCTGCCAACGCGGCATGCACCTTAACACAAAATTTTACTGCACCTGCCTCCTGTAACTGTAGCATTAGCGGTATCACCGCCACACCAACTGCATGTGCAAGCAATACCTATAATTTATCAGGTTCTATTTCATTTGCCAATGCTCCATCAACAGGAACACTTACAATCACCGGATCATGTGGAGGTTCACAAACATTTAACGCACCTTTTTCTTCACCGCAGGCATATACCCTTAATGGACTCACTGCGAATGGCGCAGGTTGTACAGTAACAGCGACATTTTCAGCTAACGCAAGTTGCACACAAACACAAAACTACACCGCTCCGTCATCATGCAACTGTTCGATTTCCTCTGTAACAGCGACTCCTTCAGCTTGTGCAAATGATTTATACTCTGTATCCGGCTCGATAAGTTTTGTAAATCCCCCAACCAATGGGACACTAACTGTTTCTTCTCCATGTGGAGGCACGCAGACATTTAATGCACCATTTGCTTCTCCCCTAGCGTACAATTTCTCAGGATTAACTGCTAACGGCGCGAATTGCACAGTTACGGCAAATTTTTCTGCCAATGCATCGTGTACCAACTCATCGACATACACTGCACCTCAATCGTGTTCATCTTCCACAAATTGTGTGGTTGACGCTTTCTGTACAGGAAATACTTATACATTCCCTGCTGGAGTCAATCAAACGGACGCTAATATTACCTATCCAGGTAATAATTACAACTGTTTAGCTACTTCTCCAAATCCTGCTTGGTACTATATGGAAATTGATCAACCGGGAACACTCGATATTAATATGACTAATTCATCCGGAGTTGATATAGATTTTATTTTATGGGGGCCTTACAGTAGCTATGCCAATGCAATGACTTATTGTAATAACTTTGGAACCGCAACCTCTGGTTCCAACATGAACACAGTCGTTGATTGTAGTTTCTCAACAGCTGCGACTGAAACAGCTAATATTACGAACGCTCAAGTAGGTGAAGTATATGTATTATTAATTACCAACTTCTCCAATACAGCAACAAATATTTCGTTCTCTGGAAGTGGAACAGCCACTACCGATTGTTCTATCGTAAGCCCTGTTTGTAATTTCACAGGTTTTACAGGAAATGTTTCATCCTGCAACGGTTCAAACAATACCTACTCAATTAACGGAACTATAAGTTACGTTGATGCCCCTACAACTGGGACATTAACACTCACCAATTCATGTGGTGGAACACAAACCTTCAATGCTCCTTTTGGAACCTCCCAGAATTATACTTTTACTGGGTTAAATGCCAATGGATTAGCATGTACCATTACCGCATCTTTTTCCAATGACGCATCCTGTTCGGCAACCTTAGATTATACTGCGCCACCTTCATGTACATGCCCTGCCGAGGTTGGTACTTATACCACTGATATCATAGGGAATTCAATAGGTTCAAATATGATTTGCTATGGTGACACTGTTACAGTAACATCAAACAATAATTGGACACCTCCGGCTGAAATTATTGGAGCAACAGATCCTAACTCACCAAATTATGACGCAAACGCTCCTGTATATGATCCCGGAATTGCTTGGTTAGTTTACTCTTGTCCTCCAACAGTTGCGCTTACTCCTGCTCAAAGTACTGCATCCGGTTTAGGAATACCTGATGATCCTTGTTTACTTGGAGTGGTGGCAAATACTGCGGATATTTTTGACGCGAATGACTTATCACTGATTAATGCTTTCCCTGCAGGTACTTTTACAAATAATACCGTTTACTTGGTGCCACTAACAATGTATAGTTTGCAAGACGGAATTTATAGTTATGTTGTTTTACCTGCTCAAGACTGCTATGAGTTAGGTACACCTATTGCCCTTCAATATCTACCTCCAATATCTTTTACTCAAACACAAAATTGTGCTAATGGTACCGTTACAGCTACAATTAATGGTGGTGCTGCTTTACTGAATGGTACAAATTTCACATTGGTTCCCGGAAGTTTGACACCTTCATCTGCACAAGCAATTAATACAACTACAAACAACGGGGGAACAATCACAATTGGAAATCTTCAAACCGGACCTTATGCATTTCAAGTTCAAGATGCAAATGGTTGTCCATTGACTATTTCGGGAAATTATATTGGTGCTGAAACAGCCTCATTAACCTATCCGGATAACTTATATTGCACTACTGATAATGATCCCACACCTGTAATGATAGGTACACCAGGAGGAGCTTACAGTAGCGGTCCGGGACTTACAATTAACGGCAGCACAGGAGCTATAGATCTGTCAGCATCCGAACCAGGCGCCTACACGATAACTTACACTACTCCAGGATCAATCTGTCCCTCAAGTGATACGTATAATTTAACAATTGAGGATAATCCTACTGTTGATGGAGGTCCTGATTTAACCCTCTGTCCAGGAAATCAGATAACTTTAGCCGGTCAAGGAGCACAAAACTATACTTGGAATTTAGGATTAATAAATGGTATTCCTTATTTACCAAATATAGGTGTGACCGAATTTTATGTAACAGGAACATCAAATGCCGGATGTGTGGGCTTTGATACAGTTCAAGTCACAGTTTTAGAAACATGTGAAGTTGAAGATGAACTCGTATTTTGGGTTCCAAATACATTCACACCGGACAATGATCAATTTAATCAAAGTTGGAACGTTGTATTTTATAGTGGTTATGATCCATTTGCATTTGAGTTATATATTTTCAATAGGTGGGGAGAACTAATTTGGGAAAGTCACGATGTAAATATAGGTTGGGACGGTACATATTTTAATGGAAGAAAATGTCCTGACGGAGTTTACACTTGGAAAATAAAATTCAAACGCCTGCAGAATGACGAAAAGCAAACGGCAGTAGGACATGTTACATTGATAAGATAATAAAAAGGGACCTATGTCCCTTTTTTATTTTAAGAGTTCTTCAAAGACCTTCTTGAATTTTTCAACTTTCGGTCGAACGACTGCTTGACAGTATAAATTCGATGGATTTCTTTCTAAATAGTTAACATGGTATTCTTCGGCCGAAAAATAATTAATTAACGGAGAAATTTCTGTTACGATTGGCTTGTCCCACACCTTATTTTTTTCTAAACTAAATTTAGCTTCTTCCGCAGACTGTTTTTGATCGAGGTCGTGATAAAATATGACAGATCTATATTGTGTGCCAATATCGTTACCTTGTTTATTTAATTGTGTTGGATCGTGCAAGAACCAAAAAAGTTCAAGTAATCTTGTAAAAGAAAGAATTTCATTGTCAAAACATACGCGTGCAACTTCAGCATGACCTGTTGTACCTTCACAAACTTTCTCATAACTCGGGTTATTCAAATGGCCTCCTGAGTAGCCAGGTTCTACGGAAATTACACCCTTCAACTCTCTAAGACAAGCGTCGATACACCAAAAGCATCCCGCACCTAACGTTGCATATTTTATCATGTGACAAAAATAATTATTTCGGTGTGAATTGAAGAGAAGCAGAATTAACACAATAACGCTTTCCGGTTGGAGCAGGGCCATCATCGAAGACGTGACCAAGATGCGCATTACATGTTGCACATCGAATTTCTAAACGCAACACACCTAGTTCATAATCTTCTATTTTCTTTACTTTACCTGCAGTCAATACGTCGTAAAAACTTGGCCATCCAGATCCAGAATCATATTTGGTCTCGCTCGAAAACAAAACTTCGTCACAGGCGACACAAGTATAAAACCCCTCTTCATGATGGTTCCAATATTTTCCGGTAAAAGGTCTTTCTGTGCCCCCATCGCGCACAACATAGCAAACATTTTCGGGTAATGCTCTGCCATTAAATATACTCTTGGAGGTGTCACTGACTGATTGCCGCTGCTCTATTGTATGTTCTTGATGTTTTTTTTGAGCACAGGCTTGAAAAACAAGGAAGGAGAAAACTACTAAAATCCATTTCATACCTTTACAACAACTCATATCTCTTAAAGTTCCGTTAAAATAATTGTACATTTGAAAATGCATGAAAACCTTGGGGCGAATTTTTGGAGAATTTCGTTCTCTATTTTCTTTTTTATTCTCGGATTTAACTTAATTCTTCCTGAAATGAACACCTTCATTTCTGAAATGGGTGGATCTTCTAGTAAAGGATTAATCATTACACTTTTTTCTATTAGCGCTTTACTTTCTCGACCACTTTCAGGAAAATTAGCTGACGTTATTGGGAGAAAAAAAGTCATTTATGTTGGAATACTTGTTTCCATTGTAATTACTTTACTCTACCCTATTTTCTTGAGTGTATCCTTGTTCTTAGTATTAAGATTTTTCCACGGATTAGCTGCCGGATTCACGCCAACAGGGGCAACAGCGTTAGTTACTGATTTAATCCCTGAAAAGAAAAGAGGCCATGCCATGGGTATTTGGGGCACATTTATTTCAATAGGAATTGGCGTTGGCCAAGGTCTTGGTTCTTTTTTTTACCAACTTGGTGGTTTTGAATTCCTATTTGGAAGTGCAGCAGGATTTTCTGCACTTTCTATGTTGCTAGCAATAAATATCAGAGAAACATTACCAAATCCCAAACCATTATCCTTTCATCTATTGAAAGTATCTAAAAAAGACATGATTGAAAAAGCGGTTCTACCAGCAGCAATTGCCATGGTTTTAACGGCTCCCTGTTCAGGATTTCTATTTGTTCTCACGCCTGATATCTCTGAAAATTTAGGAATTGAGATGAAAGGTCTTTATCTTGGTATTTATGCAATCCCCACGATTCTTGTGAGATTATTCTATGGACGCATGTTTGAACATGTAAAAAGAGAAATTTCGATGTTCATTGCTTGTTGTTTTTTGCTATTAAGTATAATTTTATTAATCGATACGAATGGAATCGTTAGTTTTATTTGCTCTGCATTAATTTTTGGAATTGCAACAGGGATTTCGAGCCCGACCTTGTTTGCTTGGACTGCTGATTTATCTCCGAAAAACAGAAGAGGTATTGGAGCGGGAACGGTTTTTATTGCTTTAGAACTCGGTGTAATGATTGGAAGTGCATCCACTCTAGTTTTTTATTACGACACTCCTCAATCCATTAACCATTCATTGTTCGTTGGCATTGCACTAGTCTTAACAGCCATGTGCTATTTATTTATCAGGATAAGAAAGATTTCTAAGACATAGGTTTTTCGGACAAATACCGACGAATGAGGAAATGCCCTAAATAAATTAATGGTGTTAACGAAATAGCAATCAACAATTTGAGTACGTAATTCGTTGGAGCTACAGTCAAGTATTGCTCAAACGTTAGGGCTCCAGGAATTACAAACCCAATATATAGGACAATGTAAGAATCAATTAATTGAGATATAACTGTACTACCCGTGCTTCTTAACCACACATATTTGTTTCCTGTTCTATTTTTAATCTTTTCGAACAAAATTGCATCTACTAATTGTGAGCAAAGAAAAGCGAGAATACTTCCAATAATCAATAATTGTGCTTGACCGAAAACTAAGTTGTACGAATGATTATCAGACAAGGTCGAATTTGGAATCTCAACGGCAGGAATAGCAAGCGATATTCCAACAATAAGAAAACAATATCCTATTAATCCTGATGTGATCCAAGAAATTCGTTGCACTGCTTTTTTACCATAAAACTCATTCATTAAGTCGGTTATCAAAAAAACAATTGGCCATGGTAATATTCCAACAATTGTAGTAAAAGGACCTATTTCGAAATCACCGAAATTGATTTGTAATGGTATTTCAATAAGTTTATTACTTATAAGTTCTGCTGTAACGGCATTTGTTATGAATAACCCAGCAAGAATTATAAATAACCAGTAGCGTTTTGATTGATGGGTATTAATTTCCATGCGCTAAGTAACAAAAAAACTATTTACTGGATTATCTTCCACCATAATCTAGTCGTTTCGATTTGACATACCGCTGAATATAGTATCGGCTTTTCCGAAAACTATCAATTCTTACTGAACTTCCCGCTGAATGAATAAACCTTATGTCCCCATTTGCGACTTCAATTACTAGCGCAACATGTCCCACCGATGTTGAATTTACGTTACTACCTTTAAAAAACATCAAATCACCAGGTTGAATTTCAGCTAGAGAAACGGTCTGACCTAATTCCGCTAATCCATAACTTGTACGAACTAAAGAAAAACCAAAATTTCCAAACACATAATTAATGAAGCCTGAACAATCAAAACCTGAAGGAGTTGTGCCTCCATAACGGTAAGGCACACCAAGAAAGGACTTGGCATATCCTATAAGTGCCTCTGCTTTTTCATTTGGTGGCTTTCTTACAGTTGTATCAATTTTTGGTACACTATCACCCACAACTTGTTGTGACCAGCCTGTAAGTGTCACCAACATGAAAAAAGTTATCAAAAAACTAAAGCTTATATTCGCTTTTCTCATAGCGGTTGCAAAATTATAACTATTTTCGAAAAGAAAAGCAAGAGATTGAATGCCACTAATTGATTTACAACAACTTAACAAATTGTACTACTCTATAGGAGAAGTGTCTTCCATGATGGGTGTAAATGCTTCTTTGATAAGGTTTTGGGAGAAAGAATTCGGTTTTGAGATTGCAAAAAAAACGAAAAAAGGCAACCGACTTTTTACTGTAAAGGAAATTGAAAAAATTAACAAGATTTATCAATTAGTCAAATTAGATGGCTTCACTATCGAAGGAGCAAGAAAAAAAATTAAAGGAAAGTTCGAAATTGCTAGTGAGCAATTTGTGCAAGTAAATGATGACCATATTCGTTTTCTTGAAGATCTCAAGCGCAAGCTTATCGCTATGAAATCGCACTAAACATTCTTAGATCTAAATGGTTAATTACGCATGAAACAATTTGAAGTACCTGCTTTTTATCGATCGCCTATCATAAGTAAATTAAAAGAAAAACGAAAATTAGAGGATCCGCGAAAAAAAGATTTCAGCCCTTCTCAACTATTTATCGGTCAAATCACCTTCATTCTTCCCAGACATTTTGGGTTTTGCTATGGGGTTGAAAATGCCATCGAAAAGAGTTATAGAGCCATAAGTGAAAATCCTGGAAAACGAATTTTTCTTCTGAGTCAAATGATTCACAATCCCGATGTAAATGAAGATTTACAATCTTATGGCCTATCGTTTCTTCAAGATACCCAAGGTAATCAATTGATTCCATTCGAAAGTCTCTCATCGGAAGATATAGTCATTATTCCTGCATTTGGAACTACCTTAGAAATTGAAGAAAAATTAAGAAAAAGTGGAGCAAACATTGATACCTACAATACGACCTGTCCTTTTGTGGAAAAAGTTTGGAATAGGTCAGAAAAATTAGGTGAAAATGGTCACACGTTAGTGATTCATGGAAAACATGAACATGAAGAAACACGAGCAACTTTTTCGCATAGTAAGAAGAATGCACCGAGTCTTGTTGTTCGAAATATAGAAGAAACTAAAGTTTTGGCTGATGCTATTCTTGGAAAAATTACAAATGATCAATTTTGGGAGCATTTTAAAGATAAAACATCTGAAGGATTTCAATTTCCTAAAGACTTAAATAAAATTGGGGTAGTAAACCAAACAACAATGCTAGCATCAGAGACACAAGAAATAACGGATTACTTGCGTGCTACAATGATTGAAAAATATGGTGAAGCTGAAGTAAGAGAGCACATCGCAGATACAAGGGACACTTTATGTTATGCGACAAATGACAACCAAAGTGCTACTTACGGTTTGCTAGATATTTCAGCCGATATTGCAATTGTTATTGGTGGTTACAACAGTTCAAACACAAGTCATTTGGTAGAACTTTTGGAAAGAAAATTTCCTACTTTTTATATCAAAGGTCCCTCAGAAATTGTTTCTGTCGATAATGTATCAACATTTGATATTCATCAGCAAGAATTGAGACAAGTGACATCCTTTTTGCCAAGAAAAGAAAAAATAAAAATAATCATAACCTCTGGTGCCTCTTGCCCAGACGCATTGGTAGACAATGTTATCAAAAAACTTGTAGCCTTGCATCACCCAAATGAGCCAATTGAAAAACTTATCGCAGAAATAAACTTATGAAAATTTACACGAAAAAAGGAGACTCTGGCACAACAGGATTAATTGGAGGAACGAGGGTTGCTAAAAATTCGATTCGAATTGATGCATATGGTACCGTTGACGAATTGAACTCTTACATTGGCGTTATCAGAGATTACCCCATTGATGAAGTATGTAAAACACAGTTAATTGAAATACAGGATCGTTTATTTACCATAGGATCTAGTCTAGCCTCTGATCCTGATAAATCGTCAATGAAAATTCCAGATTTGACAGAAGAGGATGTTAAACTGCTTGAAAAATGGATGGATGAAATGGATAATAAATTGCCGGTAATGAAGTTTTTTGTGCTGCCTGGAGGACACCATGTAGTCTCTTTTTCCCATGTTGCGCGATGCGTCTGTCGAAGAGCCGAGCGAATCATTGTAGATCTTAAGGAGAATGAGTTCGTCGCAGAATTGGTATTAACCTATATGAACAGGTTAAGTGATTACTTATTTGTGCTTTCTCGAAAGTTGAGTCAAGACGTTGGCGCTCAAGAACAACCATGGCATCCACGAATATAATTCACACATTGTTGAAAAAACTTTTTACGAAACTTTTGGAACCATTTGCATTTGTGAAAAATAACTCTACTTTTGCCGAAAATAACAACACAAAAACATGTTACTATGTATTGGACATTAGAACTTGCATCCTATCTTGAAGACGCCCCTTGGCCTGCAACCAAAGAAGAATTAATCGACTTTGCCATCCGGACTGGCGCACCCTTAGAAGTTGTTGAAAATTTACAAGACCTTGAAGACGAAGGAGACATGTATGAGAGTATAGAGGAAATTTGGCCCGATTACCCTTCTAGAGAGGATTTTCTTTTCAACGAAGACGAATACTAGTAAATCCCGCTTTGCGGGATTTTTTATTTTATGAACTACCTCGGACATTTGTATTTTTCAAACAATGATTTTGACCTAATGATTTGCAATTTATATGGCGATCATGTAAAAGGATCAAACTTTAATCATTATCCGGAAAAAATAAAACAAGGAATCCGCCTACATCGATCAATCGACTTTTATATAGATAATCATCCTTCCAGTCTATGTTTAAAACAACTTCTATATGCCGAATTACCGAAAGTTGCCGGAATTGCTGTTGATTTATATTTCGATCATTTACTTGCCAAAAACTGGCAAAAATTTCATCCTCAGCGTCTAACAGAATATTTAATAAACTTTTTTAATCATTCATCTCTTTATGAATTCCATATGAAGGAGCATTTTAGGGAATTTCTTTCTCAGCTTAGACGATACCGTTGGATTGAACATTATCCGAGTGATGAAGGATTACAAAAACTCTGCGAAGGGGTTTCTCGTAAAATTTCTTTTGAAAATTCATTAATTCAAGCACCTCAGCTTTTTAGGAAGTATGAAGAACAAGTAAATGAAGCATTCTATACTTTTATGAATGATGCACGTAATAATTTCAACGTATGAGATTCACATGCCCTGTAATTACTTTATATTCATCTAAATCAGGATTTTTATACATGATTTTCCAAACATACGTACCCACCTGTGATAATTCCCCGTTGAAATGACCATTCCATCCTTTTTCAGCATTAAAAGATTGGAAAATTAGTTCCCCCCAACGGTCATATATTTCCAATTCAAAATTTGCTGGATCGAAACCATTGGTAAAAACAGGAACAAATAAATTGTTATGTTCATCCCCGTCTGGCGTGAAAGTATTTGGAATGTAAAATATCTCATCTCCTTTCACTTGAATATAAAGTATTGTAGAATCAGTGCATCCAAATTGATTTTCAACCAACATATAAACTTGATAATTGCCCTCTGTAAAAGGATATGTATAAGTGTAAACTGACGGAATCTCTTCTTCAATGACCGATCCATCACCTAGTTGAAGATAATATTGTGTTACCCCCTCAGAGTTATTAAAAAAATTAATTTCTGGACTGTCACTAGTGGTAATTAAAGGTTCTGCCGACAAATTGGCAATTGGTTTTGGGTTCACAAGGATAGACGTAGAAATGACATTTTCACATCCATTAAGATCAATACCAGTGATTGAATAATTAGTAGTTGTTAATGGTGAAAATTGTGAAGTAGAACCATTTCCTTGTGGTATCCAATTATAGGTAAGCGCACCCGAAACACTAATTTGCACAGTTTCACCAACACAAATCGATTGACTTGGAGTTATCGAAAGTAGTGGGAGTGGATTTACGATAAGATTGATTGAATCTTTTGAAGAACATCCTAAATTATCATATCCAATAACTTGAATTAATTGAGAATTATTTGCGGTAAGTAACTGGCTATTTGCATTTTGATTTATTAAGCTAGGCGTTACCCATTCATAAAAAGTTCCTCCACTAACAGTTGTAAGTACGGACTCTCCAATGCACGCAGGATTATTATCCAATGAAAGCTGAATATTTGGGGCTTGTTGTACAATAACTGTTACGTTTAAATTACTCGAACAACCGTTAACATCTGTTCCTGTTAAGTTAAAAACAGTGGTCTGAGCAGGCGAAACAGTAAGATTCCCATTAGTGTTTATCGAACCGATGGTTGGTGTCCAAACGTATGAATCTGAACCAAGCGGGGTAAGGATCGCAGTATCTCCTTGACAAATTATTGCCCCCTGACATGATAATAGCGGTAGCGAATTTACAATAAGCTCAAGTACAACTGTAGAATCACAACCTAAACTAGATTGAAATACTTGTGTATAAGTCCCAGCTGATGAAATTTGTTGTGGACCTAGGTTGTAGACGTCTCCTTGACAGATTTGCGCTACAATAGAATCTATATTTGTTGGATTTACCGTCAAGGATAAGGTGACTACTGAATCGCATCCGTACACTGTTTGAAGAGAGTCTATATAAATTCCTGCATTATCAATGAGCAAATTGTCAAAATTAAAACTCTCATTGTCACAAATGGCTGCATTCACATTCGTATAAATGTTTGGATATACTGTTACCGTCACTTGATCGGTTGTTGGACAAACACCTGGATTACTTGCCAATGATGTTGTCACCGTGTATATCTGTGTAATAGGTGAATTTCCAAAGTTTGTTAAGGTAACACTAGGATTAGATACATTCGTTGCGCTTAAACCAATTGCAGGCGACCAACTATATACATTACTCGGACTGGATATGGATCCAATTTGACCATTTTCTCCAGTACAAATAGAAAGATCAGGACCAGCATTAGAAGTTGCCTGATCTGTATAAATAATTACGTTTCGAACCGAATGTTGGTCTGTTGAACCTCCTGTTGATGCTGTAAACCCCATGTAACCTACAAAATTTATAGGAAAATTAGCCGTTAAATATTGGGTATTATTAATAAATACGGTAACGGCACCGTTCAAATAAGTGATTTTTACCGGTTGATAATTGTTACTTCTCATAAATCCCAAAGAATTCGTTGTATTATCTATTTTGACTATACCTGCGTTGCATTCGCCATACCCAACTCCAGAATAAATCTGTAACTCAGGGTTAGGCCCCCCACAATTGTTCCATGTATCCAATATTACTTTCAATCCATTTGCTGTTCCAGGAATTCCTACGCCTTGTCCATTGACAAAACCAGAAGGAGGGACATCTAGAAAACAAAAAGCAAGTCCGTCGGCGGCGCTTCCTCCCCAAATTCTATAATCAAATTCAACTGTCCATTTAGAACATAATGAAGGATTTATGGGGGTACCATAAAATACTCCGCCACTCTGATTTCCAGATGCATTGGTCAAAATTAATTCATTAGGACTTGCATCTAAATCTCCTCCAGTATCACCGGTGTAGGCGTTACCAGTTAAGTTCCAACCAATGGTATTAATATTAGGGGTGCCATTTAACTCAGCAAAAACAAAAGTTTGTGAAGCGCATTGATAATCAAGGAGAAATATTGTAAAAAGAATTACGTAATATCTTAGTTTTCGCATTCGCCTAGGACTTTTTTAACATCATTTAGTTGCTAAAATTACTTAATTTTATTGGAATTAATCCTAACTTAGTGTATTTTTGACACATACAAAACAATATGGACAAAAAAAACAAACAAATTGAAGATTTTAATTCCTTTCATATCGTAGTGTTTGGTGGAGATGGAGATTTAGCTTTACGGAAAATATATCCTGCACTATTCCATCGCCAACAAGACGGGCAGTTTTCAAAAGATTTTAAGCTGATTGCCATCACAAGAAAAAAACCAAACAAACCAGTATTCACGCAAGAATTGATAAAATTTTTAAAGGCTTCAGAAGGCGATCGTATGAAGTTGGAAGAAATTGAATATTTTGCAAAGCAAATCGAACTTATTCAAGTTGAGAATCAAGAGACCGAGAGTTACTATGAGTTAGCCAATTTACTTAATGAAAACCCTCACTATCAGCATATTTATTATTTTTCAACACCTTCTTCGGCATTTGGCCCAATCTCTAGAGCTTTAAAAAATGCAGGATTAGTCAACGAAAAGAGTAAGGTAGTCATTGAAAAACCTTTGGGACACAGTTTGGCCTCTTCAAATGCAATTAATGAAGAAATTTCAGAGGCCTTTAAAGAACATCAAATTTATCGCATAGACCACTACCTTGGAAAAGAAACCGTTCAAAATTTAATGGTCCTACGCTTTGCAAACAATTTATTTGAAAGGGCATGGGATTCTGAACACATTGAAAACATACAAATTACCGTTGCCGAAAGTTTAGGTGTAGAAAAGAGAGCAGCCTATTACGATAACAGTGGAGCACTATTAGATATGGTTCAAAATCATTTGTTACAGTTGCTTTGTCTTGTTGCTATGGAACCACCTTCACTATTAGAAGCCGATGAAGTCCGTAATGAAAAACTGAAAGTATTACGATCACTTCGTCCCCTAACTAAAAAAACTGTTCAAACGGATACCGTCAAGGGTCAATATACGCGAGGAACTATAAAAGGAGAACAAGTAAACTCTTACCTAGAAGATATTGAAAAGTACAATTCTAAAACGGAAACTTTTGTTGCAATAAAAGCATTTGTGGACAATTGGCGTTGGAAAAATGTGCCTTTTTATTTACGTACTGGTAAACGTATGATTAAACGATACTCAGAAATTGTAATCAACTTCAAGGAAGTTCGGCACAACATCTTTCCTTCAAAAGAGAAGTTGAACAATAATAAATTAATTATTCGATTGCAACCAGAGGAACGTATAGAATTAGTCCAAATGACTAAAATACCAGGTCCTGGAGGCTATCGATACAAACCAGTTGCTTTAAAACTTGACTACAGTGACTCCTTTAAAGATCGTTTCCCAGAAGCATACGAACGTCTAATTATTGACGTCATCAGAGGAAATCAAACCTTATTTATGCGACAAGATGAATTGCAAGCAGCTTGGACATGGATTGAGTCAATTACAGAAGGTTGGAAAGCTGCAAATCAAGGAAATATCCTTTATGAAGCCGGGACATGGGGACCAGGAGACCTCATTCTTTCCGAAGAAGGTAGTTGGATTACAAAAACTTGGAAAGAATAATGATTAAAGAATTTAAGGATAAAGAAAAATACCTAAGTGCTTTGTTGGAGGACTTTTCTCATACTGTGCTGAACGCTATCAAAAAGAAAGGTTTTGCAACTGTTCTGCTTTCTGGCGGATCAAGCCCTCTAGAATTTTATGAACGACTGTCCACGACAATTCTTCCTTGGGAGTGCATTCGTATTGGTCTTGTAGATGAACGTTTCGTCGATCCAACGGATGACTTTTCAAACGAGAAATCACTACACACCCATCTATTGAAAAACAAGGCGAGTAAGGCATCATTTTATGGAATGGTTGTAAGTTCAACAGATATTCTCTCTAATTGGGAAATCATAGAGAAAACTTACTCAATGTTCATTGAAGCCGACTATATTCTCTTAGGAATGGGTGAAGATGGACATACTGCATCTATTTTTCCTAACGATATTAATTCGGACTTGACATTTGAAACGAATAACCTGAGTGCAATCACAAACGCACCTAAATATCCAATCAAGCGAATTACTTGCACACCTAAATTAATAAAGAGCTCAACTCATGTAGTGCTTGTGTTAACAGGAGAGAGAAAAAAGTCAGTTTACGAGGAAGCTCAAATTTCACAATTACCCGTTTCTAAATTTACGAATCACATTCACCAAATTTTCATATATCTATGAATGCTAAAATAATCGAGATTACTGAACGAATTATTCAAAGAAGTAAGGAAACGCGCTCCGCTTACCTTAAACAAGTTGAAGAAGCATTTGAAACAGAGGTGTCGAGGAATAAGATGCATTGTGGAAATCTTGCACATGCTTTTGCTGGATGTGAAACACATGACAAAGAAAAACTTGCGCAAAACTCTGCAAAAAACATTGGAATAATTACAGCCTATAATGATATGTTATCGGCTCACAAAGTCTATGAAAATTACCCCGAAAAACTAAGGGTTTATGCCAGAGAATTTGGAGCAGTTGCTCAGGTAGCCGGAGCAGTTCCTGCAATGTGCGACGGTGTCACACAAGGTCAGCCTGGAATGGAATTGTCTTTGTTTAGTCGTGACGTGATTGCGATGTCAGCAGCAGTTGGTCTTTCACACAGTATGTTCGATGGGGTTCTCTGTCTGGGGATTTGTGATAAAATTGTTCCCGGATTGTTAATAGGTTCTTTACGTTTTGGTCACTTACCTACAGTTTTTGTTCCAGGAGGACCAATGCCAAGTGGGATAAGTAACGAGGAAAAAGCAAGAATTCGTCAAGAATTTGCCGAAGGAAAAATCGGCAGAGCAGAATTACTGAAAGGAGAATCGGACTCATACCATTCTCCCGGAACCTGTACTTTTTATGGTACGGCCAATAGCAATCAAATGCTCATGGAAATCATGGGTCTTCATTTGCCAGGATCGAGTTTTGTTAATCCCGGAACACCACTTCGCGATGCCTTAAATCGTGAAGCAGTACGCACTATTCAAGAAAATGCACAACTTGGATTAGAACGTGCTATCGGTAATATTTTAGATGAAAAAGCTATAGTTAATGGAATTATAGGCCTTCTAGCTACGGGAGGCTCAACAAATCACACGATTCACTTAATTGCCATAGCTCGTGCTGCAGGCATCATCATAAATTGGGATGATATGTCTGATCTATCTGAGGTAGTTCCGCTGCTTACCCGCATGTATCCAAACGGAGCGGCAGATGTAAACCATTTTCATGCAAGTGGTGGGATGGGATTTGTAATCCATACTTTGCTCGAGAACAACTTGCTACATGATGACGTTATGACCATTGTTGGTAAAGGATTAATTTTGTACACGAAAGAGCCTTTTTTACAAAATGGAGAGCTAGTTTGGCGCGATGGAGCAAAGGAAAGTCTTAATAACTCAATAATTCGTCCAGTAAGAGATCCCTTTTCTAAGGATGGAGGAATAAAAATCCTAAAAGGAAATATTGGTCGATCCGTAATAAAAACAGCTGCAGTTGCCGAAGACCAATTGATAATTGAAGCGCCTGCAATCGTTTTTAATGAACAGGAAGAGCTAATTACGGCATTTAAAAATGGTGAATTAAACAAAGATTTCGTTGCGGTATTACCCTTTCAAGGCCCGAAACAAAATGGAATGCCTGAACTTCATCAATTAACCCCTACCCTTACTGTTCTTCAGAAGAAAGGATTCAAGGTCGCCCTTGTAACGGATGGAAGAATGTCCGGCGCTTCCGGTAAAGTTCCAGCTGCTATTCACCTCACTCCAGAGGCACATGAGGGAGGGAATATCGCTAAAATTCAAACCGGAGATATCCTTCGCCTAGATGCTACTAAAGGGGAATTAACGTGTTTAACTCCACAATTTCAAGTGCGTGAAGTACGTGTAAAAGACAACTTTGCCATCCATTATGGTCGTGAATTATTCAGTAATGCCCGTAAAATAGTGACCTCTAGTGAGGAGGGTGCAAGTTTTCTACTTTAGGCGCTGTTATTAATGAAATAACTACGGATGATACTAAAACACCCACGACTATTAATAGAGAAACTGAAGCGTCAATATGAAAAATTGGTGCGAATACCATTTTGCAGCCGATAAACGTAAGAATAACCGCAAGGCCATATTTCAATTTAGAAAATTTATCAATAGAATTGGCTAAAAGAAAATACATCGAGCGTAGGCCTAATATGGCAAATATATTAGACATATAAAGTATAAAAGGATCATCTGGAGCTATGGCAAAAATCGCTGGTATTGAATCTATTGCAAAAATTAGGTCAGTTGATTCGACTACCGCCAAAACCAAAAGTAATCGAGTCCCGAATCTATAATTATTGTGCCTCACAATGAATTTATCGTCGTAATAATGGTTAGATACTGGAATAAACTTTCGAATTACACGCGCACCGAAAGATTTACCGAAATCTTCATTCGTATGCTCATCTTTGGGCAGTGCAGATTTAATTCCCGCCCAAATTAAGAAAAACCCGAAAATTGTTAAGACTAAATTCACCTCCAACGACATTCCTCCTATTTGTATTTCAGGCAGATACGTCATTCGAATAAGCTCTATCCCTGAAAAAATAAAAAGTGCTCTAAAAACAATTGCCCCGATAATTCCCCAAAATAATACTTTGTGCTGTAACTCATCTTTTAAGTTGAAGTAGTTAAAAACTAAGATGAATACAAATAAATTATCGATTGAGAGAGCTTCCTCTATCCAATACGCCGATTGAAATTGTGCAAATTTATCGAACCCTTCTTGCAAATAAATGAATCCACTGAATGACATGGCCAATGTAATCCAAACAATCGTCCAAGACAAGGCCTCTTTATTTGAAATCACATGAGATTTTTTATTAAAAACTCCGAGATCTAAAAAAAGCATCAGGAGAATTACCCCAACAAAAACACCTATGATTAGTGGGTGATCAAATCCTGACATAAAATCTTATTTATTGTTTAACAAATAGGATACTGCATTCGCGGCGTTTACAAAAGAGCCCGTGATACATACTTGGCTCATATTTCCCTTTGCTTCACCTTTCTTTTTACCAGGTATGGCAATAGATTTTGTATAAGGCTCTGCGGTTTTCATAATGATTGAAGCAACCTCTTCGGCATTTAACTCGGGGAAATATCCACGAATTAATGCGGCAACACCCGCAGTTGCGGGACAAGCCATACTTGTCCCAGATGCATCTTCGTATTTACCATCCGGCACCGTAGAGTAGATATCCACACCGGGAGCAAAAACATCTACAGTAGTCGCTCCATAATTTGAGAAATCAGCCAATAATTTAGCCCCTAACTTCGAACTACTTGCTCCAATTTCTAGCCAATTTTTAGCTTTCGTACCGTTAGATAATATTCTTGTTGGATATGAATCCTCTAGGTCTTTATTTTTTGCATCATTTCCAGCAGCATGCACTAATAAAACATCTTTCGCTGCCGCATACTGTATTGCTTCGTCCACTATTGATTTGTGTGGTGTGTAATATTTTCCAAAAGACATATTAATTACTTTTGCTCCATTATCTGCAGCATATCTTATGGCGTTTGCAACATCTTTATCTCGTTCATCTCCATTCGGAACAGCACGTAACACCATGATTTTTGCATTGGAAGCAATTCCGTCTATACCTATTCCATTACCTCTTTTCGCGGCTATAATACCAGAAACATGAGTACCATGCATCGCGTCTGGACCTTCGTAGCGATTACATCCGTAATAACGCTCTGTTAAATTATTTGGGTCATCTCCAACCACCATACGTCGAACTGAATCCGCATCAATAGCATTCATTTTTATTTGACCAGATAAACTTTTAACAGCTCCCGAAATTTGATTGTCTAACTCACTTGCAGGATATACAAGCATGATTGCTCCAACCCGTTTCTTTATTTTTTTCTCATTTTCATCTTTAGGTATATATGCCTTATTCGTTTTTCTCGAAAACACGCCGTTGGAAGATGCTTTCACATTTTCCATATAATTTGATAAAACACTAAGCTGTGCAAACTGCTGTTCGGTCTTAGCCTTTTCTCTTTCATAATCTTGCTTTAACTGCTTATATTTTTCAAAACGTTCTTTATCACCTGCACTTAGTTCATTTTCTTTTTTGTCAGAGAAGTATCTTTTTTCAATTCTATACATTCTTGCCAACTCTAGTGCTTCAGCGTCAATATCCCCACCTGGTCCTCCAAGGAAAGACCAACCATGTACATCATCTATGTAACCATTTTTATCGTCATCGATCCCATTATTTGGTATTTCACCTTTATTTGTCCAAATAACATCTTTTAAGTCTGGATGATCCGTTTCAACGCCGCTGTCAATAACAGCAACAATAACCTCTGTCGCACTTTTACCTTCGAGTAATTTATAGGCTTTTTCAGCACCAACTCCATATATTTTCGATTCTTTCGGATCATTTAAGTACCAATTTACAGGAGCCTTTGGTTTAGCTTGGGAAAATGTCGCACCTACAAAAACTATTTGGGCGATTACTAAAAACTTGAGTTTCATGGAATTTAATTATTGAGAGACGAAATTACTCAATTATCGCCGAAACAGGTCTAAAAATGTGTAATAACTTTTTTTCAAGAGTGTCTAACAAAAAGCTATTTTTGTTGTTCTATTCAAACAGAACAGAATTATGGAAAAAGTACAATGTTTAATTATCGGGTCAGGCCCAGCGGGATATACAGCGGCAATTTATGCAGCTCGAGCAGACATGAAACCAGTTTTATACCAAGGGATGCAACCTGGTGGACAATTGACCACTACCAATGAAGTGGAAAATTTTCCGGGATATCCACAAGGAATTACAGGTCCAGAAATGATGATGGAATTAGAGGCACAAGCGAAGCGATTTGACGCTGATATCCGCTTTGGTTTCATAAACAAAGTAGACTTTTCAGGAGATATTCACAAGTGCTGGACAGAGGATGGTCATGAAATTCACGCGGAGACAGTCATTATTTCAACGGGAGCTAGTGCCAAGTATTTAGGCCTTGAAAGTGAGCAAAAATACCTATCAAATGGCGGTGGAGTATCCGCATGTGCGGTCTGTGATGGTTTTTTCTATAGAGGTCAGGAAGTGGTAATTGTAGGAGCAGGAGATTCAGCATGTGAAGAAGCGCACTACCTTTCAAAACTATGCACAAAAGTAACAATGCTTGTCAGAAAAGACGAATTTCGGGCCTCAAAAATCATGGCAGACAGAGTGAAGAAAACTCCGAATATCACTATCCTATTCAATACGGAAACGCTTGAAGTTTTAGGTGATGAAAATGTGGTAACTGGAGCCAAAGTAATAAACCGTGTTACGGCTGAAGAACAAACAATTCCATGCACTGGATTCTTTGTTGCTATTGGTCATCAGCCCAACACAGAGATATTCAAAGGGTATATCAATTTAGACGAAACAGGATACATCAAATACGAACAACCAGGTACTAGCAAGACCAATGTGCCTGGTGTTTTTGTTGCTGGAGACGCTGCAGACAGGACATACCGCCAAGCAATTACAGCTGCTGGAACAGGCTGTATGGCCGCTTTAGATGCTGAAAGGTATTTAGCAGCGAAACATTAACAACTAATAATACTTAAATTTACAGTCGGAAGTTTTCCGACTTTTTTTTTGCTATGAAGGTATTCCATTTATCCAAAAAAGTAACAGGTACTTTTAGTCCGCAACAATTGTTGCTCTCAGAAGAACAACCAAAAATTTCTAAATACCTTGGAAATCTGAATGAACTTTCAGCATTTGAAAATCAAATTCATCTCAAGAAATCTCTATTTACGGATAGTCAGCGACGCGATTTACATGAGGTTCTAGTAAGGAATTATCAAGACAAACATCTTCCAAAAGCCAAAACATCTATCGAGTTATTAAATAAACCAACCACATTCACGGTCACTACTGGGCATCAGTTGTGTTTATTTTCCGGACCTAGTTATTTTATTTATAAAATTCTTCATACGATTCGACTAGCACATAAATTAAAAGAATCGTATCCAAATTATGACTTTGTTCCAATTTATTGGATGGCTTCAGAGGACCATGATGTTGAAGAAATAAAATCACTTCAATTATTTAACCAACGCATCGAGTGGGAAGAAGCGCTGAGTGGTGCCGTTGGCGAATTAAGCACCAAAGGACTATCAGAGGCAATCACCAAGCTTCAATCGTTGTTTAGAGATGAAATCGTTGATGAACTCAAAGAAGTCACAAGCCTTAAGAATCAGGTAACATATGGTTCTTATGTATTTGATTTTGTTACTCATCTTTTTCGAGATTTTGAGTTAGTGGTGTTAGACCCTCAACAAGAGGATTTGAAAAAACATTTCATCCCAATAGCAGAAAAGGAGTTAGCTACACAGTTTTCTTTTCAAGCAGTAAGTGAAACTAATGAAACGCTTGAAAAAGAAGGGCTTCATCGACAAATTTCTCCGCGAGAAGTGAATTTATTTCATTTGTCAGACGGAAAACGTCGCCGTATTATTCCTGAAACGAAAGGCTTTTCTATAGGGGATTCTTTTTATACACTAAGTGAACTTATTTCATCTTTTCAATCCTCCCCTACTACCTGTTCACCAAATGTTGTTCTCCGTCCTGTTTATCAAGAGTTAATTCTTCCAAATATCGCATATGTTGGTGGTGCAGGAGAATTAAGTTACTGGATGCAATTAAAAACTGTTTTCGAAAGGAGTCAGGTTACTTTCCCCATTCTACAGATGCGCAAGAGTTTTCAAGTCATTGACGAAAAAACACTTTTGAAGTGGTTTGATCTTGGTTTTACAGAAATAGATTTATTTAAGTCGGAAGAGCAGCTCATTCGTTCCTACACAACGCGTAAGATGAATGAAGAAATTTCTTTTAATTCCTCAATTGCAGCTTATGAAAATTTAGAAAATGAACTACGAAAAATTGGTAGATTAGTCGGCGGTGAACTGGATAAATGGATTGGGGCTGAACTAGCTAAACTTGAAAAACAAGTACTTCAAATTGAACAGAAATTAAAAAAGACAATCAAGCAAAAACATGAAGATCAACTAAAATGGATTGAAAAACAGAAGACACGGCTGTTTCCTTTTGGAAATCTTCAAGAAAGAACAGTGAATTTTTTTCACTTTTGCTCAGATGGTAAGATTAACGAACGACTTCACATGTTTTACAAGGAAATCGACCCATTTGACCCATCACTTGTTCTTTTGGTAATTTAACGTACCTTTGTGTCATAAATACACTTAGAAAATGAATCAAAACGGAATTCGTGGAATATTCGAAAAAAATCAAGTTATACCAGTGGTGACATACCACAATCAGGATGAAGTTGATCGATCCGTTCAACATCTAATGCACTTGGGAATATCCTGTATAGAAATTACTTTACGAACTACTTATGCATTTGAAGCCATCCGTTATGCCAAAGAAAAATACGGAAAGGAGTTTGAAATTGGTGTGGGCACCGTTACGACGCGAAGTCAAATTGAACGCGTAACAGAACTTGGTGTTGACTTTATGGTGAGTCCGGGAATCTGCAAAGAACTAGCACCATATTTTGAACAAAGTTTAACCCCATTCGTTCCGGGAGTAGCAACCCCATCAGAAATAATTCTAGGTTTTCAATTAGGCTGGGATACATTTAAGTTTTTTCCTGCCAATCTATACGGCGGTATACCCGCATTGAAAACTTTTGGACAAGTATTTCCGAATGTACGATTTTGTCCAACTGGAGGAATCAAAGAAAACGACTATCTCGATTATTTAGCATTGGAAAATGTAGTCGCGGTCGGTGGTTCTTGGATGAACACTTAAAAAATAAATTAAATCTTCATTAATTTTTTACGCAACGAACTGAAAAACCGTCTGTTTTGTTTCTCGCATACCTATCTGCACTTTCTGAGACATAACTTAAGTTTCTATCCAATGATGTTCCAAAATCATATTCCGTTGTGCTCCACCAATCGCCAAATGTCCCCATATATCCAAATCCATTAGAATACCTTGCACCACCTGGCAGGAGTGATAAGCCGCTCAAATTAGATGCACCAGTATTAGGAAAAGCCCATAGCGACGAAGTACTTTTCATTTTCCCACCAGCCACCAAATCTCCACCAAGCAAATTGGTCAATTGCGTCCATTCTTCATCGGAAGGAACGTGCCATCCGATTGGACATACATTCCTAGAATCCGTAACAGCATACCAATTGTACAATTTACCATAAATCGAGTCGTTGAAGCTATTATTTTCATAATACACCCAAGCACCTGTCGTTAAATTTGCCCATTCCGTTTCTGCGGTAACATTTGGTATTGGATCACCGTTTTGATATTTGGTAACGGATAAATTCTGAGCCATCCATTCTTGACCTCCAATAACAATTGTGGCATAAGAATTTCCTTCTTGATCGGTTACACTACCATAAATATAATTAGGATTCAAAATACCTGATCCGTTTGTTGAGGCCGTTGTTGTGAATGACACCTCGTTACCATAAACAGCAACCCCTGAATTCAAAATAGCATATGCTTTTACATAATAGGTGGTAGTTGGCAACAATCCATTTAAATGGCTTTCAAAGCCTCCAATTCCAAAACCGTCCTCAGTGATTCCGGTATAATTATAAATATCTGGCGACGGAAAAATAGACCAAACAACACCTCTAGAAGCAATAACGAAATTTCCATTTTGGGTAATTGAACTATTTACCACCGCACTGTCACTATAAATTTCCGTTGGCGTTTGGGTATAAATTTTTGGTGATGTCTTTTTAGTACAAGACAGAAATGTAGAAGCCAACAAGCCGAGGATTAAAAAACTTTTCAATATCTTCTCTAATTTATTTTCAAAGTTAATTAAATCGATCAAGGCATAAAATTTCTGAAATAAATTACCGCTTTCAACATTCTGCTGCCATACCATGAACACATTTCACCATCTACCAATTTAATTTTCGCTGTCGGAAATAAGCGTGAAAACTGATCGAAATGACTTTCTTTAAACGGGAAAGGTTCAGAACTTAAAAAAACGACATCCGGAAGTTGAGCTTTCCATTCGGGATAGCGTTCCTCTTCACAGGCATTATTAAATCCAATTTTTTCTAACATTGAATTTATAAAGGTACCTCTTCCGGCGAGGTACATGGGGTCGTTCCAAATAAAATATAAAAAGCTCTTTCCTTGACCAATATTTAGATTACTAAAGGATGATTCAATATCAAAAATCAATTGCTCAACCTCTATTTTTCTGTGTGTAATTTCTCCTAAAACACGCATCATGTCAAGAGCTTCATTAAACGTGTTGCAATCACTCATCCAAACAGGGAATTCACTTGCCAACTCTTCAATCTGTTCTTTTACGTTTTCTTCTTTATTCCCTATGATTAAATCCGGTTTTAATAAACGAATTTTACTCAGATTCAATTTTTTTGTGCCACCTACTTTTGTTTTAAGGTCTGTAACTTCTTTAGGATGAACACAAAACTTCGTAATACCCACTAACCGATCTACTAAACCGATGTCAATAATAAATTCACTAATTGATGGTACTAGTGAAATAATTCTCTTTGGAGGAGCCGAAAAGTATAATTCCCGACCCATTTGATCAATCACTTTCATTCTATGACATCGCAGAAATAACGTCGTAGCGGGAAACGATATGGTATTTTCCTTCTCTCAGTTCAACGAGTACAGCAGGTGTGCTTTTATTGATTAATTTACACAACTGTTCAACAGAGGTATTTGAATTTACGATTGGAAACGCAGGTCGCATTACCGATGAGATGGCTGTATCTCTGAGTTCTGGATTATCGATTAACAGCTCATATAAGTGACTATCGTCGATGGAACCAACAAAAGCCCCATCTTTCATTACGGGAATTTGTGAAATGCCAAAATTTCGCATTTTCGCTATGGCATGTGAAACTAATTCTTCCGCATAGAGTGAAACCAATGGCTTGTCACCGTGTTTTGAAACTAAATCACCTGCGGTAAGTATCTCCTCTTCCAAAAATCCTCGTTCTTTCATCCATTCGTCGTTGAAAATCTTACCGACATAACGACTACCATGGTCGTGAAACAACACCACCACTACATCATTTTCTGTTAATTGATCTGCCAATTGCAAAACTCCTTTAATCGCAGCACCGGCAGAATTACCGACAAAAATACCTTCCTCTCGTGCCAAACGCCTTGTGTAGACTGCTGCATCCTTATCAGTTACTTTTTCAAATAAATCAATTGTTTCAAAATCTACATTCGCGGGAAGAATATCTTCACCAATTCCTTCGGTGATGTATGGATAGATCTCGTTTTCATCAAAAATTCCTGTTTCTTTATATTTCTTAAAAACAGACCCATAAGTATCTATTCCCCATATTTTAACTGCTGGATTTTGCTCCTTCAAGTATTTTCCAACGCCCGAGATGGTCCCTCCTGTACCGACTCCAACAACAAAATGTGTTATCTTACCATCGGTTTGCTCCCATATTTCAGGTCCAGTTTGTTCGTAATGCGCCTGCCGATTCGACAGGTTATCGTATTGATTCACGTACCATGAATTAGGGATTTCTGTAGCCAATCGTCTCGATACTGAATAATATGATCGTGGATCTGTAGGTTCTACCGCCGTTGGACATACCACAACCTCTGCTCCTACAGCTCTCAAAATATCCATTTTTTCTTTAGATTGTTTATCATTCAGTACGCAGATCAATTTATACCCCTTAATAATGCAGGCCAAGGCAAGTCCCATACCAGTGTTTCCTGAAGTACCCTCAATAACAGTACCTCCTGGTTTAATTAACCCGGCTTTTTCCGCATCCTCCACCATTTTAACAGCCATTCTATCTTTCACGGAATTGCCTGGATTGGTAGTTTCTACTTTTGCATATACTTTTGCATTGATTCCTTCCGTTAAACGATTTATTTTAACCAAAGGTGTATTTCCGATAGTCTCGAGTATGTTGTTATATACTTTCATTGCGTATTTTTGACAAAGTTAAACAAAGCACTGAAAGCACTTAGTTAATCGAATCAAATGTTGAGAAATAAAGATTATAATTTTCTTTTTTTTATGCTCATATGGGTGAATGTTTCCCTTGGACAATTCGATTACAGCGGAATGCAAACAATGCATATTTCCCGAAATGAACAATTCGATCCATATTTTAAGGTTGTAACACACAGTGTAACACCTGTTATGTGTGCACTTCCTATCGCAAGTTTCGGGACTTGGTGTATCACGAAAGAAAAAAAATATTTGAAGCATGGCTTAATGCAACTTGAGGCCATGGCTATAAATGGACTAATAACGCTTTCAATGAAAGAACTCATTAAAAGACCCCGTCCATTTGAAACCTATCAGGAAATTGACCCTTTAGTATCGGCAGGCTCCTATTCATTTCCTTCCGGACATACATCCTCTGCCTTCAACACAGCGACATCATTAACAATATCGTGTCCTAAATGGTTTTTTGTTGTACCTGCTTATACATGGGCTTCACTTGCAGGTTATTCGCGCATTCATCTTGGAGTACATTACCCGAGTGATGTATTAATTGGGGCGATCGTTGGGTCTGTTACAGCTTTGGCCTCACATTATTTAAACGAGTGGCTTTTTGATCTGGAAATCCGAACAACTACACATGCACTAAATCAAAAAAAATGAAATTATTTTTCTCAATTATTGCGGTGTTTACTACTACGATTTTCAGTATCGCTCAAGAGCAAAAATCTGCCTGCTCCATCTTACCTCACCCCGTAACCTATGTGCCATTAACTGCAAATTCAGCATCTATACTTCTCGATTTCCCTGATACAATTTATTTCCGAGGGTCGGGATTGTCCTCTCAGGTAAAATTACAACTTCAGTATTTTGGCAAACTTGTTCATGGCCTAACATTCCTAGAATCGGAAAAGAATGCACAAATTATCTTTAAAAAACAAACTAACGTCAAAAATGATTCTTATGCTATAAATACCGCCGAAGAAGTGACGATTAATTATGCGAATGACGCAGCGTGTTTTTATGCTATTCAAAGTCTACTGCAATTGGTTATAGAAAAAGATGGGAGAAAATACCTAAAAAAAGGATTTGTCAAAGACTACCCTCAATACAGTTGGCGAGGTCTACATTTGGATGTTTCTAGACATTTTTTTACTAAAGAGGAAGTAAAACGCTTTTTAGATATTATGTCGATGTATAAATTTAATGTATTTCATTGGCACCTTACGGATGATCAAGGTTGGCGAATTGAAAGTAAGCGTTACCCTAAATTAACCGAAATCGGGGCATGGCGCGATAGCACTGTGAACATGCATTACTCGACCACTCCACGGACATATAATCGTGAAAGGTATGGAGGATTTTACACCCAAGAGGATGTAAAAGAAATTGTTCAATATGCTTCAGACCGATTTATTACGATAGTGCCTGAAATCGAAATGCCTGGACATGCTCGTGCTGCACTTGCTTCATATCCAAACCTCTCATGTTCTGGAAAAGCTCTGCCTGTAGAAAGCCTTTGGGGGGTTTTTGATGATATTTTCTGTGCAAAGAAAGAATCCTTAGATTTTCTAAAAAATTTATTAGACGAGTTAATCCCGCTTTTTCCTGGAACATATTTTCATATTGGCGGAGATGAAGCACCAAAAACGCGTTGGAAAAATTGCATGAGGTGTCAGGAAGTTATGACAAGCAATCACTTAAAAGATGAACATGAGCTCCAAAGTTATTTCATCAAACAATTAGATATTTTCTTAAACGCTAAAGGTAAAAAGCTTATTGGATGGGATGAAATCTTAGAAGGTGGTCTTTCTCCAAACGCAGCAATTATGTCGTGGAGAGGTTTTGAAGGAGGTGTTGAAGCCAGTAAATTAGGACATGAAGTAATAATGACCCCAGGATCACATTGCTATTTTGATCATTACCAAGGGAAATCAAAAGACGAACCACTAGCCATTGGCGGGTATACTCCAATAGAGAAAGTATATGAATTTTCACCAATTCATCCGGAGATGAATTCCTCGCAAGCAGCATATGTACTAGGTGGACAAGCAAATTTATGGACCGAGTATATAGATTCTTTCGATAAATTAATGTATATGGCCTATCCAAGAGCTATTGCACTGAGTCAGGTACTTTGGAATCCCACAACAAAACCTAGCTATGAAATCTTTGAAAAATCCCTAATTGATCATCAATTTCCAGTTTTAAATAAGTTAAACGTGAATTATGCCAGTACAAATCTTTTACCAAAAGTTGAATGGGCTGCAGAAAATAGTGGAATAAGTTTGAAAGTATCCTCAAAGAAAAAAGATGACATTTTTCACTTAATTTTTGATAAACCTCTGTCAATTGGAAATAATAAAACGTCAGAATTGATCTTGCAAAACTATCAATCCTTTTTGATTTCGAGAAGTTTAGGTTCGGATACCTTTAATTTTTCACTCCACAGCGAACATTTCGGGGTATCTCAATCGTATCGGGTTTTGCCACATATTGCATTAGGTGAAGAGATTCATTTCATAACCAAACCAAATAAACAATACGACAGCGGTAAATTAACATTAGTAGATGGTCAAACAGGAAGTAGACCATGGAAAGGACATGAATGGATCGGATTTGATACCAGTAATTTTACAATAGAAGTTTCATTAGCAAAAAAAAGACAGATCAAGGAATTAAACCTTTCCTTCCTCCATGAACCAGGTAGTTGGATTTACGCCCCGAAACAAATAACACTTTTATGGAAGGAAAGAACTAAAAACCTAAGGACCACTTTTTCTTTATCCCCAGGACAAGAATTGATTTCTCTTCCTTTGAATCGAAAAATTAAAACCATTCGAATTCAAATTTCAAACGAGAAGAAAATCCCCAATGGAAATCCCGGAGAAGGGCATGTCCCGTGGACATTTTTGGACGAAATTATATTGAAGTAAAAAAGCTACCCTGAGGTAGCTTTTTAATCAATGCTTGTGATTGGGATCACTATGATCGTGATCATGTGGCACCTCCGTTGGTGATTCCGTAATCGAAAGAATTTCAATGTCAAAAACCAAATCGGAATAAGGAGGAATTGTACCTGGTCTACCTTGCGCTCCGTATGCCTGATAGTAAGGGATTATTATTTTCGCTTTTCCGCCTTGACCAATCAGGGTAACTCCTTCTTCAAAACCTGAAATCATTCTTTGTTCCAGATATTTAAATGGCATGGGTTGATTTCTATCGTAGGAGGAATCAAATTTCTTTCCATCCGCTCGTAATGTTCCGCTATAATGAAGTGTAACCTGATCTCCCTTTTGTGCTCTTTTTTCGTCTCCCGGTTTATCAATAATATATACTAGACCAGTAGGGCTTAGTACAGCATTTGGGTATTTTACTTTTACCTCATTGTACATATATGTTTTATATTCATCTTGTGACATTGCAGAAATTTTAGCAATTTTCTCTTGTCTTTCTTTTTCAGCTTTTGCAAATGCCTCGTAATATTTCCCAAAAACTTCAATGGCATTAAACTTCTTAGCTTCAGTTCCAACGCGAATAATTTTTACTGTTTTCATGACATCATCCTGTTGGATAGCATCCACAATTGCCTGTCCTTGTACAACATGACCAAAAACTGTGTGCTTACCATCTAACCATGGTGTTTCCTTGTGCGTAATAAAAAACTGACTGCCATTCGTTGCGGGTCCAGAATTTGCCATGGATAATATTCCCGGTCCTTTGTGTTTCAGCTCTGCTACAATTTCATCTGGAAATTTATAACCTGGACCTCCCGTTCCATTACCTGCAGGATCACCACCTTGGATCATGAAATCTTTGATTACACGGTGGAACTTCAATCCATCATAAAACGGTTTGTTTATTGAAACATCTCCGGCTTTAAAATTTCCTTCTGTTAATCCAACAAAATTGGCAACAGTCATGGGTGTTTTTTTAAACTCAAGCATACACAGAATTTTTCCTTTTGAGGTATTAAATTCTGCATAAATTCCATTTTCTAACTTAGTTTGTGCATTTAGTCCAAAAAACGAAAACAAAACAAATGAGGTGATTATTTTTTTCATAACGTATATTTTATTCAATTATATCTAACAATTCAACTTCGAAAACAAGAGGCATATAAGCTTTGATCGGACTACCCTCAGGTGCCATATCTCCGTATGCTAAGTCTTGGGGTATGTAAAACTTAAACTTAGAACCAACTGGCATCAGTTGCAATCCTTCTGTCCAACCCGGAATAACCTGATCTAGACCAAATTCCGCGGGTTCACCGCGATCAATAGATGAATCAAATTTTACTCCTTCTGGCGTGAATCCAACATAGTGAACTTTTACCATGCTTGTAGAAATTGGCTTCTTACCTTTTCCCATCTTTTCAACGACATACAATAATCCGCTTTCAGTTTCTTTAATTCCCTTAACCGTTGTTTTCATTTCCGAAAGAAATTTTTCACCACTTTCAATTTGCACCTCCGCCTCTTTAGCTTGCTTTTCTTGAAAATAGCTACTAATCACCATATCAAATGAATCGACAACTTGTGCATTTTCATTACCCAAAGCATGCATAATTCCCTGTATCAGAAGATCTTTATTAACTTCAGGCATATTTTGAAGTACGTTTTTTCCTATTCCATTCCCAATGAGGTAAGAAACAGAATCAACTTGATTGGCACATTTCTGTTGACCGAAAGCCATTCCGCTCAAACATGCTATTAAAATAAATGTATATTTCATAAAACTATTTAATTACGTGTGTCTATTCCCCAAAACATCTTGTTTCGAATGGTATCAAGGAAATTATTATCTTCGAATTTCACCACATTAATCATGAATTCTGCTTTTGTTACTACCACTTGTTCGCCTTGTCTAATGCTTTTAGACTTGCCATCCAAACTTAATAGGTACGTTCTGTCTCTTCCTTCTACGGTTAGCGTAATTGGCATATGATCCGGAACGACCATCGGTCTTACGTTTAAATTATGTGGCGCTATAGGTGTTAATATGTGCACTTGACAACCTGGAGTTATGATCGGACCTCCACAACTCAAATTGTATGCCGTAGATCCCGTTGGTGTAGAAACTATCAATCCGTCTGACCAATATGAATTCAAATATTTATTATCCAACGAGGCATGGACTGTTATCATCGAGGAAGTATCTTTCTTGTGCAAGGTAAGTTCGTTTAATGCAAAATTGTCCTCTCCATATAAATCTTCTTCTGTATGCACCCGCAGTAACGATCTTTTTTGATAATCAAAATCTTTTTCTTTGATTCGATTCAATGTAGAGGTGATATTATCCTTTGAAATATTTGACAAAAAACCTAGCCTACCCGTATTTATTCCAATAATCGGCACTCCAGAGTTTCGGATATATCCTACCGATTGAAGAAAGGTCCCATCACCTCCTAAACTTATCATCAGATCAATGCCAGTTGAAAAATCGTGATAATCACTGAAAGCACCCATCTCATCGGAAAAACCATATTTAGTAACCAGTTGCGTTTTTAGTTCCTTTTCGACAACTACCTTCCAACCGAACTCTTTAATTACATCAATCACCTGCTGAAAGTACTCAGTGGTTTGTTTATTAATCTTTCTTCCAAATAAAGCAATTTGCATACTAAAATTTAAGAAAGTTCATCAATGAATCATATCGCTTTTGAATGTCATCATCACCAAATCCTTTCTGATAACTCGTCTTAACGACATAGTCGTATCGCTCAAACGTTCTAACAATATGTGTTAAATCCATTTGGTTAATTTTAAGAGTTACATCAAGTTTTGTGGATTCATGATTGGATAAAATGTAAGCACTGAGAATTCTCGCATTATTACTTTCAACGATTTGCGCTATCTGCGCCATGGAATAGTCCACAGAATTTACTTCTAGCACAATTATTCCACCGGAATCTTTAATGCTTCCTGTATTGGCGATCACTGTCATTACTTCATAAATAGATGTGCATCCTAAATAATTTTCCTGCTCATCTAAAATTGGAAGAACACTCAATTTAAATTCCGACATTTTTGCCAAAACTTCATAGAGGTGTGCTTTCTCAAAAACAAAAGGTCGAGGTAGGTGATCAAAAAGTAAATCCAAGGTTTTATCTACGTCCAACCGATCTAAAATATCCGATTCAGACACCAAGCCGACAAAATTTCCATTTTTTAATACGGGCAGGTGAGAAACTTTGAATTCGTCCATCCAATTAATAGCCTTTTCTCCTGTATCTGCATGGATTAGCGGCGGAATTTCCTCAGTAATTAAATCAATCGCTCTCATAAGAAGAGCCAAAGTACTAAAATCCTGTCAGAGTTTGTAATTTTACAGTTAAAATTTGCACCATGACAAAGTTGAGCGTGAACATCAATAAAGTAGCTACGATTCGTAATGCTCGAGGCGGTAATGTTCCCAATGTTGTTCAATTTGCCATAGATTGTGAACGTTTCGGCGCCCAAGGCATCACTGTGCATCCAAGACCAGATGAGCGACATATTACCACACAAGACGTTTATGATTTGAGTAAAGTGGTAAGCACGGAGTTTAATATTGAAGGATACCCGGATACGCGTTACCTTGATTTAATACGCGCAATAAGACCGACACAAGTCACACTTGTACCAGATCCACCGAATGTTTTGACGTCAAATGCTGGTTGGGATACGATAGCTCATGAAGATTATTTAAAGGATGTATTAAAAGAAATACATTCACTCGGAATACGCTGTTCTATTTTCATTGAGCCTAATTTAGCACTTATTGAAAAAGCCGCTGAAATTGGTGTTGATCGCATCGAATTGTATACTGGTCCGTATGCTGAGAAATACCACATATCAAGGGAAGAAAGTGTATCCCCCTATGTTTCTGCGGCAATAACCGCAAAAAGTTGTGGCCTAAAAATAAATGCTGGACATGACCTAAGTTTAGAAAATTTGGCATTTTTCAAACAAAGTTTGTGTCAATTAGATGAAGTGTCAATAGGGCACGCTCTAATCGCTGATGCCTTGTATTTAGGTATAGAGAATACTATTCAGCAATACCTGTATCAATTAAGCTGATTATTTATTAAAAACTTCAATTGAACGTTTCGGATATGGAATTTCTATACCGTTTTCTTGAAACAGCCGATTAATTTCTAGTCTTATTTCAGATCTATAGTTGTTAATATCCCAGCTCTGATCTGCCCAAAATAACAATTCGAATTCTAATCCGCTATCGCCAAATTTTGCCAATCGAACGATAATTTGTTCGTTCTTATTAACATGGGGGTGACTCGATGCTGCAGACTGCAGTAAATGAATAATATGTTCTGTATTTACACCATAATTAACCGTAACTTCAATTTTGAACCGGCTTTTTTCCGAACCATGACTCCAATTCTCGATGATGTCTTGAGTTAATCGGGTATTAGGAATAAATAGAATATTGCCTTCTCTCGTCTCGATTTCCGTAGTACGTATATTTATTTTTAAAATTTTAACGACCATATGTTCGCCTGGATTTTTTGATCCGCTCCCATTACCATTAATTTCAACAATATCACCAACACGAATATTACCTTCAAACAACAATACGATTCCCGAAATTATATCCTTAAATACATCTTGAAGTCCCAATCCGAGCCCCACTAGCAAAGCCGCTGACCCAGTAAGTAAAATTGTCAAATCAATGCCCAATGTTTTAAACCAAATAATAATGGCAAACAGGTAGACAATATACTTCGATAATTGTACATAGACGAATTCCGTTGCGGGCGAATAATTCTTTCGTTTTTTTAATCGATTAACTATGATTAATCGAAGAATATTCACTAGAATTTTAGCACTAAAATAAACGGATATCAATACAAGGATCCGGAAAAAATCAAGCTTAAAACCATCGCTAGCAATCAATTTATAGTTCAAGAAATCACCAAATGTAATTCCAGAATTATTCAGTTTAAAACTCATAACTGACAAGTACAGCGCCCCTAAATAAAAACCTTGACCAATTAGATTAAACCAAGAAGTTTGACGAGAACCGAGCATAATTCCTTTAGATTTAATATATCCAAGAATCATCCTCATTACAATTTTCTTGAGAATAAATGCTGCAAAATAGATACACAGAACTAAAAAAATATTTAGTAAACTGATTTTAAAGGGGCCTAATTCAAAAAGCGTACTTGTCATTACTTATTTTAAAATGGTTCGACCTAACTTTTCTGATAGCATACGCTTAATTTTTTCATAAGCCATTTGCTCTGACAATAACAATAATATATCTTGATCCGGCAATTCATTGTTTTTAAGTAGGCTAGAAATTTCATTAAGTTTCTCTTCCACTTTTTTGAATTTAAAAAAGTAGATGGCATTCATTACCGTTTGAAATAAATTATCATCCTCGGTTTTGGTGAAAATGCTGTATTTTGCCACCCAATTATGACTCAATTCGTCATCAGAAGACTCAATTTCCGAGACGAGCTTTACGATTTCTTGATCTTCTAATCGTTTTAAGTATTTCGCTGAATACAAGGAGTTATCAGCCAGTCCTTGATGAAAAAGATCCATTATTTTTAAATACAAGGGGTGTTCAACACTCAAGTCATCCACTGATAACTCCTGTATAACAAGCTCAATCACGCTCAATTGTTGCTGTTCCAATTCAGTATTCGGAAGTTTTATTTCATGCGTGCCATACTTTATCATCAAGCGTATTAATTCGTGCTCATGAACGAAAGAAGAACTTTCTGCCTCAGCTACCTGAATTAGTCCATTTTCTTTAGGAATATTAACTGGTAGTTCCTTTATTGATGGTTCTGCCAAATCTCTTGACAACGTATTTCTCTTAAACTTGATCAATTCAGAACTGATAAGACTTTCACTCATGTTGAATTGAGATGCAATCGATTGCACATAAACAGAACGCGTAATTGAATCTGGAATTAAAGCAACCGAATGAATTATCTCCTTGATCAATTCTGCCAATTTAATGGGATCATTATTACCTTCATTTAATAATATGCCAGACTTGAAGGATATAAAATCTTGTTTGTGTTCTTTTATATAAGTTTGTAATTCAGTGTTAGAAACTTTTTTTGCATACGAATCAGGATCTTCTCCATCAGGAAATAAAACAACTTTTACATTCATTCCTTCCTCGAGGATTAAATCAATGCCACGAAACGATGCTTTTATTCCAGCGGCATCCCCATCATAAAGTATAGTCAAGTTTTGTGTGTATCGTTTAACTAATTTGACTTGTTCTTTCGTTAAAGAGGTACCCGAAGATGAAACAGCATGTTGTATTCCCGCTTGATGCATACTAATTACGTCAGTATAACCTTCACAAAGCAGGCATTCATCATATTTTACTATGTCACCTTTCGCAAAATACAAACCGTATAAAATTTCACTTTTATTATAAATTATGCTCTCTGGAGAATTGAAATACTTAGCCACTTTTTTATCCGTAAACAAGGTTCTTCCACCAAACCCTAATACTCGTCCAGTAATGCTATGAATTGGAAACATAACGCGTCCTCTGAAAAAATCAAAATGACGCTCATCTTTGTGTTTAACAAGGCCAACTTGTTCTAAATATTGCAAGTTGTACCCTTTATTAACAGCTGCTTTAGTTAAATCATCTCCGATATTCAAGCAATAACCCAACTGAAAACGCTCAATTATATCCCGATGAAAACCACGCTCTTCAAAATAACTGAGCCCTACCGCTTGTCCTTCCTCATTCTGCAGTAAGTTCTCTGTAAAATGATTTTTTGCAAACTCATTAATGATGAAAAGACTATCACGTTCATTTCGTTGTGCCACCTCTTCGGCACTCGGCTCAGCCATTTCAGGAATTTCTATGCTATATTTGGCTGCTAACCAGCGAAGTGCCTCCGGATATGAAAAATGTTCTTTTTCCATGAGGAAAGTAACAACGGTTCCTCCTTTACCCGTAGAAAAACACTTGAAAATCTGTTTGGCAGGTGACACGACAAATGATGGCGTTCGTTCATCGGTAAATGGACTCAACCCTTTTAAGTTAGAGCCAGCCCGCTTCAATTGCACAAATTCTCCAATCACCTCTTCGATACGAGAAGTTTGCATGATTTGATCGACAATATGTGCAGGAATTACGCTCACCTATTCGTAGGTTTTATCGTAGGTTATCTCTTTAATAAATTTCCCTTCAAAATTATAGAAATACCAAACTCCTTTCTTTTGACCTTTCTCGTATTCACCGGAGTAATACAATTTACCATTCGGATGATATACTTGGGCTACTCCATTTTCCACTCCATTAGAATAGGTTAATGTCGACCATAACAAACCATTTTCTCGGTAGGAAGAGACTTTACCTTCCCAAAGATTTTCTTTAGTCACATTTCCTCGAAACCTAATTTTATCCGTCCCTTTGTAATAAACCGTTTTTATCCCATTTTCAATTTTGACTTCTTGTTGAGGACTATCAGCTTCTACACTATGCTGATTATCTTCCATGTTTCCGCATGAACCCATGAATAGCGCGGAGATTAAACATATTATTGTAATCTTCATTATTTTTCTCTTTTCATTGTATAATTTACCAATCCTATTAAAGAACTTTTTGCATCAGATTCTGGAAATCCTGTAATTAAAGCTACCGCCTTTTCGGCAAAATCAAACATGATTTTCTCCGCATAAGCAATTCCTCCTGAATCAATTACAATATCAATAGCTTCTTTAATTTTTTTTGAGTTATCGTTATGATTTTTGAGAATGTCCATCAATTTGCGTTTCTCCGAATCTGTTGAATTATTCAGGGCGTAAATGATAGGCAAGGTCATTTTATTCTCTCGTATATCATTTCCAGTTGGCTTACCCACTTTTTCTGAAGAACCATAATCAAAAATGTCATCTTTAATTTGAAATGCCATCCCAACATATTCTCCAAAGGTTTTCATTCGCTCCCTGTTTTCATAATCTCCAACACTAAGCGCACCTGCTTCACAACAGCTAGAAATTAATGAAGCGGTCTTTTTCTTGATAACATCAAAATATACTTCCTCTGTAATATCTAGTTTTCTCGCTTTATCAATTTGCAAAAGTTCCCCCTCGCTCATTTCACGAACTGCTCTGGAAATAACTCCTAATAGATCGGTATTATTTTTTTCTATGGAAATCAATAAAATTCTGGACAACATATAATCACCTACTAAAACGGCAATTTTATTCTTCCAAAGGGCATTCACAGAAAAAAAACCTCTTCGTTCACTCGCGTCGTCTACTACATCATCATGAACAATTGTTGCGGTGTGCAACAATTCTACTAATGTAGCAGCATCGTAGGTCGCTTGATTCACCTGTCCCAACATTTTAGCAGATAAAAAGACAAACATAGGTCGCATTTGCTTCCCTTTTCTTTTTACGATGTAATGCGTTACTTTATCCAACAACGCAACATCGGATTTCATTGAATTTCGAAAATAACCTTCGAAATCCTTAAGTTCTTGCTCTATTGGCGCAGTTATTTGTTTGACTTGATCCACTTGCACAAATATACACATTGCATCAAGGTACTCCACGAAAGTGCCTTATTAAAAGAAAATATTTTGGGCTAAAACAAATTAAATTCTGAATGCCTACCGTATATTTCTATTACCGCGAGAGGTGCATATTTCGCTCCGAATAAACCTTCGTAAAGAAAGGATCTTTCAAGTTTTTAATAAAACGAATTGCCTCACCGGTAGATTTCATTTCTGGTCCTAATTCCTTTTTTACATCTGGAAATTTCTCGTAGGAAAAAACAGGTATTTTTATTGCGTAACCATCTCGTTTCGGATTGAAATTAAAGTCTGTCACCTTGTTTACACCTAACATTACTTTCGTTGCGTAATTAACATATGGCTCGTCATAGGCTTTCGCAATAAACGGAACAGTTCTCGAAGCTCTCGGATTGGCTTCTATTACATAAACTTTATCGTCTTTTATGGCAAATTGAATATTTATTAATCCGACTGTTTTCAATTCAACTGCCAGTTTCTTGGTGATGTCTTCAATTTGTGTCATAACAAAATCACCTAGATTAAATGGTGGCAATACCGCGTAAGAATCACCTGAATGTATGCCTGCGGGCTCAATGTGTTGCATGATACCTATTATGTAGACATTTTCCCCGTCACAAATTGCATCTGCTTCGGCCTCTATTGCTCCTGCTAAAAAGTGATCCAACAAGATTTGGTTACTACCCATTTCGTTGATGATATCAACTACGTGATGCTCTAGTTCTTCTTTGTTGATGACAATTTTCATTTTTTGTCCTCCTAAAACATACGACGGTCTAACCAATAAAGGAAAACCCAAATCTTCAGATAGCTCAAGAGCTTGCTCTGCACTTTCTACAACACCATATTTAGGAAACGGAATATGATTAGCTTCTAAGGTTTTAGAAAAGCGGCCTCTATCCTCAGCTAAATCAAGGGATTCAAAGCTCGTTCCTAAAATTTTTACGCCATATCGGTGCAGTTTTTCAGCTAATTTTAGTGCCGTTTGACCTCCCAATTGTACGATTACTCCCTCAGGATTTTCGTGTTCAATAATTTCAAAAATATGCTCCCAAAAAACAGGTTCAAAATACAATTTATCTGCGGTATCGAAATCGGTAGAAACTGTTTCTGGATTGCAATTAATCATGATGGTTTCATAACCACATTCTTTGGCTGCCAAGACTCCATGAACACAGGAATAATCGAATTCAATACCTTGTCCAATGCGATTCGGACCGGAACCTAAAACGACAATTTTCTTTTTATCAGAAACAATACTTTCATTCTCAAATTCAAAAGTTGAATAATAGTAAGGTGTTTTTGCTTCAAATTCTGCTGCGCATGTATCAACTAGCTTGTACACGCGCCTCATGTCGAATGAAACTCTTTTTTTGTAAACCTCCGATTCCAAACACCTTACCAAATGAGCAATTTGACGATCTGCATATCCTTTTTGTTTTGCTTCAAACAATAATTCTTTTGGTAATTTGTCGATATGGTATTTTTCAATTTTTCGCTCAAGTTTTATCAAATCTTCGATCTGCTTCAGAAACCAAATATCAATTTTAGTTTTTTCTACAATTGTTTTAAAGGGTATGCCTAATTTTATGGCATCATAGATATGGAACAACCGATTCCAACTCGGATTTTCCAAAGAATATAAAATTTCATTTTGATTGGTCAATTCTTTTCCATCAGCACCAAGGCCATTCCTATTTATCTCTAAGGATTGACATGCTTTTTGAAGTGCCTCTTGAAAAGAGCGTCCAATTCCCATAACTTCTCCTACAGACTTCATCTGCAAGCCAAGTTTTCTGTTTGTACCAGGAAATTTGTTGAAGTTCCATCGCGGAATTTTAACAATCACATAATCCAAGGTTGGCTCAAATAGAGCAGAAGTAGTTTTAGTGATTTGATTACTAAGTTCATCAAGATGGTATCCTATAGCTAACTTTGATGCAATTTTTGCAATCGGATATCCTGTTGCTTTCGAAGCTAAGGCTGATGAACGGGATACACGAGGATTAATTTCAATGGTAATTATATCCTCCCTTTCGTCAGGAGAAACGGCAAACTGCACGTTACAACCCCCAGCAAAATTACCAATGGATCGCATCATTTTGATGGCCATATCTCGCATTTTTTGATAGGTTGTGTCAGATAATGTCATGGCAGGAGCCACCGTGATTGAATCACCGGTATGGATGCCCATTGGATCAAAATTTTCAATGGAGCAAATAATTACCACATTATCATTTGCATCTCTTAATAATTCCAATTCATATTCCTTCCAACCTAAAAGAGCTTTGTCAATCATTACTTCGTGTATGGGAGAAAGCTGCAAACCTCTTTCGAGTAAATTATCGAATTCTTTGGGCTCATATAGAATTGAAGCTCCAGATCCACCAAGCGTATATGAAGGCCGAATACAGAGCGGAAAACCAAATTCTTGTGCAATTTCTTTGCCTTCTAAAAATGATTTTGCCGTTTTTTGTGGAGCCATTGGAACACCAATTTCCATCATTAGGTTACGAAATGCCTCACGATTTTCTGTTATTTCAATAGCGTTAATGTCAACTCCAATAATTTTCACTCCGTATTCTTCCCAAATTCCCATTTCATCACACTTGATACAAAGGTTCAAAGCTGTTTGTCCACCCATTGTTGGTAAAACCGCATCAATTTTATGATTCTTAAGAATTTGTTTGATACTTTCTGGCTCCAAAGGCTGAAGATAAACATTGTCCGCAACTACTTTATCAGTCATGATGGTGGCAGGATTGGAATTAATTAACGTCACTTCAATTCCTTCTTCGCGAAGGGACCGAGAGGCTTGAGAACCAGAATAATCAAACTCACAAGCTTGACCAATAACAATCGGTCCACTTCCGATAATCAGAATGGATTTGATAGATAAATCTTTTGGCATAGGGATTTCAATTTACGTAATCTTCAAAGCGATTGTTCGCTGCAAATTGAGCGCAAATTTAACTTATGTGAAATGAAAATCCTTGGGAAAACATAACTCTTTTTTAACAATTTATAAATAGTTGTTAATTAACTCTTTCACGTAAAACCTCGTAAATTTATAAACGAATGAATTCAGTAATGAGATATTCTTGTGTTCAACAGGGTGAATTGAGTTTAAGTTATACTGTATTTGGCCATGTAGGACCTTACATTGTAGCAATTCATGGTCACGGAAGAAATTCGGAGGACTTTAAATTTTTAAAAGACCGTGGAATAGTGATTTCGATTGATTTATTTTTCCATGGATGTTCATTGTTCCCTAGTAACCGTATTGAAAATAGTCCACTAAACGTTTTAGAATTTCATCAGCTATTTATGGCGGTACTTGTAAAGGAACAAGTGAAAAAATACCACCTTGTAGCATTCTCCCAAGGAGGAAGATTCGCCTTATGTGTGCTTCCAAACGAGCTTTCAAACATTTTGTCTATACAATTGATTTCACCAGACGGTATGGATAAATACAGTTTTTATAACCGAATGTCTCGAAAAAATTGGGCTAGAAAATTATTTATTCGATGGGAAGAAAATCCTAACAAAGTCATACGTTATGCACATTTCGCTCACAGCTTGGGACTCATGCGTCCAAAGGTATTTGCTTTTGTCAAAAAATTTGCTGCGGAAAAACACACGTTCAAGAGGGCTTCACAAACCTGGAGAGGGTTTCGAATGATTCAACCTGATGAAAGAGCTTTAATGGATTGTTTATATTATTATAAGGGTAGATTTCGAGTAATCATGGGGAGATACGATCAAGTTATTCGTACCAAACAAGCAATAATGTTTTTGAATAGAATCAATCAACCACATGCATTGATTGAATTGCCATGCGGACATGATTTCTTTCACGATAAAAATCTATTCATGTTGAATAACATACTTGTTTTTGAATAAAGAAGGCTGTCCTTTTGAGACAGCCTTCTAAAACTTCACGTTAATAAATATTATTTATCTTTCACTTCTTCGAAATCAACATCCGTCACCTCGTCCGTAGCGTTCCCTGCATCCGTATTTCCAGACGCACCTTCATTCGCAGCTCCTTGAGCATTTGCTGCATTGTACATGTCTTGAGACGCCGCTTGGAAGACTTCATTCAATTTATCCATCGCAGCTTGTAAATTTTCTGCAACTCTGGATTCGTATACTTTTTTCAACTCAGCCAAAGCATCTTCAATTTGTTGTTTCTTATCTGCAGGTAATTTATCACCGTACTCTTTCAATTGTCTTTCCGTTTGAAAAATCGTAGAGTCAGCCTTATTGAATAATTCTACTTCTTCTCGTTTCTTTTTATCTGCATCAGCATTTGCTTCTGCCTCAGCTTTCATTCGTTGAATTTCTTCGTCCGACAAACCAGAAGAAGCTTCTATTTTGATCGATTGCTGCTTACCTGTACCTTTATCTTTTGCGGAAATATTCATAATTCCATTGGCATCAATATCAAAGGTAACCTCGATTTGGGGAACACCTCTAGGTGCAGGGGGTATATCTGTCAATTGGAAACGACCCAACGTTTTATTGTCATTGGCCATTGGTCGTTCTCCTTGAAGCACATGAATATCAACCGACGGTTGGTTATCTGATGCTGTTGAAAACACCTCTGATTTTTTTGTTGGAATTGTTGTGTTTGCTTCAATTAATTTAGTCAATACACCACCCATTGTTTCAATTCCCAACGAAAGGGGAATAACATCCAATAGTAAAACATCTTTCACCTCTCCCGTTAAAACTCCACCTTGAATTGCTGCTCCAATAGCTACAACCTCATCTGGATTAACTCCTTTCGATGGTGCTTTACCGAAGAAACGTTGTACAGCATCTTGAATCACTGGTATTCTCGTTGAACCACCAACTAATATCACTTCATCAATATCACTTGGTTGCAAACCTGCATTTTTCAAAGCAGAACGACATGGCGCGATTGTCCTCTCCACGATTTCTGAAATCAATTGTTCAAACTTAGATCGTTGTAATGTTCTTACAAGGTGTTTTGGAATACCATTAACTGGCATAATGTATGGCAAGTTAATTTCCGTAGAAGTCGTTGATGAAAGCTCAATTTTTGCTTTCTCTGCAGACTCTTTCAACCGTTGCAAAGCCATTGGGTCTTTTCTCAGGTCTAAACCTTCATCTGATTTAAATTCATCTGCCAACCAAGCGATAATTGCTTCATCTACATCATCACCTCCTAAATGCGTATCACCATCCGTAGCTAAAACCTCAAACACACCGTCACCTAACTCTAAAACGGACACGTCATGAGTTCCTCCACCAAAGTCAAAAACTACAATCTTTTGATCAACACCTTTTTTATCTAGTCCATAGGCCAACGCAGCAGCTGTTGGTTCATTTATGATTCTTTTAATAGTTAAACCAGCGATTTCTCCTGCTTCTTTTGTTGCTTGACGCTGAGCATCGTTAAAGTATGCAGGTACAGTGACTACAGCCTCCGTTACTTCGGTTCCTAAATAGTCTTCAGCCGTTTTTTTCATTTTTTGAAGAATCATGGCAGATATCTCTTGAGGAGAATAAAGCCTATCATCAATTTTTACTCGCGGCGTATTGTTTTCACCTTTAACAACTTCATATGGTACTCTTTCTGTCTCTCTTTTTGACTCATCGAAAGATGAACCCATAAATCGTTTGATGGAGTATATGGTTTTCGTTGGATTAGTAATCGCTTGTCTTTTTGCTGGATCACCGATTTTTCGTTCCCCTCCTTCGACAAATGCTACTACCGATGGTGTAGTTCTTTTACCTTCGGCATTAGCAATGACAATTGGTTCGCTTCCTTCCATGACTGAAACACAAGAATTTGTAGTTCCTAAGTCAATTCCTATTATTTTTCCCATGATAATTGATTTTCAATTTTTTTCAAATTGTTTTCAATTAATATGCCATCTAAAATCTGTAAAATGTTTATGACACAAAGTCATTTTTAGGTATTGCTACTACTGACAATTTATCAAAAAATCTGACAATTCAGACAAGAATGTTCAAAACTAGTGATACACAAATCGGCGGCTTAACTAAATTAAATATATCTTCAACTAATACTAAAAACATACATTATGAAAAAATTATTTTTATCTGTAATTGTCGCATTACTTTGCAGCAATACATTCAGTCAAATGAGCCAAGGAGCATTTATGATGGGAGGAAACTTTGATTTTAATTTAAGTTCAGGGAATAAATCGTCGTCTACATCGCTTACTATAGCCCCAACTGCAGGCTTATTCCTTGTCGAAAACATGGGGATTGGAGCAAGTGTTGGATTTAATTCAACCAATTACAAAGTCAATGGTACTTCTGTAAGCTCAGGTTCATCAATTTTTATAAGTCCATTTACACGTTATTACTTTTCAGGTAATGCATTTGGTCAATTCGACATCCCATTGAATTTATCTAAGAATGCAAATTACGATTTTGGGACCAAGATGAAGTTAGGTTACGATATCTTTTTAACAGACAATATTGCCTTAGAACCATCCGTTTACGCGGGATTTTATTTTGGAAGAAATCCAACTGTTGATGCTCCGAATGACAATTTGAAGTATCAATTTTTATCTACTGGAGTTGATGTTACGCTTCAACTATTTTTGAATAGATAATAATTCTCTAATTCATAACGGAAAGCGGCTACGGTCGCTTTTTTTATTCTATGTTTTTAAAATTACCTATTAATTTGAAATTTTGGTAGCTCGCATTAATACCTAGTTTTAATAGAAAGTCCTTTGCTTTGTCTTTTATACTTTTTCTTTGCATGGAAATATCAGCAGAGAAATGCCAATTAAGTCTTTTTATTCTATCCTGCATTACCGAGGGATGTTTTCCTTTAAATTTGCGCAATTCAGTCATGTTGTCCTCATATACAAATTCATCTGATTTGATAATATTTCTTTCCATCCAATCATCGTCATGCCAATATTTATTAAACGACTCTTGTTTTTTCTGCATAGAACGGGGATCTTTAACCCAGCCGTAATGATGAATTGTCGCCTCTAAAGATACTACCTTTAATTTCTGATTATTTAATTTTCTGAATCCTTGTGCGTCCTTAAAAGAATAAATTCCTTTTCTATTTCTTATAACCCGAATTTCATTTTTATACCACGAATTAGAGGCACCAACGAAATCATAAGATCCAAAAAAATGCTGATAATTTAATAAAAATCCATCTACCCGCTCATCGTGTTTGAATCTGTCCATTGCGCGGAGTAAATATGAGGTCATCCCATCTTCAAGAACTTCATCGCCTTGAAGATATATGCACCATGTAGCTTCTGAGGAAACGGCTGCAAGTGCTTTGTTCGTTTCGTGGGCTAATACCTCACCGTTTTCTCTTAACGAATCATCCCAAACAGTATCTATAATTTTTATTTTTTCGTCAGGAATTGACATGATGAGCTGGCGCGTATTGTCTTCCGAATCTCCCACAGCAACAATTAATTCATCACAAATGGGCAAAATTGACATAATCGATTCAACAATCGGATAATCATAAAGAATTGCATTTCTAATAAAAGTAAATCCACTGACCTTCATTCTAGCGCTGTTAATCGAGGGCACAAAGTAATAGAATTAATTGACAACTATTTTAAAATTATAGGTTCGGTTGTGAGTAGTTAATTTCAAGAAATAAATTCCTTTGTTTCTAATACAAGAATTTATTTCACTTGCTCCAATCAATTTTAGTTCATTCACTATTCTACCCATTTCATCCAAAATAGTAAGCATACCATCAACAGGTTCTGAAAGAAAAAGACTTTCATATACTCGAATAATAGATGGATATAATTTGAGTAGTTCAATAGAAAACGAAGTTAGATTTGTATTTGGTTCTTCAAGTCGAACAACACCACTATTATATGTTCCTGCCCATTTCACAAATTGATTTTCATGAGTAATACACGTGATGTAGTCTTCTGGAAGATTGGTGTTTTGCGTATTATAGTTAAACCAAATATTGTCTTTTTTAATGACGATTCCTGAAAGTTGCGTGCCCATAAAAATACGGCCGTCTATAGGATTTATGGCAATACTGGTCAATCCATTGGTAGGGATGGGAGAGTTTGTCATATTCCAACGTTCCCACGGACCACCATTCCCTAAATCTTTTACAAGTCCGGCAGCTGGGGTTGCGAACCAGGGTTGGCCACTTTCGTCTATATCTATGGCTAAGGAAGAATTATCTGGCAAACCTGAGTCTACAATGCTATGAATAGTAAGGTTTGTAGCTGCATCAAAATATAACAACCCTCCATTGATAGTCCCCGCATATTTCTCATTTAAAAACCCTGTCCGAATAGATGTAATATTATTTGTCAACAAATCATTCGTTGCCACATTCCAATTAAACCAATTTACCCGATCAAACATCGAAACTCCTTCCGAAGTTGCCAACCAAATACTTCCGGAAGAATCAATCTCAATTCCACGAATGAGGTTATCGTGTAATCCTGAATTTGCCTCATTGTAGTTTAACCAGTTGTTAGATTGTTTTCGATACAATCCTCCTTGCATAGTTCCAATCCAAATCGTTGAATCATCTTCTACTTTTAACGCGCGAATGTCATCGTCTAACAACGGACTGTTTTCTATGTTATAAATTTCCCAATTTTGTCCATCGAAAGAACAAAGTCCATTGTCTGTTCCGAACCATTTAATAGAATTCTGTATGGCAATACATCTTACCGTATTAAATGTTAATCCAGAATTATCAGTAGAATAATTGGTTATTAATGGTTGCGAAAAACAAAAAAAGCCCTCGAATAAGAAAATTATCGAGAGCTTTTCAACTATTTTAATCATTTAGTGTTTAATTACTCTTCTCAAGAATGAATGCTTATTAAACTCAATATTAACAAGGTAGGTACCTTTCGCAGCCTTATCCAAATTCATTGAAATTTCATTTTTTCCTGCAACCACATTTGTCATTTTGGTGCTCACTTCTTTTCCTTGAAGATCGGTTAATTTTACACCTACTTGTCCACTTTCTATTGAATTAAAGGAAACGGTAAACTGACCTGTTGTTGGATTTGGTGAAACAATTAAGGATTCTTGAATTGTTGCGAGCTCCGGAATATTTGCACATCCTTCAACAATGACATTAACGTTAGTTGGAGTGCTTTCACAACCGTTTACAACATTCACAACAGTAAAAGCTGCATTTGAAGTTAGCGCATTGGTCGTAATTGATGCCCCAGTACCAACTAATTGCCCTGCGCTATCATACCAATTTAATGTACCAGCACCAGTAGCTGTTAAAATAGCAGATTCACCTTCACAAATTGTTACATCATTTGAAATTGGTTCTGTTGCATTGGTTACAACTACATTCACAGGCACTTGTTCACTCGGGCATTGGCCATTTTGAGTTAAAATTTCCCAATCGTATAGATAATAGTAGTAAGAAGCACCAGCAGAAGACCCTATTATGGATAGAGAATTATTTAAATCATAAGGAAATGTTGCTGAATTATTGTTTCTGTATAAACCAGTAACAGTCATGGCTGTAACACCAAGTCGTAAATTTGAATCGGCCGCTACAGGAAAATTCAAGCTTACTCTGCTTATACCTGAAGGAACAGTGACTACTGTAGATTGTAAATCTTGACCAAGTTCATTTTGTAATTTAATTGTAAGGTTTCCTGCAGATTGTGAATACACTAATGCTGATTTGATCGTTAGTGCTTCGTGAGCATTAAAAATGTTGTATTGCGCACTATTCACATATCCACCACCACCTATTCCATTGGTATGAGGTTCAGCAAAAACTGTATCGTTATAGGAGTCTGTATTTTCTACAAAATAGGTGGTACTTTGCGTTAATACAGGTGTTGTGTATGTTAAGCCAGAATTAACTAAGTTGCCTTGCTCATCAAACCATCGTACATTTCCAGTTGCCGAGGCAGTAAGTGTTGCCGTTTGACCACCACAAATAGTTTGATCTGAAACTGTCGGAGAGTTAGGTGTAACATTGTTCACAACGAATGGTTCAGTTGTTCCGGTACCACAATAATTAGTTACTGTGCAAGAGTAAGAACCAGGTTGAGTCACCGTAATACTCTGTGTTGTAGCCCCTGTATTCCATAAAAAACTAGTTCCAGCTGTTGCCGTTAAAGTCATACTTGAACCGGAACATAGATTGCTTGAACCACTCGACGTGATTATAGGTGCCGAGCCAGAATTTACGGGTTGTTGCATGGTTAAGGTAACAGGAACAGCCGTGTAGTTGTTATCTTCTCTTTCTTCTAAAAAATAATTATTTTTATCAACTTCCATTACAATGTAATAGTCACCATTACACGTGTTAGGGGGAACATTTATCCACATTCCGTCTAAGTGTTTTCCATAAACATCTGTCCATCCAGATGAAATTCCTTGTTCAACAACTGAACAATTATAAGCTCCTCCACCCAAATTCCAATTAGGGAAATTATTATTCAGCATGATATTTCCCTGATTAAAAACCGTATTCTCATCTCGACAATGTCCGTAATAAGTGCTTGCTGATGATGTACCACATTGTCCGTAATCCATTAAACAAAAACCAATTTTCGCTCCTTGTCCTACAATCGGCCAATTCAGAGGATTTGGATCGCTTGTCTGGATACGAAGTGTCATTACAGCCCAATCATCAACATGGTTGTGACCATGAGCAGAATGGTAGGTCATACTACCTCTCCAGCTATCAACATAAGTCATGGCATTCCCATCTTTTTTATAAACTCTCTGAACAAGCATCTGTTTTGGGTTTGGATTGCCATTCGGACATGTAAAATTTCCTGTACTACTTACATTGTAAATTGTATCACTTCCACAAATAAATGCTCTTTTTCCATTGGCGTCTTGACCACGAACAGTGAATGAACCATGTCCGATATTTGGTGTTGATCCAGTGACACGTAAGCGACCATCATCCGGACCTTGACCATTGTAATTCGTTCCGGCACCAGTTTGAGGGTATTCTGTCCAACCTCCATTAGCAATACCTTTCCATGATGCTGTTATATCAGGATAAAGTAAACAATTTAGTGAGCCATCAGCGCAAACGCAAGAAGTTGCATTCGTTGTGGTGCATTGTGCCGTTACTTTTTGAGAAAAAGTTAATAGGGCGATAAAAAGTAGTATCTTATTCATATTTCATAGTTTAGCAACGAAAGTTAATTATTTTTTTTTATTTTCAAACTATTTTTTTTTAATCGTAACTATTGTTACAAATTGAACACAAGTTTAATTCTATTTTTGCAAAAATAAATACATGACAAAAGGCTCCAAATTATACAGTATTTTAACATTTAAATGCCCTCATTGCCAAGAAGGAAAATTTTTTGTGAGCCATCCCTATTATCTTACTAAAACTGGCGTAACATTAAAAGAATGTCCTGTTTGTTCTCAAAATTATTCACCTGAACCAGGCTTTTATTTTGGAGCGATGTATGTTTCATACGCTTTGGGAGTCGCATTATTCGTAACTATATGGGCTTCGTGCAATTGGTTTTTTGAGGATGTAAGTGTATGGTTGCAAATAGGATTGGTGATTGGAGCTAGTATTCTTTTAGGCCCTCTTTTATATGCTACCTCAAAAATAATTTGGGCTAATTTTTTTATTCATTATTCAAAAGATGCTAAGCACGGAAAAAAAGAAGCAACTCATTCGTGAAAATCTAGGGTATATCCTAGAAGAGGAACTTCTTGGAGAAATGAGTCATTTAGCGAAGTTCAGAGAAACCGAAACGGATGAAATAATTGTTCATGTTGGAGATGAATTAAAAATGATTCCGATTATTATTCAAGGTTCCATTAAGGTTTCACGCGAAAATGACGAGGGACAAGAGCTTTTACTTTATTACATCGAAGGTGGAGATACATGTGCTATGACTTTGCAGTGTTGTGTTCAAAAAAAAGACAGTCAAATTAAAGCGACAACAATGGAGCCGTCTGTTTTACTGATGTTTCCGAGTAATTGCATGGAACTATGGATGAACAAATACAAATCTTGGAGAGAATATATCTTGTCAAGTTACCATAATCGAATGACAGAACTCATGGAAACCATTGATGCGATGGCATTTATGAAACTTGATGAACGATTATTGAAATACCTCAATGATCAGGTAAAATTGTTAGGTAATTTAGAAATTCACCATACCCATCAGCAAATTGCTGACGACCTCCACTCTTCACGCGTGGTGGTGTCTCGCTTACTTAAACAATTAGAAAACAAAGGAGTAATTGAAATCCATCGAAACCGAATTACGATGAAATCCTTTTAATTTTATGCTTTTCTTATTTTTGCCGTATGAATGAAAATGAAATCATCACGGTAGTAACGGGTTTACCTCGATCAGGCACCTCTTTAATGATGCAACTATTAGAGAAAATTGGGATCAATCCAATGACAGACGGGGTGAGAACCCGAGATGCAAGTAATCCGGAAGGTTATTATGAGTACGAACGAGTTAAAGGTATTTTTAAAGACAACTCCTTTTTAAGCCTTTGCAAAGGCAAATCTGTTAAAATTGTTACTCCACTTCCTATGTTTCTTGACAAAAAACTGAACTACAGGGTGTTATTCATGAGGAGAGCCATGGAAGAAATACTAAAATCGCAAGAAACAATGCTTAAAAAAGATCAACAAGCAGAACGTGAGAAATTCAGCACCATCTATTCTCAACACCTAGCCAAAACATATCAATTTCTCGAAAATAGTAAGATAGCATATTTGGATGTAGAACACAGAAGTTTAATTAATGACAGCGAAAGTGAGATCAAAAAAATACTTACCTTTCTCGAAAAGGATGCGGACTTGACCTCATTAATTAATATTGTTAAACCTGATTTGTATAGAAATAGAATTTAAGATGTCAAAAGAATATAAAATTACAGAACAAGGTTCTCTCGGATTATTGGCTCTTGGTCACATTGGGTTGAGAAAATGGAGAGAAGTTGTAAAACAAGAAAAATTAAAACGAGAAGAGGCGAAAAAGAATGAAAAAGAAAAATAAAATTCTTGTCATTGGATGGGATGCTGCTGATTGGAAAGTGATAATTCCGTTGATCGAACAGGGTAAAATGCCCGCATTAAAATCATTAATGGATCGTGGCACACATGGACGAATACAAACCTTAGATCCTCCATTATCACCGATGTTATGGACTAGTATTGCGACGGGGTTCAGAGCAGATAAACACGGGATCGGGGGGTTTGTAGAACCGTTGCCAACTGGTGAAGGTCTGCGGCCCGTTACTACTACTTCTCGGAAGGTTAAAGCAATTTGGAATATTTTCAATCAAGAAGGTTTGAAAAGCAACGTTGTGGCATGGTGGCCAAGCAACCCGGCAGAACCGATTAACGGGGTAATGGTCTCAAATCTTTATCAAGTGGCAAATAAAGCCCTAGGAGAAGCATGGGAAATGCCAAATGGCACCGTTCATCCAGCGGAACTTTCTGACATTATGAAGGAATTCAGAGTTCATCCTCACGAAATATCGCTTGCCATGGCCATACCATTCATACCGAATTTAGCTGATAATCTTGAACTAAGAAAGGAAAAGAAAACACTGAGCGTTCTAAAAACATTAGCAAATGCGGCAAGTGTTCATTCTGCATCAACGTATCTGATGCAAGAAACGGAATGGGATTTTATGGCAATATACCATGATGCCATTGATCATTTTTGTCATATTGCCATGCGCTACTATCCACCAAGGAGACCTGAAATTCCGGAAGAAGATTTCATAAATTTCAACGGCGTAGTTGAGGCCGGTTATCGTTTTCATGACATGATGCTGGATAGAACACTTTCCATGATTGATGAAAATACAACAGTGGTCTTACTTTCGGACCATGGTTTCCATTCGGATCATCAACGTCCACTCTATATTCCTAATGAACCATCGGGACCAGCGGTCGAGCACAGTCCTTATGGAATTTTTGTGATGGCGGGACCTGGAATAAAAAAAGGAATTGAAGTTTCCGGAGCTAGTGTGCTTGATGTAACACCTACCTTGCTTTATCACGCAGGATTACCTGTAGGAAAAGACATGGAAGGCAAGGTCCTTTACCAATGTTTTGAGCAGGCGAAGGAGGCCAACTTTATCGACTCGTGGGAATTAGTTTCTGGTGATTCAGGAATGCACGACGAGTATAGCAGAGAAGATCCTTGGGCTGCCCAAGAAGCACTACAGCAACTTGTTGAATTAGGCTATATCGAGGCCCTAGATGACGATAAACTTCAACAAGTAGAAAAATGTAAGCGCGAAAACGCATATTACGTAGCAAGGAACATGATTCATGGTGGTAGATTCAAGGATGCAATCGATATTCTTGAGAAAATTTTTGAAGAATCTAGTATTTTACGATACGGGCAACGATTGGCGTTTGCCTACTTATCAAAAAAAATGTACCTGAAGTGTCAAGAGGTTTTGGATAGAATGAAAGAAATTGACGCACTTGAAAGGATTCGGTTACAACGAGAAAAAACTGAAAAGAATAATGATCCTTTTGGTAATGAAGAATTGGAAGAACCTTTATATTTAGAGTACATAGAAGGCCTTTTAAATCTGGCAATGAATAAACCAAGAAAAGCCTTGCCATTACTTGAAAAAGTTCAGCAAAAGAACCCAAACAATATGCAATTGGCGACAAGTATAGCGCAGATTCATATGCAACGAAAAAACTTCGAACTCGCCCAAAATCAATTCATCAGGGCTCTTGCCATTGACAATCGTAACACGACTGCGCACTATGGCCTTGGTGTATGTTTGCTAAGAACTAAACGCCTTGAAGAAGCTATTGATGAATTTTTAATTGCTATCGAACAGGACTTTTTTCAATCTTCATATCATTACCATTTGGGAGAAGCTCTATTTCTATGCGGAAATATCGAAGAAGCCTCGCAAGCCTTCAATGTCTGCATACGCATTACACCGGGCATGACAAAAGCTCACAAATGGCTGGTAGAAATTCACACCAATCACCTGCCGAATACAACAATCGCTAGTCAAAGTAGGACAATACTTGAAAATCAAATAAAAGGAGAGATTATTGTCGTCACAGGAATTGATGGTTGTGATTATAGTCTATTTATGGAAATCCTCAAAGCAGCTAATATACCTGTATCAGAAAGTAATGACTTTATAGAAAATCCAGCAAAATTATTCGGCACAGACTATTTAACCAACAACATCGGCAAAGCACTTTACGTATCAAGTAGATACCTTGCTGAACTACCACATACCTTTAATTATAAAGTTATTTATTTGAATCAAGATTTGAATGCAATTATAGAAAAACGGAAATCTAAACTTCAACTAAAGCTCCCAGTAAATGCAGCTCCATTAAGAATCATTAATACAGTGGAAAAAGAAAAATTTGTTATCGACACTTGGTTAGCATCTCAGCCTAATCAACCACTTTTAATGCTTAATTGGGATGAACTCTTTGAAGACACTGAAAATCAATTAAACATTTTGGGAGAATTTATAAATACTCCGTTGGATGTGAAAAATTCGAAATCGTTTATTTCTTCACTTTTTTAAAAATTAATATTACTTTTGTAAAACTCAAAATTTTTTGCTTATGAAAAAAACTACCTCTTTAAACAAATCTAAATTAGCACAATACACTGCAGTTGCTGGTGCTGTTGTTGCTGGAAGTGCAGCTAATGCACAAGTAGCTTACACAGACATCAATCCTGATGTTGTTGTGGATTCCTTAAATCCATATCAATTAGATTTCAATAACGACCAACAGCCGGATATCGCATTTGCTGTACAACATTTAGAAGGTGCAACTTCTTCATTTACTTATGTAGGAGCTTTTGCTTATGCATTTCCTTTCGCAGGTCAAATTGTTACCACGGCTGATACCGTAACGGCTGCAGCTCCACTTGATTGCGGAGTTCCTGTCTCTTCAGCATCTATTTTTGGAAGTGGTTCTTATGGAAATTTTGGATATGCTGCTTTAATCAATGGTTCTATTCCATTTTCTTCTCAAGGTACACCTTTCTTGGGAGCAACGGATAAAAGTATTGGTGTGAAATTCACAGTAGGTGCTAACACACATTATGGCTGGGTTAAGTTGACTGTCGCTGCTGATGCAACAACTATTACAGTTAAAGAATACGGATTTAATGCTACGCCCGATGCATCGGTAAACACATGCCAAACGACTGCAAGTTTAACTGAATCTTTGGAGAACAATGTTTCTATCGAATCAACTATGAATGGAGCTACAGTTAACGTTTTGTCTACCCTAGTAGGAGGTACAGTTAACTTAGTAAGCCTCTCAGGACAAGTAGTAAAAACGGTTAAAATCACGGATGTTCAAACAGAAATCAATTTTGACGGAGTGAATAGTGGAATCTATACTGTAGTTGCTAATTTCGATAACGGCACTGTGAACAAAAGAGTTTACGTTAAGTAATTAATTGTAATTATTTTTTATATTTGAGGAGTGGGAAACCACTCCTTTTTTGTTTAGAAATAAAAATAAATGTAATATGAATAAATCTCGACTTAAAAATTACCTTAGAGCAAGTAGTACATTGATTGTAGGAAATTTTGCTTTTGGACAAAATTTACAATATACAGATGTTAACCCTGACGTGATTTTAGACAAAAATTCTGGTCCTTTTGAAATGGATTTCAACAATGACCTTTCCATTGATATGACTTTTCAAGTTGCCTCTTTCAATGGTAGTGGTTCCTCTACTTACAACGGAATTCCTTTTACATTTGTTTATAATGGCTCACAAGTCGGGGTGATTCCTGGCGCAAATGGTGGCGTTCAAGGACAGGTAACTGGTAGCAGTAGTACCTTTGGAGTAAGCGCATTAAACGCAGGAGATCCGATTTCTGCTGCTAATAATTTCAGTTCTCAAAGTGCCGTACTTGGAGTTCAAGGCACTGTTTCTATACCAGCATTTAACTTTAATTATGCTATAAATCAAGGTGAATTCCTAGGGGTATCTCAAAAGTTTATGGGAATGAAATTTCAAGCGGCAGGCAACACACATTTTGGATGGGTGAGACTTAGTCTAGATACGTTGGATGCCGCAGGACTTAAATTGATAATTCATGACTTTGCATACAATGGAACTCCAGGTGAAACGATTAACGCAGGAGATCCAGCTGCCTCTATTATTTCTCAAGCAGCCTTGGAAGATAAAGTTTCATTTTTGATTACGCCAGATTTAATTAAAATAAATGTAACGCCAGATTTAATTGGCGGTGAATTACGCTTTATAAATATTGATGGAAAATCGAATCATGCGCAAATAGTTAATGATATTGGGACTGAAATTAGATTAGACAATTACTCTACTGGCATTTATTTGGTCGAGGCAGTCTTTACTGACGGAAAACTTTCGAGAAAAGTATATGTTAAATAAGAAACATCCCTTTCGAGCTGTCCTAGGATAGCTCTTTTTTTGACTATGCATATAAAAGTTTCTGCTTTATTGTTCTTGTTTCTTTCTCATTTTGGAGTTTACTTTTCACAACTGAAAATAAATGAGGGATGTAATAAGAATTTCCAATCTAAAACTGATGAAGACGGAGATTCTCCGGATTGGATTGAATTATTTAATGGTGGTTCTGAGAATATTCAACTCTCTAATTACTTTTTAAGTGATAATCCGTTAAATCCTTTTTTATGGCAACTTCCTAGCACAACATTAGCTCCTGGCGAATTTCAAAACGTATTTTGTAGTGAGAAAAACAGACTGGGAAGTGATCCTTTCAATTTATTAGCGAATCAACAAGCTTTTGCACCAATTACAGGTTGGAATCAACACAATTTCTCATCGCCATTTGTTTGGGATGGAGTTTCAAATATTATACTAAATGTATGTTCATATAATTCAACGCAATATACTGTAAATAGCTCATTTTACCAAAGCCCAACGACCTATGCATCCTCACTTGTTGCATTAAATGATGGCAGTGATTTTTCTTGTGGAGCTACTCTTGGACAGACTTATAATCAACGGCCAAATGTGAAGTTCAACAATATTCAAATTGGTGCAGGTCAAGTTCAGAATGGTAATACGGATTATCCAGCACCCTACGGAAATTGGTATTGGTGTGCAAGACACCAGTTTCTGTTTAGGGCTCAAGAACTAATTTCGGCAGGACTTTCGGCAGGACCAATAAATTCTCTTTCTTTTCAAGTCTCATCGACCACTGGAGAATTTTATGACTACATGAATTTTTCAATGACACATACAGCGCTAAATGCCTTAGAATCTGGGTTTATGCCTGAGGAAGGATATCAGCTTCATACAAATTTCAAATTAGATGGGAATGGTGAAAATGTCTATCTTTTCAATGCGCAAGCAGACTTAATTCATAGCCTTAGAATTGAGAGTCCTCAAACAGACATTTCAATTGGGCTTAAACCAAACGGCTCTGAGACGATTAATTGGTTAAACCCATCTCCAGGAAGTTCGAATAACTCGACAAGTTATTATACTGATTCATTAAAAGAACCTATTTTCAATCAAAACTCAGGTGTTTTTTCTTCCTTATTCAATTTAACAATAGTTAATCCAAATTCAATAAATTCAAAATTAGTATTTACATTAGACGGATCTACACCTACTTTTAACTCTCAACTCTACACAGGACCAATACAAATTATTGGAAATACTGTAGTCCGTGCCAAAATTTTTCCAATAGGTGCATCTACAATGTTACCTAGCAATATTGCAAGTGCATCTTATTTGATTGGAGTTTCTCATACCACTCCAATTCTTATGGTCGTAACAGACAATCAAAACCTTTATGGCCCAACGGGTATTTTTGATAATTTTACCAGTGATTGGCTTAAACCAGCACATGCAGTATATTTGAAAGAAGGGCTTGGTCATCCATTCTTATTTGAAACACGCACAGCAATGCGGATGGATGGAGGCGCTGGAGGAAGTAGAGGAAATCCACAAAGAAGTTTTAGACTTTCCTTTGCTCATGGTGCTTTAGGTGAAAAACCAATTGAATATCCATTAATCCCCGACAGAGTCAATCGAACAAAATATAGCGATATTTATTTACGAAACGGAAGTAATCAATACTTAACATTACCCTATAAAGATGCTTGTCAAGTCAGGTTAATGAGTGAAGGGACCGAAAATTATTATTCTTCGTTTAGACCCGTAAGCGTCTACATCAACGGACAATATTTTGGACTGTATGAGCTTCGAGAAAAATTCAATTCAGAATACTTCGAAGTACACGATGGAGCAAATAAAGACTCGCTTGAATTACTTTCTTTAAGTTATTTCTATAACCTTGTGCTAAGAGCCGTTGAAGGGGATATAGATAACTTTTGGTCTTCTTATGAATCTTTTTTAGACATTAATCCAAGTCAATCAAATTACTGGAATTTAGCAGACCAACATTTTGACTTAAAACACTACACTGATTATGTTATTGGTGAATCATGGATGGGTAATGTAGATTGGCCGCAAAACAACATCAAAATTTATCGTTCTGATAAAACAAATCAGAGATGGAGGTTTGCTCTAATTGATTTAGAATTATCCCTTCAACCCAATGGTTGGACAGACTGCCAACAAAATCACATTCGATATATGCTCGAAAGAGACCCCGGAATTCCCTACATCAATATTTGGTTGCGAAGCATGTTGAATACCGATTACAAGAGGTACTTTATAAATCGCTTTGCAGATTTAATGAATACGAGTTACAAAAGTGATAAACTATTAGCTAAAGAACAGGCATTTTATTTGGCGATGTATCCAGAAATGGACAATGAATATGCGCGTTGGGGAGATCCCAATAATATTCCTGGTCAGTTACAAGCATTTAACAATAACCATCAAACATTTCGAGCTGAATTATCCTGCAGAAGCAATGTGATCAGAAATCAACTGGTTGAAGAATTTAACCTAGCAAAAAAGGTGACGGTGAATTTAGCAACTTATCCGGACAGTGCGGGATCCATTAAATTAAATTCTATTGAACCTCAGGATTATCCGTGGTCGGGAATTTATTTCGATGGTGTGCCTATTCAAATGTCTCCTGTTCCAAAACCCGGTTATAAATTCACGCATTGGTTACCAAATGCATTAATCACAGACACCTTGGAAGATTCATTATACACGAATGTTAGTATAACCAATACTACTTTTACAGCTGTTTTTGAAAAATTACCACCACCACCAGATGGACCTGAAATTAATTTCTCAATATACCCTAACCCCACAAATGGTAACTTTGTAATTACCCACGATAATAAAACAATCGCATCTAATTGCAGGTATTTTGTATATAACTTAGAAGGAAGGATTGTTAAAGAAAATTATCTTTCAGAAAATAGTTATGAAACAATCGTAGATATATCCTCTGCTGAATCCTCGATGTACTTTATTCAATTAGTAAAAGAAAACGAGATTTTATTCAATGCTAAATTGATAAAAACTAATTAGAACTCATTATTTTCAATAATTCCTCAGCAGCAAGATATCCGTTCATTGTACTTTTCGTTATTTTTTCAGCGAGTGCTTTGTGTACTTTAGCAAAATCTGGGTGATTTTTCATTTTTTCTAACCAAAGTTCCCCGATATACTGATCCATCAATTGCAACTCTTGGAGACTTCTGTTTTTATGAATCCAACCATTTGCAGTATATTTTGTAAAGAATTGAGAAATTATCGACCAAACTTGATCAATACCGAAATTTTCAGTGCTACTTGTAATAAGCGTGGGGACTATCCAATCGTTTTCTTTTGGTGGAAAAAGATGAAGTGCTGCTGCATATTGCGATCGAGCAAGCTTTGCCTTTGTTTTATTTTCCCCATCCGCTTTAGTTATAACCAATGCATCAGACATTTCCATTATACCCCGTTTAATACCTTGTAGGTCGTCTCCTGCTCCTGCCAACATTAGCAACAAGAAAAAATCAACCATAGAGTGGACAATTGTTTCTGACTGCCCTACACCCACTGTTTCAATTAAAATAACATCATAACCCGCCGCTTCGCAGAGTAAAATCGATTCTCGCGTATGTTTAGCTACTCCGCCTAAATTTAGGTTACTTGGCGTAGGCCGAATGAATACTTGCTCTTGATTTGATAACCATTCCATTCTGGTTTTATCGCCTAGTATACTTCCTCCAGAAATTGAAGAACTTGGATCAATCGCTAATACCGCCAATCGAAGTCCATTTTCTAGAATAACTTTCCCAAAAGATTCTATAAAAGTACTTTTACCTACACCCGGAACACCTGTGATACCGATACGCCAACTTATATTATTACTTGAAAGACATTTCTTTAACAATAGAGACGCCTCCTTTCGATCTTGAGGTTGGGAACTTTCAATTAGTGTAATAGCCTTGCTTAATTCAAAACGATCTCCCGCACATATACCTTTCCAAAGATGGTTTGCAGTCAAATCTTTTTTACGAGATTTTCGGCTTCTTAACCAATTTTCTATGTTGTTAGGTTTAGGCATTACATAACTTGTTCAACGCTTCAACAGCTGCCTTTATCGACGAACGAATTTCAGAAATTTTAGCATCCATCATATAGCAGGGTGTTGTAATTATACGATTATCGTAATCAATTAATAGCTCATCTATTAATTTGTCTTCAGTTTTTACACCAATAGCCTCTAATCCTTGCTGAAATGAATCGATAGCGTATGGCGATGCTGCATGCCGACTTCCAATAGTTAGAACCGGTGTTATATTTGAATTTTCAAAAGCTTTCGCAATTACCACCGGACTAACGCAAAGAGCTAAAATAGGTTGTCCTATATTGACTAAATTAACCAATAATAATTTGACATCTTCTCTAATATTTCCATCAGAACCGGCAAAAGCCCAATTCGTAAAATTCTTTGCACTACCAAAACCACCAGGAATTATTAATGCATCAATAGAGGAAGGAGTAATTTCATTGATGTTTTTTATCGCTCCTCTTGCAATTCTTGCGGATTCAACAAGCATGTTTCGTTTTTCCTCCATTTCTTTCCCCGAAACATGGTCTACGACATGATGTTGTAGATCATCGATAGAAATACAAACAGCTTCGGCTCCAATTTCATCAATTGCCAACAAGGTAAAAACAGCCTCTTGTATTTCCGCTCCATCATATACGCCACATCCAGAAAGCAAAACCCCAATTTTCATATGATTCAACCTATTTTATAATTCTACAATAAACAAAGACTAACCTCTACTTTTAACGGTGCAAATACGAATTAGTATGGTAAGCCTACTTATACTAATTTACGGTAAATTTCTTCGTATTTCGGTAAAATTAAATCCAAAGTGAATTCCTTTGCTTTGATTTTAGCTTGTTTCTTAAACGTATCTATATTTTTTTCCGACAATACGAAGCATGCATTTTTCGCCATGTCTTCAACATCACCTACATTTGATAAATATCCTGAAAAACCATGAGCATTAACCTCCGGTATACCTCCTGTATTTGAGGAAATGACAGGAACACCTACTGCCATTGCTTCTAATGCAGCAAGTCCAAAACTCTCTGTTTCCGAAGGTAATAAAAACAAGTCCGAAAACGATAAAACATGTGCGGTATCTCTCAATTTACCTAAGAAAATCACTTTTTCATTGATGCCCAATTCACGCGCCAAACGTTCAGCGTGAAAACGATCTGGACCATCACCGATTAAAATTAACTTGGAAGGAATTTCTTTCGCTATTAAAGCAAACACATGAACTACATCCTCTATTCTTTTCACTTTTCGAAAGTTTGATATGTGACAAATTATTTTTTCCCCATCACATGCATACTTTCGACGCATGCTTTCGGTAAAAGAAATGTCACTTTCATCAACGACAATAAAGTTCGGAATTACATTAATTTCGCGCTTAACATTGAAATGCTCGTAAGTTGAAGCTTTTAAACTTTCCGAAACCGCAGTTACAGCATCTGACTCATTGATACAGAATGTAATGACTGGTTCAAATGATGGGTCCCTTCCTACAAGGGTAATATCCGTTCCATGTAACGTTGTAACAATGGGAATATGAATTCCTTGAGCTTTAAGTATTTGCTTCGCTAAATAGGCCGCAGAAGCATGAGGAATGGCATAATGGACATGCAAGATATCTAACTTTTCATGTTTTACAACATCCACCATTTTACTTGTCAGTTCAGTTTCATAAGGCTGAAAATCAAAAAGAGGATAATCAGTCACCACTACTTCGTGATAGAAAATATTCTCCCGAAAACTACCGAGTCGAACCGGTTGGGAATAAGTGATGAAATGAATTTCATGTCCTTCCTTAGCTAAAGCCTTACCTAATTCTGTTCCAACTACCCCGCTCCCACCAAAAGTCGGATATAATACCATTCCAATTTTCATATTGTACGTTTTTTATTTTGGATTATAGATTGGAATACAAATAGATACACGATAAATCATGGGTAAAATCCGTACGATTTGACCTTGTTCATTTTTAATCTTAAATGCATAGCCAACACGAAAAGGACTATTTGTAGCATTTATTAAATCATAATAAATTCCTGCATTCAGACTAAAATGAGACGAGAGTTTTAAATTAAACCCTCCACAAAGAAAAAAAGTAGGCGCCCAACGATTTGTTGTCAACGTTTGAAAGGTTAGGTAATTATACGGCGATAATAAGTATTCAAATTCAGCGCCACCAAATACAGTTGCTTTTCCTTCGGTTTTCAGGCGGGCGTGTGCAAATACACCTCCTCCATAAATCGATTGCGTAAAGGTATTTCCTAAATTATTCGAACTAGCGCGTTGAATACGAAAAGAGGGGCCAACAAAAAGTGTTTCATTAAGCTCAACACCTACCTTTGGACCAATTCCAAAAGAGGAACCTAATGTACCAGCAGAAAAGAAACCATCTAAATTTAGTTCGGCACCCGTAATCTCCGTTTGAGAAAACAACCCGTTACACGAAAAAACAATTAACAAAATATGGACTAATTTATTCATATAATTTAACAATATGATGCGTACAATAACTTGGTTTCAAATTAAGCGCTATTTAAACAAAGATACGATGAATTGCATGAAATGCGAACCGACATTGTTATCTTTGTCAAAAGAAATCATATGCAATTATTGGATGGTAAAGCAACAGCTGCCCAAATTAGATTAGAGCTTTCGGAGGCGGTAAAAGAAAGAAAACAACAAGGAAAAAAAATTCCTCATCTAGCTGCAGTGCTCGTTGGAAACGATGGAGGATCAGTGACCTACGTAAATGCCAAAGTTAAAGCATGTGAAGAGATTGGATTTGAAAGCACGTTAATTCGATACGACGATTCTGTCCCTGAAGAAATTCTTCTTGCAAAAGTACAAGCACTTAATGAAGATAAAAGTATTGATGGTTTTATAGTTCAATTGCCATTACCCCCACATATTGACGAACAAAAGATTACACTGGCCATAGATCCCAAAAAAGATGTAGATGGTTTTCACCCGATGAATCTTGGAAAAATGTTACTCGATATTCCAGGTTTTATTTGTGCTACTCCAGCAGGAATAATGGAATTAATGGAACGAAATAATATTAAAACAGAAGGGAAAAATTGTGTGATTATTGGAAGAAGTAATATTGTGGGCACCCCTCTCTCTCTTTTATTAGGCAGAAATAAATCGCCGGGGAATTGTACCGTCACATTGACTCATTCAAGAACACAGAATCTAACAGAAATCTGTAAAAATGCAGATATTTTAATTGCTGCCATAGGTCAACCAGGATTTGTAACCGCAGAAATGGTAAAGGAAGGAGCGGTAGTGATCGATGTTGGTACAACTAGAATTGAAGATGCTTCAAAAATAAAAGGTTGGCGTTTGGTTGGTGATGTTGATTTTGAAAGTGTGGCTCCTAAAACTAGTTTTATTTCTCCGGTACCTGGAGGTGTTGGACCTATGACTATTGCTTCTTTGATGGTTAATACACTAAAGGCTATGGATTTAAAAGGAAAATAAGTGGGGGAATTTAAAATTGAGGGAGATTACATTGAATTAATGGCCTTGCTTAAAGCGCTTGGTATCGCCGAAACTGGTGGACACGCCAAATACATCGTAGACTCTGGGGAAGTATTGCGAAATGGACAGATAGAAACAAGGCGAAGGGCGAAATTAATTCCAGGTGATGTTATTCAAATTGAAAAAATTAAGATCAATTTGAAATAAGTAAGATCTACTTCAAATACCTGAAATCCTGTCCTGCTTTTATCGTTTTCAACGTTTCGAATATCAAACGAATACAATTTTCAACATCTTCTTTCTGAACCATTTCAACAGTGGTATGCATATAACGCAGAGGTAATGAAATTAATGCGCTTGTAACACCTTCATTTGAATAGGCAAAAGCATCTGTGTCTGTCCCTGTAGATCGAGATACGGCTGCGCGTTGAAAAGGAATTTTGTTTTTATCTGCTGCTTTAATGATTTGTTTCAAAAAATTGTTTTGAACTGCTGGACCGTAAGTTAATACAGGTCCTTTTCCGGATTGTTGATCACCATTTTCGATTTTATCTACCATTGGCGTTGCTGTATCGTGACATACATCCGTAATCAAAGCCACATCAGGTTTAATACGATGAGCAATCATTTCTGCACCACGCAAACCGATTTCCTCTTGAACGGCATTTACTACATATAATGAAAACGGCAATTCAATTTTACTTTCCTTCAATAGACGTGCTACTTCAGCAATCATAAAACCCCCAACTCTGTTATCAAGAGCCCGACCTACATACTTATTTTTATTTAAAATCAAGAATTCATCCTCAAACGTAGCTACACAACCAACATGAACTCCTAACTTTTCTACTTCCTCTTTTGAAGAACATCCGCAATCCAAGAAAATATTTTTCATGCTTGGCGTTTCTTCCTTTGTGTGTCGCATATGAATTGCAGGCCAACCGAAAACAGCTTTAACAGGGCCTTTATCCGTGTGAATTATAACTCTTTTTGAAGGAGCAATCATGTGATCAGAACCACCATTTCGTTTTAAGTAAATAAACCCATCTTTTGTAATGTAATGTACAAACCATGAAATCTCATCTGCATGCGCTTCAATGACAACTCTGTAATCCTTACCCGGATTAATAATTCCTGCAACAGAACCGTAATTATCCACAAAATAATCGTCTATGTAGGGTTTAATATATTCAAGCCATAACTTTTGTCCTCCTGATTCAAATCCCGTTGGACTTGGGTTATTAAGATAATTCTCTAAAAATTTCTCGGATTTTGGGGTTATTACTTTTTTCATTACTATTTCATTAGTGTTACATTTCCTTTGGTAATAGACTTTAAGCCTCCAATACAGGTGACATCCAAATAAAAGTCATAAACATCAGGGTCTAGTTCACGTCCCCTGAACATTCCATCCCATCCGAAGGCAGGATTTGTTGATTCGAAGACCAACTCACCCCATCTATCAAAAATTCGAAAAATCATTTTTTCAATCCAAATTCCACGAACATAAAGTACATCGTTCTCATTATCCCCATTCGGAGAAAATGCATTTGGAATGAATACGTATGGGTCTTCACAAATTACTTCGTATACTTTGATTTCAACCGTATCCTGTCTTGAACATATACCATCAGATACCGTTAATGTGAAAACAATATCTTCATTAATCGTTGCTTCCGTTTGTTGTGAAGTTGGCGCTAAAATCAAATCACTTGGCGTCCAAATGTAAGAAAACATACCTGACGGATCACCGTAAAGTGTAACATTGGTACCAGGTGCCACAACATAATCAGATGCTGAAGCAATTACACTTGTAGGATCTATTGTCGAAACGTTAATAAAAATTGAATCTTCAACTTGACAACCATTACCACTTGCTGAGACATATAAGTATTGAGAAAATGTAGGATTAATTTCAACTGTACTTCCCTGATTTGAGACAATAATCGAAGAAGGAGACCAGATGTAGGATAAGTTAACACCAGGCTGTAAATTAGTTACTGAAGCTGTGCCATTTTCACCAGAACAAATAGAATCCTCTGCAAACATGTCAATATCAAGGTTTATAAAGTTGACCAAAATGCTGTCTTGCGTAGCACAAAAACCATTTGAAACGTTTAAATAGTAATATCCAGCTTGAGGGATTTGAAGCATCAATGTATCGAGGGAAGTATTAGAATTCAAGGTGTCTGAAAAAGTTGAAGTTGATGACCACACAAATGAGGTAGCTGACGAGGCAGTCGTAGGGTCGAAGGTTATCGGAATAATACTACATAAAGAAACCGTATCATTTAAATCAATCACTTCTTGAGGAAGTACTGTGATTATAAAATTGGCCGTATCAGCTGCAGGACAATCAGGATCAAATATGGCTAACGAGACTTGATATTGCCCTGGGTTTGTGTACGTAACTGCAGGTTCAAAATTTACAGAATCTACTTGTCCATTTCCAAAATCCCATAAAAAGGACTGCGTTTGAACTGATGTATTATCAAAGGCGACAGTAAGAGGACCACATCCTATTGGATTATTGGGCGTAAAACTAGCTTGAGTTGGACTATCAAAAGTAATAACAGTACTTGCTGTATCGCCACAGTAACCATTCAATGCCTGTATATAATAGGTGCCAGAGGTACTAACCACAATGTCATAATCACCAGGGCCACTGTTCAATTGATTACTGAAATCTGGTTGATCCGACCAAATTACATTTGTTGGATTTCCCGAAATATTAGCAATCAAAGTATATGGATCATTGTTGCAAATATAAATTGGTGTTAATGTAGATACAGCTATTGGCTGGAGTACGACAACAGATGCCGTTGCTGATGCGCTATTGGGACAAATATCATTTGAAGCAGAAACCGTAATGACATAGTTACCTGGAGTATTGAATGTAAACGTTTGAGAAGTCGTCGACGAAAGGGTTGCAGCATTACCTGCTGTACCAAAAGTCCAAATTAAAGAATCTGCATTTGAAGGTATCGAATTTATTGTAGCCGTAAATGGAGCACAACCTGTATTATTAGGAATAGTTACTCCAACACTTGGAGGCGGAGAATAATTGACCACTACGGTATCAATCTTAGAACAAAACGCGTTTCCAACTTCAATGAAATAAGTTCCAGATGTGGTCACTACTATTGAAGAATCACTAGGAGCATTTAATGCTGGCGACATAGTCGGTGAAGTAGACCAAATAAAATAATCACCGGTGCCATCGCTATCGGCTGTCAACGTGTAAGGTGTTGAACCACATAAATTCACAGGAGATGGGGCATTGATAACGATATCAGGATAAACATTAATAGTAATTTGTGCCGTATCAGTTAAAAGACAAATACTGTCAGTAACGTAAAGATTTACGGTATATGCACCCGGAGTGTCATATAAAATAGTAGGTTCAAATGTTGTTGAATCGAGATTTCCATTTCCAAAATCCCACAAATAGGTATCGTCGTCAGTAGAGAAATTATCAAAGGTTACGCTAAAATCTGCACATCCAGCAGTTTGATCCGGAACGAAATCCGCTACTGGAATAAGTCCAGTACTGAATTTATAAATTATATTATTACAATTTGTACTCTCATTTGTCGCTGACCAGGCCCCAGGAGTAGTTGGGAAATCTGAAGTCCCACCACAACCCCCACAAACTGACTGATAAACTACCCCGTTTTTGTCAAAGCGTGACGTTCCGCCATCAACATGTTCATCGGCTTGATTACCCCCCAAATAAGAACCATATAATAGGGAATTAAAATTTCCTTTAAGCACAAATAGATAGAAGTCGAACCCGTCTGGCGGAGTTGCTTGAAACGCATCAGCGGTTACAGGCATCCCGCTCAAAGGCGTGGCTTGTAAAATATTAGCTCCCCAACCTGAAACATAAATATTTCCACAGTTATCTACTAAAAAGGCTGCTGGTGATAAATGTATTGCAGTAGACCCATTCCCAAATCGTGTAGAATTCATAACTGTCGTAAGCGTCGGATTAAATTTGATTATGAAGTTGTTACTATTGCCATTGAAATAAGTTGCATTAGTAACCGGAATATATCCATTTCCGGCCGACCCCACACTTTGACCCAAAACGAAAATATTGTCATTTCGATCAAATTCTACAAAGAAGATCTGATCATAACCACCTTTTCCCACGTAAGTTGCAGCAGTAATTGAGCTTCCTGCGGGCGGTAGTTTTACAACAAAACCATCCGTAGTTCCTCCTCCAAAAGTTGTTTGCCAAGTACCTGAAATTCCTGTTAAATTATTTGATTGTGTTCCTCCAGCGAATAAAACGTTTTGTGCATTATCGACTTTAATCGAATTGCAGGCATCACGCTGACTACCACCATAGTAAGAAGAAAATAACAACGATGAGAAAGTAGAAGAAAGTTTAAAAACTACCCCATCTTGTACCCCTCCGAATGCTGCTTGAATTGGCGTTACCGTTGGGAAATTTGTAGATCGTGTACAAGAGGCAACCAAAACATTGTTATTTGCATCTAGCATGATTTCACCACGGAATTGATCCCCGTAATTTGATGTTAAACCACTGTAAAGGTTAGAAGCATTGTATGGCAAACTACCTTGTTCATAGCTTACACCATCATTTCCGTTTCCTCCTACAAATGTTGAACCCAATAAATTATGACCATTGGAACTTAACTTGGCTACGTAAATATCAGTGCCTAAACTTTGAAAATAAATGCCGTTGTAAAAGAAGTTTGTAAGATAGGTTGTATTTCCTCCGTTAAATGATGCATCAAAAGCTCCGGTTGTAGTAGGGAAATCATTACTTGAAGTTGCTCCAAAGAAATACAAATTGTCCTGAGCATCACAAATCATACTGTGCACCGTCTCGGTTCCTTGATTGTTATTTCCTCCTCCAACAAAAGTTCCCCAAATCATTTGCGTTCCATCCGCAGAATATTTAGAAATGAATACATCTGTAATTCCATAAGAACCATTTAAGACGGTGAAATTTGAATTAATGTCGTAAGCTAGTGGATCGGGGTTTGGGTAATCGTTTCCATAAACAACACCTCCTGAATATGCCGTTCCATCATTCCCATAAGTTGCCGTCATTCCAAAATTGTCCGAATTAGCTCCAACGTACGTAGCAAAAACTAAAGTTGGGTCAATAATTAATTCCACCTTTTTATTAAAATCTCCCAGTTTAAATACCACCTGATCATCTTTTAAGTTGAAATCACACGCAACCTCAACTTTCTTCCCATTGACTATTTGATATGCAATGGGCTTATGTTCAATTACTTGCCCAAGATCGGTTGAAACAATTAAATTTCCTTTACTGTCGATAGTCAATTTTTTTTGCCCAGCATACGATAATTTAATGACATTAGGATCTGCTCCTGGACTTACTACAAATTCGTATTTCATTTCGTCACCTCCACCTAGGTACCTCAAATCAATATTATTGTAAAAATCTTGTAAGACTACCTCCTGATAACCATGTACATCTGACGCCCATTTAGATGCGTCTTTCCCTTTGAAAAAGTTGTAAAATTCTTTTGATTTTCCTTTTTTGTCAAAACTGTATACTTTGTTGGAACCAACAAAATTCAAATGTACAAGTGTTTCTTTTATTTCATCGCTTGTAAAATCCGGAGTTTTCATTGCGTGCGCCTTGTGCATTGCCGAATAATCTTGTAG
>Ga0315900_10000411_pt1 | contig 76230 bp, 89 predicted proteins | sample LakEriMetagenome_FD_203521 | JGI IMG/M metagenome (GOLD analysis project Ga0315900, IMG submission 203521) | Freshwater fungal communities from buoy surface, Lake Erie, Ohio, United States - Buoy 12 MA114 | ecosystem: Environmental > Aquatic > Freshwater > Lake > Lake biofilm | place: USA: Lake... | reverse complement strand
GAAGACTATCCTGGTGTCCATGGCGCAGTGGAACCACTCCGATCCATCTCGAACTCGGTTGTGAAACGCTGCAGCGCCGACGATATTTGGGGGGTAGCCCCCTGAGAAAATAGGTCGATGCCAGGTACAACAATCTTCCAGGGAAAAGCCACCGCAAGGGTGGCTTTTTTTGTGTCTGCTCAACGGGGGCTGGTGTGAGGTGCAGGATGTTTAGGCTGAATGTCAGTGATTGATTCGGCGTGGGAGTGATGGGCGATTCCGGTAATCCTGCGACTGCTGGAGCCGGCAAGGATGCTGACTGGGAGGTTGATTGTGTGGCCGAACGTGTGGCTGACAGTGTGATAGTGGCCCTTGATGGTCTGGGGCCGGAGCAGGCGCTGCTGTTGGCGGAAGGGATCCCTGGATTGCGCTGGGTGAAGGTGGGGCTTGAGCTGTTCACGCAGGCGGGCCCCGCGGTGGTGCGGCAGCTGCGCGAGCAGGGTTTGCGCGTGTTCCTGGACCTGAAATTTCATGATATTCCGGCCACGATGGCCGGGGCCTGCCGTAGCGCGGCGGCGCTTGGGGCTGAATTGATCACCGTGCATGCCTGTGCCGGTCGTGAGGCCCTGGCCCGGGCCCAGCAGGCTGCTGAAGCCGGAGCCGCTGCTGCGGGCATGGATGCTGCCCCCACCCTGCTGGCGGTGACCGTGCTCACCAGCTGGGAGGAACGACGCTTTCGTGTGGAGCTGGGGATCAGCACAACGATCGCTGAACGGGTGGGGCAACTGGCCGACCTGGCGGCGGCGGCGGGGGTGGGCGGTTGTGTGTGCTCACCCCTGGAGGTGGCGGCGTTGCGCCGGCGGATGCCGGAACCGTTTGTGCTGGTGACTCCCGGCATCCGGCCACCAGGCAGCGACCGCGGGGACCAGGCCCGGGTGATGACTCCTGCCCAGGCGATGGCTGCTGGTGCCAGCCGGCTGGTGATTGGCAGGCCGATCACGGCGGCGGCGGATCCGGCAGCGGCCTTCGCTACCTGCTGTGCAGCGTTGGCTGACGGTTGAGGCTGGGGTTGGGCAGGTCGGCGTAGAGCTGTTCCAGGGCATCGATTGCGCCACTGAGGGTGTAGCGCTGCAGGGCCCGTTCCCGGGCGCGGCGACCGAGTTCGGCGGTGAGCACCGGCTGGTCGCGCAGCACCGGCAGCAGGGTGCGCAGCTGGGTGGTCACGCCCTGGGTGCTGATCACGATGCCCGCGCCATCGCTGAGCACTTCGCCATCGGCCCCGGCATCGGTGGCCACGCAGGCCGTGCCGCTGGCCATGGCCTCCAGCAGGGAGAGGCTGAGGCCCTCCACCAGCGAAGGCAGCAGGAACACTTCCGCCACCTGCAGCACCGCCTGACGCATCGTTTCGCTCTGTTCGTAGCCCCACCACAGAACGCTGGAATCGCTGTAGCTCGATTCCAGGGAACTGCGCAGCGGTCCGTCGCCGACGATCACCAGCACGCAGCCTGCGGGGGCCACCAGGCGCCAGGCCCGCAGCAGGGCCTCCACATTCTTCTCCGTGGCGATCCGCCCCATGTAGAGGAACAACCTCCGGCTGCCGGTGCGCTGGCGGATTTCCTCATGCAGGGCCGTGTCCGTCTGCGCCGGCTGCCAGCTTTGGGTGTCCACGCCGTTGGGGATCACGGCCAGGCGCTCGCGCCGCACGCCGAGCCGCTGCAGCACCTCGGCCTGCAGGTCCGAGAACACGATCACCCGGTCGAAGCGGGCCAGGGCCGGAGCGTAGAGCTGGTAGGTGAGCTGCTGGGTGCCGGCAGTGAGGTTGCGCAGCCCGGCGTCAAAGGGCGGGTGAAAGGTGGCCACAAGCGGCAGGCCCAGCTGCTGGCAGAGCTCGGGCAGGCGGAAGTCGAGGGGGGAGAGGGTGAGGCTGGCGTGCACCAGATCGGGCTGGAGCCGCTCCAGCGACTCGCGCAGCTCGCGCAGCGCCCCTGGCGAGGGGATGGTGTACACCTGCGACTTCACCAGATAGGGCAGGGCCACCACCGGAGATTCCCAGCCCTGGCTGCCGTCCTGCTGCAGCTCCGGCTGAGGCTCAGCCCTGCGGGCCGCCTTGGCGGCCGCCGCAATCTGGCTAGCAGGGGCGGACTGCAGACCCAGTTGCAGCTGGCCGGTGGCCGGGGTGTCGAAGTGAATGAAGCTGATGCCATGCCCGCGGCTGCGCAGCGCTTCGGTGGTGGTCAGGCCGTAGGTGACGTTGCCGCAGAACGGAGACTTCTTGCCCAGCCAGGCAATGTGGGCCAACAGCCCTCCTGCGTCAGGAAAGCCAAGTTAACAGCGGCGCCAGGGGCGTTCAGCCAGGGCTGCCGCCAGGGCGATCGCCGCCAGGGTCCAGAGCACCGGCAGCAGGCCCCAGCGGCTCACCACTGCGCCGGCCAGCACCAGGGGCAGGCTGAGGGCGATGTTGATCAGGTTGTTCTGCAGGCCGAAGACCTTGCCGCGCAGATCCTCGGGCGTGTCCTCCTGGATGGTGGTCTGGGCGGGGATGGCCAGCAGGGCTGCCCCCACCCCGAGCACGGCGCAGAGCAGCAGGGTGAAGATCAAGCTGCCGCGCAGCTGCCCCAGCAGCAGCAGGCTCCAGCCGATCGTGCCCAGGCCGGCGGCAGCCAGGTGCCGTCGGTTGAGGCGATGGCCCAGTTGGGCCACGGCCAGGGCGCCGCAGGCCAGGCCCAGGCCGCTCATCGCCAGCAGCAGGCCGAAGCGGGTGGGCCCCAGGCCGGGTACGGCGGCGGCCAGGCTGATCGCCAGCACATACAGGGCCGCCAGGATGCTGTACAGCAGCACCAGCTGGAGCATGGCGCGGGTCACGGCGGGTTGCTGGCGCAGCACAGCGAACCCCTCGCCGATCTCCTGCCATACCGAACTGCGCCGGGGCGCGCGGCCGGCTTCCCGCCAGCGGATGCGGCTGATGGCCAGGGCGGCGGCGCCGTAGCAGAAGGGCAAAAGCACGAATTCACCGCCGGCGATGCCCAGCTGGGCGAGCCCGTGCTGCAGTCCGCGCAGGATCGGGTCGCCGAGGGCGAAGCCCACGATCGTGGCCGCCATGCTGGTGGCCTGGTAGAGGGAGTTGGCGGCCAGCAGCCGGTCGGCCGGCACCAGCCGGGGGATGGCGGCCTGTTCGGCTGGCGCGAAGAACTGGGTGAGCACCGACTCCAGGAAGGTCATCGCCACCAGCCCCCAGTAGCCCCAGCTCAGGCCCAGCCAGGTGGGACCGGGCAGCAGGCAGAGGGGGGCCAGCAGCACCAGGCCGGCGCGCAGGCCGTTGGAGGCCACCATCACGGCCCGCTTGGGCCAGCGGTCGGCCCATACCCCGGCCACCGTGCCCAGCAGCATCGCCGGCACGGTGTTGGCCACATAGATGCCGGTGGCCAGCAGGGTGATCATCTGGGCCCGGGTCTCGGGCAGGTCGAGGCGGATGGCCGAAGCCGCCTCGGCCAGGGCGGGGTTGGCCTCCGGCGTGCCCTTCACCCAGGTCTGGGCGATCAGGAACACCATCAGCACGATGTAGAACTTGTCGGCCAGCTGGGAAAACACCTGGCCCAGCCACAGCCAGCGGAAGTCGCGCAGGCGTAGCACCGCCTGCAATCCGGTGGCTCGGGCCAGCCGCGCCCTGGGGTTCAACCTGCCACCTGCCTGTCCACGGCTGGTCATGATGCCCCAGCCCCAGCCCCAGCCCCAGCCCCAGCCCCGGTTCCGGTCCCGGTCCCGGCCAGCAGACGGAAGGAGCGGGGGCGGCGGCCCAGGTGCTCGTCGCACCAGCGCCCCACCAGCTCCAGCAGCCGCAGCCACACGGCGGGAGGCCCCATCAACTCGCCATCGCGGCGGCGGGGCAGCATCGGCCGCACCAGCCGTTGCAGCAGGGCCAGCTCCGAGGGATTGAGCAGCAGCGGTGCGCCCGGCACGGCGCCGATCACCAGCCCCTCGCTGCTCACCAGGCTGCAGCGCCACTCCCATTGGCCGATCGGCGGATGGAGGGGCTCGCCACTGCGGGCGCAGCGGGCCAGGGGCAGGGCATAGCCGCCGAGGGCGAGCAGGTGCACGCTGGCCTGCACGCCGATTGCCAGCGCCTCGCTCTGGCAGGCCGGCTCGCGCACCAGGGACTCCAGGCGTCCCAGCTGCATCAGCACGTTGCCCAGCACCCCGGGGGCCGGCGCCTCCCCGGGTACCAGCGCCAGGCAGAGCTCCGCCAGGGCCTGGGCGCAGGCCAGGCACTCCAGCTGCAGGGCCAGGCCGCTGTAGTTGCGCAGCACCCGCAGCTGGCGCACGCGCCGCAGGCCGCGCCGGCCGCCCACCTGCAGCTGCAGGTGGGCCAGGGGCACGGCGGCGGCCAGGCTGCTCCTCGGGCGGCGGCCGCCCGGCACGGCCAGGCGCAGCAGCCCGTGGCTTTCGCTGAGCAGGGTGAGCAGCCTGTCGTGCTCGCCCAGGGGCTTGCTGCTCAGGGCCAGGCCCTCCAGCACCTGGCCATCCAGGAGTGGGCCATGGTTTGCGGGGGTAGGGGGTGGCAAACCGCTCACCGGCAGTCAGGCCCGCAGGGCCTGGATCAGGCTGACGCCGTGGCTGGTGCCCAGGCGGCTGGCGCCGGCCTCCACCAGGGCGAAGGCCAGCTCCGGAGAGTTGATGCCGCCGGAGGCCTTCACGCCGGCGCGGCCGCGGGCCAGTTGGCGCAGCCGGGCCACCTGCTCGGCGCCCACCGCTGGCCCGAAGCCGCTGCCGCTCTTGAGGAAGGCGGCGCCGGCATCGATGCTCACCTCCACCAGCAGCTCCAGGGCTCCGGGCTCCAGGCGGCCCACCTCCACGATCACCTTCACCGGCAGGCCAAGGGCGCAGATCGGCGCCAGGTCGGCCAGCAGGGTGGCGTGGTCGCCATCGGCCAGGGCGCCGAAGTCGGGCACCACATCCAGTTCGTCGGCTCCGGCGGCGGCGGCCAGCTCCGCCTCGGCCCGCTTGATGGCCGCAGGCACGGCACCGAAGGGAAAACCCACCACGCTCACCAGTTTCGGCACCACACCCCGGCCACTGCCCTGGCGGGGCAGCAGCTCGCGGGCCACCTCCAGCCAGCGGGAGGCCAGGCACACCCCGGCGAAGCCGAAGTGGCGGGCCTCCTCACAGCAGCGCTGCACCGCCCCGCGACCCTGGTGCGGGTCGAGCAGGGCGTGGTCGATCAGGGGGGCCAGGTCGGGATGGTCGCCAGCCATGGCGCGCGCCATTCAGGCCTGCTTGGCCTGGATCACCCCGAAGCCGCCGTGGTTGCGGTGATACACCACCTGCAGCTCGCCGGTTTCCGCGTCGCGGAACAGGAAGAAGTCGTGGTCGACCATCTCCAGCTGGTGCACGGCCTCATCGAGGCTCATCGGCGGCATGTCGAAGTACTTGCGCCGCACGCCGCGGTTGGGCAGCTCGGCTTCCTTGCCGTCGGTGAGGCTGGCGCCCGGGGGGGGCAGGGTGGCGGCACCGGCCTCCTCGTCGCGGGCGGAGCGGTGCACCGGCCCGTGGTGGCGCTCATGCAGGCGCTCCTTGTAGCGGTTGAGCTGGCGGCTGAGCTTGTTGGCCACCAGATCGATGCTGGCGTAGAGGTTGTCGCTGCGCTCCTGGGCGCGGATCACCGTGCCGTTGGCGAACATCGTGACCTCGGCGATCTGCTGGGGCACCCGCGGGTTGCGGGCCACCGACAGGTGCACGTCAGCCTCCTTGACCATGCCTTCAAAGTGGTTGATGGCACGGGTGAGCTTGGTTTCGGTGTAGTCCCGGATGGCGGGCGTTACTTCAAGATTGCGGCCATGAATCAGCAGTTTCATCGGGTGGGAGCAGCCTCCGTTGCTCTCTGCTTCAAGGCTAGGTAGGCCCCCCCATGGCACCCCGGCTCGACGCAATCCTTTTTGAATCCAGCGGGCCGGTGGACTTCGAGCGGGGCTGGTGGGCCCAGCGGGCGTTGCAACAGCGGCTGCTGGATCGCCCCGGGGGCCCCGATGCCCTGCTGCTGCTGGAGCACGAACCCTGCTACACCCTGGGCCGGGGGGCGAGCACCGCCCACCTGCGCTTCCCGCCCGAGGCACCGCCCCTGCCCCTGCACCGCATCGACCGGGGCGGCGAGGTGACCCACCACGCCCCTGGCCAGCTGGTGCTCTACCCGGTGCTCAACCTGCAGCGCCACGGGGCGGATCTGCACCTCTACCTGCGCCAGCTGGAGCAGGTGGTGATCGACCTGCTGGCGGGCCTGGGGCTGGCGGGGGAGCGGATCGAGGGCCTCACCGGCGTGTGGCTGGAGGGGCGCAAGCTGGCGGCGATCGGCGTGGGCGCCCGCCGCTGGATCAGCCAGCACGGCCTGGCCCTCAACGTGGACTGCGACCTGGCGGGCTTTACGGCGATCGTGCCCTGTGGCATCGCCGATCGGCCGGTGGGGCGGCTGTGTGACTGGCGGCCCCAGCTCACGGCCGCCCGGCTGCGCCAGCCGCTGCTGGAGTCCTTCGCCGGCCGGTTCCAGCTGCGGCTGCGCCCCCCCCGGCCCCACGAGGCCCTGCAGGGGTGGTAACCCTTGGGCGCAATCTCCCTGCGAGCTGTTCGCGCCGATGGCCCTCGCCTCGATCCACTGGACCGCCAGCCACCGCGACCGCCAGGCCCTGGCCCAGCGCCACGACTGGAGTGCGCTCACGGGGCTGGAGCAGCTCTGGCCGGAACTGGCCCGCCAGCACGGCGACGCTCCGGCCCTGGAGGCCCCCCACGCCGCCGAGCCGGAGAGCTTCAGCTACCGCCAGCTGCAGCGGGGCATCGAGCAGCTGGCGGCGGCCTTCGCCGGCCTGGGGGTGGGCGCCGGCGACGTGGTGGCCCTGTTCGCCGAGAACGGCCCCCGCTGGCTGCTCAGCGACCAGGGGCTGATGCGAGCCGGAGCCGCCGACGCGGTGCGGGGCAGCGCCGCCCCCCTGGAGGAGCTGCGCTACATCCTGCAGGACTCCGGCGCCGTGGGGCTGGTGGTGGAGTCGGCGGCGCTGCTGGAGCGGCTGGAGCTCGCCGGCGAGCTGGCCGCCCCGCTGCGCTTCGTGGTGCTGCTGGAGGGGGAGGCACCCGCGCTGGCTGGTCTGCCGCCGTGCCTGGGCTGGGCCGAGCTGCGCCGCCGCGGCGAGGAGGCCCTGGCGGCGGGCCGGCCCGCGCCCACGCCCCCGGCCGATCCCCAGCGGCTGGCCACGATCCTCTACACCTCCGGCACCACCGGCCAGCCCAAGGGGGTGCCGCTCAGCCACGCCAACCTGCTCCACCAGCTCTGCCACCTGGGGGTGGCGGTGGCGCCCCGGCCCGGCGACCGGGTGGTGAGTGTGCTGCCGATCTGGCACTCCTACGAGCGCAGCGCGGAGTATTTCCTGCTCTCCTGCGGCTGCTGGCAGACCTACACCACCCTCAAGCAGCTGCGCAACGATCTGCAGCGGGTGCGGCCCCACTATCTGATCAGCGTGCCGCGGCTGTGGGAGGCGCTGCTGTCGGGCTTCGAGGCGGCCCTGGCGGAGATGCCGGCCGCGCGCCAGCGGCTGCTGGGGGGAGCGCTGGCCAACAGCCGCGGTTTCGCCGCCGCCCAGCGCCAGGCCCGCAACCTCACCCTGGCGCCCGAGCCGGCCGGGGCCCGCATGTTGGCGGCCGGCCGCGCTGCCCTGCGCTGGCCCCTGCACGCCCTGGCCGGCCGGCTGTTCTGGCCCAAGGTGCGCCAGCAGCTGGTGGGCGGCCGGCTGCGGGTGGCGATCAGCGGCGGTGGCGCCCTGGCCCTGCACGTGGATGGCTTCTTCGAGGCGATCGGCATCGACCTGCTGGTGGGCTACGGCCTCACCGAGACCAGTCCGGTGCTCACCTGCCGGCGCCCCTGGGCCAACCGCCGCGGCAGCGCCGGCCAGCCCCTGCCAGGCACCGCCATCCAGATCGTGGATCCGGAGACCCGCCGGCCGCTGGCGATCGGCGAGCGGGGTCTGGTGCTGGCCCGCGGGCCCCAGGTGATGGCCGGCTACTGGCGCAAACCGGAGGCCAGCGCCAGGGTGCTGGATGGCGAGGGCTGGTTCGACACCGGAGACCTGGGCCTGCTGCTGGCCGACGGCACGCTGCTGCTCACCGGCCGCGCCAAGGACACGATCGTGCTCAGCAGCGGCGAGAACATCGAGCCGGCGCCCCTGGAGGAGGCGCTGCTCGCCAGCGACTGGATCGAGCAGGTGATGCTGGTGGGGCAGGACCGCAAGCAGCTGGGGGCGCTGATCGTGCCCCGGCCCGAGCCCCTGGCGGCCTTCGCGGCGGCGGCCGGGCTGGGCCCGATGGATCCGGCCCTGCTGCGGGCCCTGGGCCGCGACTGCAACCGGCTGCTGGCCTCCCGGCCCGGCGCCCGCCCCGACGAGCGGCTGGCGGGGGTGGCCCTGGTGGAGCCCTTCACCCTGGAGAACGGCCTGCTCACCCAGACCCTCAAGCAGCGCCGGGACCGCATCGCTGCCCGCGACGCGGCGGCGATCGAAGCGATCTACGGCTGACCAGGAGGCTGGGGGGCCTGGGGCCGGGGGGCGGGCTAGGTCTCGGCTGGCTTGGTCTGGTCTGGTCAAGCTGCAGCTGAACGGCCTGGCCAGCTGTCTGAGATCAGCGGTAGGGCTCGGCTGGGGTAGGGGCAGGCCACCTGGGTGGGTGTCGATCCCCGGCCTCTCCACCCGGCTCCCCACCCAGCTCACCCAGTTCCTGGGCCAGCTCGGCGAAGAAGGCCCGGTACTGGCGGGGGCCGCCGGGGAGGAGGGCGTCGAGGCCCAGGGGGTCGTCGGGGTCGCTGAGGCCGGCGAGGGTGCCGTCCCTGAAGGAGGGGCGGCACACCTCGCCGCCGCTGCTGTCCACCAGCACCACCCGGTTGGGGCGGTCGAAGGCCTGGCCCAGCTGCTGCAGCAGGGTGAGGAAGCCGCGGTCGCTGCCGCCCCGCTGCCAGCTGCCCGGTTCGGGGCCGGGGCGGGAGGTGATCGTGTCGGCCACGCCCACCAGGCGGGGCATCAGCGCGGCGGGGATGCGGCTGCTGGCCAGCTCCAGCAGGGCGCTGAGCTGGCGGGGGGCATGGCGCACGTGGAAGCCGGCGCCGAGCGGATGCACGCCATGGTGGCGGGCGATGTGCTCGTTGATCAGCACCAGCAGGCCCGCCTCCTTGATGGCGCCGCGCAGCATGAACTGCACGTCGGTGGTGCCCAGGCCGCTGGCGCTGGCCCACACGGGCTGCTCGCGCCCATCGGCGTCCACCAGGTTGGGGGCGATGTGCAGGTAGAAGCTGTCGGCCAGACCGGCCCGCTCGGCCTCTTCAAGCAGCGCCTCCATCTGCGCGAGCAGGTTCGCCTGCAGGGCCACCGCCAGGCCGGGATCAGGGGCGCGCCCTGCGGCGCCGCCGGTGATCCAGCGGAACAGGCTGTTGAGGTTCACAGTGGGCGACAGGGGGTTGTCGAGCACGGCCAGGCCCAGCTGGCGCTCCAGCTCCGGGCCGTGCAGGCCTGGCAGCACCTGGGGCAGCCAGGACCGCAGGCCGGCGCCGAGCCGCTCGGGCAGGGACTGGAGGAAGGCCAGTTCGGCCGCGCTCACCCCCGGCGTGGACACGCTGCCGTGGCGGTCCTGCAGCTGCACGCCGCCGGCCGCCAGCCCCGGCAGGTAGAGCCCCTCGCGGCCGGGGTCGGCCTGGCCCGCCAGGGCCTGCTCCACCAGGCGGTTCACCCCCCGGTAGCCGGCATGTTCGCCGTTGGTGAGCACGCAGAAGCGGCCGTCCAGGCGGCGGGCGTGGCGCACATAGCGGGGGTCGAGCCGGCGCTGGAGGGGGTCGCGCACCAGCTCCATGCACACCCCGTCCAGGTCCTGCACCAGGAGCAGGTCGCCGGGGTGGCTGCGGTGGCGGCGCAGGTCGGCCAGCAGCTCGGCGGGGCTGAGGGCGTCGGGCCTCAGGGCGAAGGAGCCGGGGGCGGGGGCTTGACCGGGGGCGGGGGCCATCCGGGCGGGCGCGGCAGGCCACACCCTGACAGGGGCCGGTTGACCAGGAGCGTGGTGGCTGACACGCTGTGCGCTGATCTTTCCGACCCATGGCCGACGGCACCCTGCAGATCAAGCGCCAGATCACCGTGCGGGCCGTGGTGACGCCGCGCTGGAAGGAGGACGCCGAACGGGAACTGAGCAACGCGGTGAGCAATGCCGATGCCCAGCTGTCCCAGCTGGAGCAGGAGGGTCAGCAGGTGATCGACGAGATCCGCCGCCAGAGCGCCAATCCGCTCGATCCCCGGGTGCAGGAGCAGGTGGGCTCGGTGCAGCAGCAGGTGGCGGCCAAGCGCGCCGAGATCGAGCAGCAGCGCGGCCAGATGCTGGAGCAGCAGCGCCAGGTGCGCGAGCTGGAGATGGAGCAGATCGTGGAGCAGGGCCAGCTGGAGAGCGTGGTGGAGGTGCGCGTCGGCGACAACCTGGTGGAGAAGCTGCAGGCGGCGGTGCTGGTGCGCGACGGGGTGATCGAGGCGATTGAGGGCGCTCTCTGAGCGCGCGAACAGTGCGGCCGGGGCACGCCTCGTAAAATCCGCACCACTGCTGCGGCGCACCCGTTGGCCACCCACGAAATCTTCATGCCCGCCCTCTCCTCCACGATGACGGAGGGCAAGATCGTGGAGTGGCTGAAGCAGCCCGGCGACCGCGTGGAGCGCGGGGAGTCGGTGCTGGTGGTGGAGAGCGACAAGGCGGACATGGACGTGGAGGCCTTCCAGGAAGGCTTCCTGGCGGCCGTGCTGATGCCCGCGGGCGGCACGGCGCCGGTGGGGGAGACGATCGGCCTGATCGTGGAAACCGAGGCGGAGATCGCCGAGGCCGCCGCCAAGGCCCCGGCCGCACCGGCGGCGGCCGCAGCTCCGGCTCCAGCACCAGCCCCGGCAGCTCCCGCGGCTGCACCGGCCCCGGCCGCTCCCGTGGCAGTGCCAGCCCCGCCAGCACCCGCAGCCACCCCTGCGCCGGCTCCAGTGGCGGCGCCGGCATCCAGCGCGAGCGGCCGGCTGGTGGCCTCGCCCCGCGCCAAGAAGCTGGCCAGCCAGCTGGGCGTGGATCTGGGTGGCCTGCGCGGCAGCGGCCCCCATGGCCGCATCCAGGCCGACGACGTGCTGGCCGCCACCGGTCAGCCGGTGAGCGTGCCCCGGGTGGCCGAGGGCAATGGCCCGGCCGTGAGTGCGGCCGCAGGCCAGGGCAACGGCGCAGCAGCTCCGGCCCCGGCTCCAGCTGGCGACGCCTTCGGGCGGCCCGGCGAGGCGGTGGCGTTCAACACCCTGCAGAACGCGGTGAACCGCAACATGCTCGCCAGCCTGGAGGTGCCCTGCTTCCGGGTGGGCTACACGATCACCACCACCAGGCTCGACGCCTTCTACAAGCAGGTGAAGCCCAAGGGCGTCACCATGACGGCCCTGCTGGCCAAGGCCGTGGCCGTGACCCTGGCCCGCCATCCCCAGGTGAATGCCGCCACCAGCGCCGACGGCAGCGCCATGGCCTATCCCGCCGCGGTGAACGTGGCCGTGGCGGTGGCGATGGAGGACGGCGGCCTGATCACCCCGGTGCTGGCCAGCGCTGACAAGACCGACATCTATTCGCTGGCGCGCAACTGGGCCGACCTGGTGGCCCGGGCCCGCAGCAAGCAGCTCAAGCCGGAGGAGTACAGCACCGGCACCTTCACCCTCTCCAACCTGGGCATGTTCGGGGTGGATCGCTTCGATGCGATCCTGCCGCCGGGCACCGGCGCCATCCTGGCGGTGGCGGCGTCGCGGCCAACGGTGGTGGCCGGCAAGGACGGCTCAATCCGGGTGGCCAACCAGATGCAGGTGAACCTCACCTGCGACCACCGCACCATCTATGGCGCCCACGCGGCGGCCTTCCTCAAGGACCTGGCCCAGCTGATCGAGACCAACCCTGAGAGCCTGGCGCTCTGATCGCCCCACCGCCGTGAACCAGCCAGCGGCTCCTGCCCTCTTCCGCTGGCTGTTCGGCCGGCCCCTGCCGAAGACCGCCGCCGCCAGCGAACGGCTGGCCAGCGTGCAGGCCCTGCCGATCCTGGCTTCCGATGCCCTCTCCTCGGTTGCCTACGCCACGGAGGCCGCCCTGGGGGTGCTGGTGCTGGCCGGCAGCCAGGCCCTGCGGCTCTCACTGCCGATCACCCTGGCCATCCTGGTGCTGATCGCGATCGTGGTGGCCTCCTATCGCCAGACGATCGAGGCCTACCCCCAGGGCGGTGGTTCCTATGTGGTGGCCCGCGAGAACCTCGGCACCGGTCCGTCCTTGCTGGCCGCCGCGGCCCTGCTGGTGGATTACACCCTCACGGCGGCGGTGAGTCTGATGGCCGGCACCCAGGCCCTCTCCTCGCTCTGGCCGGCCCTGCTGCCCGACGAGGTGCCCCTGGCGCTGCTGTTGCTGCTGCTGGTGGGCTGGGCCAACCTGCGCGGCCTGCGGGAGGCCGGCCAGGTCTTCACCATTCCCACCTACGCCTTTGTGGCGATGGTGGCCCTGCTGGCGGTCTTCGGCCTGCAGAACCTGGTGGTGGCCCATGGCTTCACCCCCGATCCGCCGCCGCTGATCCGGGCGGTGGAACCCGTCGGGCTGTTCCTGGTGCTGCGGGCCTTCAGCTCCGGCTGCTCGGCGATGACCGGCATCGAGGCGATCGCCAACGGCGTGTCGGTGTTCCGGGAGCCGGCGGCTCGGCGCGCCCGCGCCACGATGCTGGTGATGGGCCTGATGCTGGCCTCGATGTTCCTGGCCGTGAGTGGCCTGGCCTACCTCTACGGCGTGGCCCCCGATCCGGAGCGCACTGTGCTGGCCCAGGTGGGTCTGCGCGTGTTCGGCGAGGGCAGCGCGCTGTTCTGGGCGCTGCAGATCACCACCCTGCTGATCCTCACCCTGGCCGCCAACACCGCCTTCGCAGGCTTCCCGCGGCTGGCGGCGATGCTGGCCCAGGATCGCTTCCTGCCGCGCCAGATGGGCTGGATCGGCGACCGGCTGGTGTTCCAGAACGGCATCGCCGTGCTGCTGGCGGCCACCGCCGTGATCATCCTGGTGTGCCGCGGTGACACCACCGTGGCGGTGAACCTCTATGCCATGGGGGTGTTCATCGCCTTCACCCTCTCCCAGGCCGGGATGGTGGTGCGCTGGTGGCGCCAGCGCGGGGCCGGTTGGCTGGGGCGCCTGGCGATCAACGCCCTGGGGGCCTTCACCACCCTGGTGGTGCTGCTGGTGATCGTGGTGAGCAAGTTCACCGAAGGGGCCTGGACCGTGGTGATCGCCATCCCCCTTTTGGTGTGGCTGCTGGCCGGCATCCGCCGGCGCTATCGCCGGGTCTACGCCGCCATTGCCCTGCCGGCCGATGCCAGGGGCCGTGTGGTGCTGCCGGCCCGCCGCGATCCGGTGGGCAATCACAGCATCGTCTGGATCGCCTCCCTCTCCCGCCCATCGCTGGAGGCCCTGCGCTACGCGGCCACCGTGTCGGATCAGGTGGTGGCGGTGTGGGTGCGCTCCGAAGCGGACGACACGGACGGCATTCGCCGCGACTGGCAGCGGCTGGTGGGCGATGGGCCCGGCATCAGCCTGCAGATTCTGGAGAGCCCTTTCGCCTCGCTGATCGATCCCTTTGTGGCGTTTGTGGCGGCCCAGGAACAGGCCCATCCCGAGGTGAGCCACACGATCGTGATGCCGATGGCGATCCCTCGCTATCGCTTTGATTCCCTGTTGCTCAACCAGCGCGGGATCAACATGCACCGGGCCCTCGATGCCAGCGGCAATCGGGTGTTCACCCTGGTGCGCTACTACCTACCGGCCTGACCGCCGCCCTCCCGGCATGAGCACCCCCGCCGATCAGCGGCTCTCGAGTTACGACTTCCACCTGCCCCAGGAGCGCATCGCCCAGCGGCCGGTGGAGCCCCGCCATGGGGCCCGGTTGCTGGCAGTGGATCCCCTGGGCAGCGGCCCGGCTCCCCATGTGCGCCATCTCAGGGTGTGGGACCTGCAGCAGGAGCTGCGGCCGGGAGATCTGCTGGTGGTGAACGACACCCGGGTGCTGCGGGCGCGGCTGCAGGCGCGGCGGCCCAGTGGCGGGGCAGTTGAGCTGCTCGTGCTCGAGCCCTGGCAACCGCCCGGCGCCGCCACGAATCCCGCTGGGGCGGGGCGCTGGCTCTGCCTGGCCAAGCCCGCCAAAAAGCTGCAGGCGGGCGACTCGATCGAGCTGGTGGCGGCCGGCCAGCCGCCCCTGGCGGTGCAGGTGCTGGGCAGCGACCCCGAAACCGGCGGCCGCATCATCCAGTTTCCCGCCGACTGCGCCGATGCGGCCTCCCTGGAGCCGCTGCTGATCCAGTACGGCGCCATTCCCCTGCCGCCCTACATCCACGAGCACGACGATTCCGACAACGAGCGCTACCAGACCCTCTATGCCGCTCGGCCCGGTGCCGTGGCGGCCCCCACCGCCGGCCTGCATCTGAGCGATGAACTGCTGGCGGCGATCCGGGAGCGGGGGGTGGCCTTGGCCACCACCACCCTGCACGTGGGTCTGGGCACCTTCCGGCCGGTGGAAACCGAGGATCTGCGCCAGCTGGAGCTGCACAGCGAGTGGGTGGAAGTAACCCCGGCGCTGGTGGAGGCGGTGGCGGCCTGCCGGGCGCGGGGCGGCCGGGTGATCGCCATCGGCACCACCTCGGTGCGCAGCCTGGAGGCGGTGGCCCAGCTGCACGGCGGTGAGCTGCGGCCCCACACCGGCCCGGTGAACCTGGTGATCCAGCCCGGCTACCGCTTTGCGGTGGTGCAGGGTCTGCTCACCAACTTCCACCTGCCGAAGAGCTCCCTGCTGCTGCTGGTGAGTGCCCTGCTCGGCCGCGAGCGCCTGCTGGCCCTCTACGCCGAAGCAATCGAACGGGAGTACCGCTTCTTCTCCTACGGCGATGCGATGTGGATCGCGCCCGAGGCGGTGATCAGCGCAGCAGCGCCAGATCCGGGAAGGTGTTGAACACGGGATCGCTGCTGGCCAGAAGCAGGTTGTCGGCCATCGCCTGCGCGGCCAGCAGACGATCAAAAGGATCGCGGTGCTCCACCTTCAGCAAGCCGGCCTGGCGAGCCACGTCGCCGCTGATCGGCAGGTCGTTGGCGGCCAGCCGATCGAGCACCTGGCTGTAGTTGCGCACAACGGCGCCGGCCTGGTTCAGTTTCCCCAGGCGCCATTTCGTGGCGATTTCCCAGGCACTGGCCGCACTCACCAAGAGCTGGTTGCCGCTGTTTTCCAGGGCTTCGCGCTGGGAGTGGGAGAGTTTCCGGGGTTCCAGCACTGCCCACAGCAACACGTGGGTGTCGAGCAGCAGCTTCATATCCCCCAACGTTCCAGTTCTTCCTGGGGCAGAGGGTCGAAAAAGTCGTCTCCCACCCTGCCCTCGAGGAAGCCCAGCTCACGGCGGGGGGCGGGATCGAGGGGCACCAGCTGGGCAATCGGTTTGCCGTGGCGTGCCAGCACGATGCGCTCTCCGGCGGCGACCCTGGCCAGCAGTGCCGAGAGGTGGGTCTTGGCCTCCTGCACATTGATGGTGCGGGCTGGCATGGGGTTGGCCGGGGTGGGCTGGGAGGGCACGGCCATCACGTTCCGACCAGGTTCGTCTGGTCAGACTAGCTTCGGTGGCCCAGGCAACAAAAAGCCCCCGGCGAGCTGGCGCGGGGGCTGGGGGCGCGGGGGGCCTGGCGAGCGGGGCTCAGGCGGCGGCCAGGTTGGCAGCCACGAAGTCCCAGTTCACCAGCTTCTCGAGGTAGGTGGTGATGTAGTCGGGCCGGCGGTTCTGGTAGTCGAGGTAGTAGGCGTGCTCCCACACGTCCATGGTGAGCAGGGCGGTCTGGCCGTGGGCGAGGGGCAGGTCGGCGTTGCCGGTCTTGGTGACCTTGAGGGTGCCGCCATCGAGCACCAGCCAGGCCCAGCCGCTGCCGAACTGGGTGGCGCCGGCGGTCTTGAACTGCTCCACGAAGGCCTCGAAGCTGCCGAAGTCGGCGTTGATCTTGTCGGCCAGGGCGCCGCTGGGCTGGCCGCCGCCGCCGGGCTTCATGCACTGCCAGTAGAAGCTGTGGTTCCACACCTGGGCGGCGTTGTTGAACACGCCGGCCTTGCTGGCGTCAGCGGCCACGGCGGTGATGGTGTCCTCCAGGCTCTTGCCCTCCAGCTCGCTGCCGGCCACCAGGTTGTTGAGGTTGGTGACGTAGGCGTTGTGGTGCTTGCCGTGGTGGAACTCGAGGGTCTGGCGGGAGATGTGGGGCTCGAGCGCGTCGAGGTCGTAGGGCAGCGCGGGCAGCGTGTGAGCCATGGGACGGGATCGGGTGCTTGTTGTTGCCGGCCGGAGTGCCCGTCGGCGCCGGCATCCTAACGATCGCTACAGGTTTCCCAATTCCGGCCGGGGTGGGGGTATCCGCCGCAGGTCAGCCGCGGATCTCCAGCAGTTCCACCTCGAAGATCAGGGTGGCGTTGGGGGGGATGACGCCGCCTGCGCCGCGCTCGCCGTAGGCCAGGTCGGGGGGGATCACCAGCTTGCGCTTGCCGCCCACCTGCATGCCGGCCACGCCCTCATCCCAGCCCTTGATCACCCGGCCGCCGCCGAGGGGGAAGGAGAAGGGGCCGCGGCCGTAGCTGCTGTCGAACTCCTTGCCGTTCTCCAGGGTGCCGCGGTAGTTCACGATCACCGTCTGGCCGGAGCGGGCCTCGGGGCCGTCGCCGAGCTTGAGGTCGGTGATGCGCAGTCCGCTCTCGCTCACCCGCTCGCGGGGAGCCACCATCTCGCCGCCGAGGGCGCCGGCCTGGGCCAGCTCGCCGCTGGTTGTGTTGCTGGTGCTGTCGCTGGCCATGGTGAACAGGGTGGGGTTGGGGTCTTCGGGATCGAGTTCAAAGGCGGCCCGGCTGGGGGCCGCTGCAGCCGCAGGCTGGGCCGCAGCGGCCCGGCCGGCGGCGAAGGCTGTTGATGAGCTGCTGAGGGCGGCCGGATCGGCCGTGGCTGGGGCGGCGGCCACGCTGGTGGGGCTCACCAGCTGGCTGATCAGGGCCAGCAGCAGGCAGGCCACGCAGACGCCGCTGCTGATCAGGATTTCACGCATGGCTGGGCCGCAACTACCCGCGATTCTTGCTCAGCCCCGGGCTCAGATGCCGCTGGGGGGGGCGCCGTAGGGGGTGGCGCCAGCGCCGCCCGAACCGGGGTCGGCGGCCTGGCGCTGGCGCAGGGCCTGCTCCAGCCGGTCGATGCGGCCGCGCAGTTCGTCGAGTTCGCGCTGCTGGGGCAGGCCGAGGTCCTGGAGCAGCTGGTCGCGGTTGCGCTCCAGCTGGCGGCTGGCCTGCTCCTCCAGGCCGGGGGTCTCGCCGCGCAGGGCGCGCAGCACGTCCTCCACCAGCACCGAGGCGTGGCTGGGGTCGAGCTTGCCGCTGCGCACCCACTCCTGACTCACGTAGCGCAGCCGCTCCGCCACCAGCGAGCCGGTGCCCAGGCCGCGCAGCAGCAGCTGTTGCAGTGGGTTGTTGGCGTCCATGGGCCGGGCTGGAAGGGATTGATTCCAACCTTGGCGCCTCCGGCGCCGGCGGGCCATGGGGGAAACCGAAGCGCGGCGGTTCGGCTGCAGGTCGGGTGCTGCCTACGCTGGCGCGCCATGGGGGATCGGTGGTCTGGCGCTGGCTGGCAGCAGGCCCTGCTGGGAGGGGTGCTGGCGGGCTTGGCCCTGGCGCCGCCGGCCGTGCCCGGGTTGCAGCTGGCGGCCGTGCCGCTGCTGTGGCTGGCCCTGGCCCTGCTCTGGCAGCTGCAGGAGCGGCCCGCCTCCGGGCGGCTGGCGGCGCTGTGGGGCGGGCTGGCTGTTGTGCTGAGCCACCGCTGGCTGCTGGCGCTGCACCCCCTCGACTGGATCGGTGTGCCCCTGCCTCTCAGCCTGCCGCTCTGCTGGCTGCTGCTGCTGGGCTGCGGCGCCCTGGCGGCGCTGTTGCTGCTGCTCTGGAGCGCCCTGGCGCGCCGGCTGGGGCCGCGGCGGCCCAGCACTGCCCTGCTACTGGCGGCGCTGTGGGGACTGGTGGAAGTGCTGCTGGCGCGGGGGCCGCTGTTCTGGTTCGGCCTGGGGGCGGCCGCCCTGCCCGGCAACCCGGCCCTGGCGGGGCTGGCGGCGTTGGGCGGCTCAGGGCTGGTGGCGGCGCTGCAGCTACTGATCGGCTGGGGGCTGTGGCGGCTGCTGGAGCGGCGGCCGGACTGGCGCAGCTGGAGTGGGGCGGCCTTGCTGCTGGTGGCGCTGCACGGGCTGGGGGCGGCGCAGCTGCAGGCCGGTGGAATGGCCGCCGCCCCTGCTGGTGCCCCTGTTGGCGAGCCCCCCAGCGAGCGGGTGCTGCTGGTGCAGCCGGCGGTGCCCACCCGCGAGAAGCAGCAGTGGCCGGCGCGGCGGCGGCTGGAGCGGCAGCTGCTGGCGGCCCTGGAGCAGGCGGAGGCGGCCGGCGCCGACCTGGTGCTGCTGCCGGAGGGGGCCCTGGGGCTGGAGCCTCTGCTGGCGGAGCCGACGCCCGTGGAGCTGATCAGCGGCGGTTTCCGCTGGGCGGCGAGGAGTGGCGCAAACGGTGGGGCAAACAACGACGAGCAGCGCAGCGCCCTGCTGCGCTTTGCGCCGGGGGAGCGGCGCTTCAGCGCCGCCCTCGACAAGCACCGGCTGGTGCCGCTGGGGGAATGGGTGCCGTTCAGCGGCCTGGTGCGCTGGAGTGGTCTTTCGGCGGTGGGTGGCGTGGCGCCTGGCGCGCCTTCCCGGCTGCTGCCGCGGCCGCCGGCGGCGCCGGCCCTGGCCGGGGCGATCTGCTACGAAATCGCCGATGGCACGGCGCTGCGCCGGGCGGTGCGCGACGGCGCCGGCTGGCTGCTGGCCAGCGCCAACCTCGACCCCTATCCGCCGCTGTTGCAGCGCCAGTTCACGGCACTGGCGCAGCTGCGGGCGATCGAGAGTGGCCGCTGGCTGGTGAGCGTGGCCAACACCGGCCCCAGCCAGCTGATCGACCCGGCGGGCCGGGTGGAGCGCAGCCTGCCGGCGGGCGTGCCGGCCACCGGCCTGGTGACGGTGCCCGCCCTGGGGGGGCTCACCCCCTACGGCCGCTGGGGTGAGCTGCCGCTGCTGGGCCTCGGCCTGGCCGCCGGTGGCTGGCGAATGATTAAAAAGCGAAATGCATCATGCCGAAACGGAGCCTCTCCGTGTTCGGACGGTGGCACCCGGTAGTTCTAGGGTGGTTGTGTCGTTGCGCACTCCGATGCGGATCACGCAGTGCGATGGGGAGGTGCTGGTGGCCCTCAATGGCCGGGAAGCCTCCCGGCTGATGGATGCCTGCGCCATGGTGGTGCTGGCCGCTGAATCGGTGCCCGAGGTCCGCTTGCCCCAGGACCTGGCCGTTCTGCTCAGCGACCTCTTCGAGGGCCTGAAAACCTCAGCGGACCATCCCCAGGGCGCCTGTAACCCGATGCAAGGCTCATGAAGGTCACCCATCACGGCGACGAGCACCTGCTCTGCCTCACGTCCGAGGAAGTGGGGTTGCTGGTGGACCTGGTGCATGCCGGAGCCTTCTCCGACCACCTGCCCCGCTCCCGCGCCAAGCGCCGGCGGCTGGAGGGCTTCCTCGGTGATGTGCGCGCCACCCTGATGCGCACCGCCCAGCGCACCGTCTCCCCCCCCAGCCCCAAAACGGTGAATCCTTCCTGATGGCTGCCCGGTGAGACGGCGCAAATCAAACAGCATCAATGGCTGGGTGTCCGCCAAATCCTCCGCCAGTTGCAACCGATAGCCAGGACTGGGCCCCGGAATGCTGCGGTTGCGCAGATCGGCGCGCGCACTGAGTGCCGTCTGGCCGCTGATGTCCAGCGGTTCGCCGAACGCCTCGAGGAGCCGTTCACCAGGGGGTGATTGGGGCAAGGCAGTCCATGCCACTGATCATTGCTGCGGTTGCCAGGCGGCGCGCGCAGATCCTCAAGGCATTGGGCGATCTGTTGGGAGATCGGCAGTGGCGGCAGTTCAAGGCGCACCATCCGAAGGAAATCCTGGCAGCGTGGCAGCTGCTCAGGGGCCCCTCAACCGTGATGGCGAGAGATCTGTTGATAGAGTGTCAGAAACTCGCGTAAGATCCTGACATAACAGGACGCAACAGGAGGTATACAGACGCCATGGCTGTTCCGAGGGGGCGGACCGTGCTGAGCGAGCAGATCCTGGAAGCCGCGGGCAAGCGCCCGGAAGGGTCCCTGCTGGCGGCCCAGCAGTTTCTGGCGCTGGGCAACCGCGCTGCGGTGGACCAGGCCCTGCGGCGGCTGGCCGTTCGCGGCAAGCTTGTGAAGATCGCCCGCGGTCGCTACGCCCTGCCCATCAGCAGCCGCTTCGGGACCAGACCTCCGGCGCCGGAGGTGGTGATTGCCCAGCTCAACCGGGAGGGTGCTCAGCAGCTGGTGAGCAGCGGTGCCGCCGCGGCCAATGCCCTGGGTCTCACCACCCAGATGCCGGTGCAACAGACCTTCCTGGCCCGCACCCGCAGCCAGAAGCGCTACGTCTTCGGGAAGCAGCAGGTCACGATCCGTCCGGCAGCCGCCTGGAACTTCCTGCTGCCCGATCGCCCCGCCGGCCAGGCGATCCGGGCACTCACCTGGCTTGGCCCGGATCAGGCCTCAGCAGCCCTGCCAACGCTCCGCCGTGTGCTGCCGCCGGTGGAGTGGGATGCCCTGCTCTCTGTCCGTGCCGAGCTGCCTCTCTGGCTGGCGGAGCTGCTGAGTGAAAAGCCGCTCGAGCCGCAGAAGGCTCGTGGCTGAGTCCTGGTTCGCGCTTTCCCCAGAGGACCAGAAGGAAGCCCTGGCGGTCGCTGCTGCCGAATCCGGCTGGCCGGCGAACCTGCTGGAAAAGGACATCTGGGTGGTCTGGGCGCTGCAGACCCTGGGGACAGAGCAGGAGTTGCTGGAGACCCTCACCTTCAAAGGGGGCACCTCCCTCTCCAAGGCCTATGGGCTGATCGATCGCTTCTCGGAAGACGTCGATCTGACCCTCAACATCCAGCACCTCTGGCCTGAGGTTGACCTGGCTCCGGCAGTCAATCCCAGCCAGGCGGAGAAGCGCCGCAAGGCCGCAGACAGAACGCTCAAGCAGTGGGTCCGGGAGATCCCCCTGCCGCTGCTCCAGGGTGCTGCCGCTGCAGCCGGTGTCACCCTCGAGCTGGTGCTGGAGCAGTCCGAAGCAGGCCGCCGCCAGTCACCCACCATCGTCATCCACTACCAACCGCTGATCCCGGCGCCGGATCACAGCTCCGGGTATCTGCGGCCGACGGTGCGGCTGGAGTTCGGCGCCCACTCCACCGGCGAACCGCATGGGCCAATGCCCATCTCATGCGAAGCGGCGACCCATCTGGCGATGCTCGACTTCCCGGCCGCCAGACCACTGGTGATGGATGCCAGGCGCACCTTCCTGGAGAAGGCCGCGGCCATCCATGTCGCCTGCCGCAAGGGGCGCTGGGGCAGCGGCGATGGCGACCGCTATTCACGCCACTGGTATGACCTCGATCGCCTGGCCCGCGCAGGTATCGCGGAGGCGGCCATCCGTGACCGGCCCCTCGCTGTTGAGGTGGCGCAGCACAAGGAGGACTTCTGGCGTGCCACGGATGCCGATGGACAGCCGATCAACTACGGCCAGGTGATCAACGGCCAGCTGCAGCTGGTGCCGACCGCTGCTGCCAGGGAGGCCCTTGAAGCGGACTACAGGGCCATGACCGACTCGGGGATGCTGCGCGGTGAGATCCCGAGCTTCCCGGAGTTGCTGGAGCGGATCGCGCTGCTGGAGCAGCAGTGCAATGCCATTGCCCGATTCGTCAGCTGAGTCACCAGGCCGACACGTCTTTAGGCCAAGGGTGGGCTCGGGTTTGCGCTACCGGGCCTTACCCCGCCTCTGCGGGGAGCCCGAACAACAAGAAAGACCCCTTGCAGCGCAGAGAGTCTTACTGAATGGAGCCAAGCGGACTCGAACCGCTGACCCCCTGCATGCCATGCAGGTGCTCTACCAGCTGAGCTATGGCCCCTTTAGGTACGCGCAAGACAGCTGGAACGCTGGTCGTTCAGCCCTGGCCCGGAGGCCTTGCCTGCCGTGAGTGAATATTACATGGCGGCGGCGCTCACACCTGGCGCCACACCGCCACCAGCTTGCCCTGCACCGTGACCTGCTCGGCCGGCAGCTCGATCGGCGCATAGGCCGGGTTGGCCGCCTCCAGGATCACCGTGCCGCCCTGGCGCTGGAAGTGCTTGAGGGTGGTGCCGCTGCCCGCCACCAGGGCGCTCACGATCGTGCCGTTGCGCAGCCGCGCCGGGTCGGGCACGGGCTCCAGCAGCACCACGTCGCCGTCGGCGATGTGGGCGTCCACCATCGAGTCGCCGTTCACCGTGAGGGCGAACAGGCCGCGGGTGGCCAGCAGCGGCGCCAGGTCGAGGCTCTCCTGCACGTCGTCGAAGGTCTCCACCAGGCCGCCGGCCGCCACCGCCCCCAGCACCGGGATGGCCGGCGCCCCGCCGAAGGCCGCCGCCGCTTCGCCCAGCAGCTGCAGGGTGCGGGCCTGGCCCTCCTGCCAGGTGAGCCAGCCCTTCTGCTGCAGGTGGCGCAGGCGGCTCTGGATCGGTGCCGGTGAGCGCAGCCCCATCGCCTCCATCATCTGGCGGATCGAGGGGCTGTGGCGGTGCTCGCCGATGTAGCCCGCCAACCAGTCGTACAGCTCCTGCTGGGCTGGGGTAAGCGGCTGCTGGGGCTGGTTGGCGGGCATGGCAGACAACGGAGCCGGAATCACTGATACAGATGTATCGCCTGGTCGCCGCTTTGTAAAGGCCGGTCGTGGAAGGGCTGTCGTGGCTTGCGTTGGTCTGGACTGGTTCAGACGTCGGCGAGCAGGGCCGCGAGCAGGGCCTGCTGGGCGTGCAGGCGGTTCTCGGCCTGGTCGAACACCCGGCTGCTCACGCCCTCGATCGCCCCGGCGCTGATCTCCAGACCGCGGTAGGCCGGCAGGCAGTGCAGCACGATCGCCCGGCTGTCGGCCTCGGCGATCAGTGCCTCATCCAGGCACCAGCCGGAGAAGGCCCGCTCGCGCTCGGCCTTCTCCTCCTCCTGGCCCATCGAGGCCCACACGTCGGTGTAGAGGGCGTGGGCGCCGCGCACTGACGCCACCGGCTCGTGCAGCACCTCCACCGTGGCTCCACTGGCGGTAGCAAGCGCCCGCGCGTGCTCCAGCACGCCGGCATCGGGCTCAAAGCCCACGGGGCAGCCGATGCGCACGTTCACCCCCAGCAGGGCGCCGCAGAGCAGCAGCGAGTGGGCCACGTTGTTGCCGTCGCCCACGTAGGCCAGGGTGAGTCCTCGCAGGCGGTTGAGATCCAGCCGGCCGTTCTCGCCCCGGGCGAAGCACTCCGCCAGGGTGAGGTAGTCGGCCAGGGCCTGGCAGGGGTGTTCCAGGTCGGTGAGGGCGTTGATCACCGGGATCGAGGCCCAGTGGGCGTACTCCTCGAGTTCACTCTGGGCAAAGGTGCGGATCGCCAGGGCGTCCACATAGCGGCTCAGCACCCGGGCGGTGTCGGCCACCGGCTCGCCCCGGCCCACCTGGCTCACCTGGGGGTTGAGATCGATGGTCTGCCCGCCCAGCCGCGCCATCGCCACGGTGAAGCTCACCCGCGTGCGGGTGGACGACTTGGTGAAGATCAGTCCGAGTGTCTTGCCGCCCAGGTCCACGCGGGCGCGACCCGTCTTGAGATCGGCCGCCAGCTCAAGCAGCGCCTGGGTCTGCTCAGCCGTGAGGTCGGCCGATGAGAGGAGATCCCGGCCGCGCAGTGTGGCTAGAGCGGGCGGCAGGGGGGTGGAGGCGGCGCCGTGCATCGGCCGGTCTCAAACAACCCTTATCGGCCATCGGCGGACCCGCCGTCAAGGGGGACCATCCAACTCCAGCGACCTGGAGGAGTGGAAGACGGTGACGATCTCAACCTGGTTGGCAGCAGCTCGGTAGATGATTCGGTAAGGCGGCCTGATCAACTCACGGAGATCGGTTTCGGGGCGCTCGGGAATTGGGCGGCCTGAACCTGGGAAGGCAGCAATTTGCTCCACCGCGTCGATCAGGCTTTTGATCACGCGAAGCGCATAGGTCTCAGAGTCGCGGGCAATGAAGCTGTGGATTGCCTCCAGATCATCAACAGACTGTTTCGACCAGTGAATGGTCTTCACAGATTGAAGCGGGAACGCACCTCTTGATGCGCGACACGATCTCCGGTCTCAAGGTCGTTGAGACCCTGGTCAATCTTGGCCAAGAGCAGCAACCGTTCCATGGCCTGCTCCAGCGATGCATCGTCGGGCAAGCCTTGCAGGGTCTGCTCGAGAAGGACGCGCATGGGGGACGTCATGGATCTGTTGGTGAGGAGAGTTGCTTGATGCTCAGGCCGCCAGCTGGGCTTCGGCGGGCAGCACGCTCTCGGCCAGCAGGGTCTTGAGTTCATCGCCCTCGATCACCTCCTTGTCGAGGATCTCCTGGGAGATGCGCTCCAGCAGGTCGCGGTTGTGGTGCAGGATCGCCAGGGCCCGGTCGTGGGCCCGGTCCACCAGGCCGCGCACCTCGCGGTCGATCGCCTGGGCGGTGGTGTCGCTCACCACCCGGCGGGGGTTGTTGCCGCCGCCGAGGAAGCGGCTGCCGCCCTGTTTGTCGTAGGCGAGGGGTCCGAGGGTTTCACTCATGCCGTAGGTGCCCACCATCTGCTCGGCGATATCGGTGGCGCGCTGCAGGTCGTTGGCGGCGCCGGTGGTCACCGCGCCGAACACCACCTCCTCGGCGCTGCGGCCGCCCAGCAGGGTGGCGATCTGGCCCTCGAGATCCTCCTTGGAGTTGAGGAAGCGCTCCTCGGTGGGCAGCTGCAGGGTGTAGCCCAGGGCGCTCATGCCGCGGGGCACGATCGAGATCTTGGCCACCTTGCTGCCGCCGGGCATCAGGTGGCCCACGATCGCGTGGCCCACCTCGTGGTACGCCACCACCTTCTTCTCATCGGGCTGCAGCACCCGGCTCTTCTTCTCCAGGCCCGCCACCACCCGCTCGATCGCCTCGTTGAGGTCGCCCTGCTCCACGGCGGTGCGGTTCACCCGGGCGGCCAGCAGAGCCGCCTCGTTCACCAGGTTGGCCAGATCGGCGCCGGCAAAGCCCGCTGTCGCCTGGGCGATGCGGTCGAGATCCACCGCCTCGGCCAGCTTCACCTTCTTGGCGTAGATCTCCAGGATCGTGCGCCGGCCGGAGAGATCGGGGCGGTCCACCAGCACCTGGCGGTCGAAGCGACCGGGGCGCAGCAGGGCGGCATCGAGGGTTTCCGGCTGGTTGGTGGCCGCCAGCACGATCACCGGCTTGTCCTTGCCGGCGAAGCCGTCCATCTCGGTGAGCAGCTGGTTGAGCGTCTGCTCGCGCTCATCGTTGCCGCCCACCACACCCATCGAGCCGGAGCGGCTCTTGCCGATGGCATCGAGTTCGTCGATGAAGATGATGCAGGGCGCCTTCTTCTTGGCCTCTTCGAACAGGTCGCGCACGCGGGCGGCACCGGCGCCCACGAACAGCTCCACGAACTCCGAGCCGCTGATGATGAAGAAGGGCACGCCCGCCTCGCCGGCCACGGCCTTGGAGAGCAGGGTCTTGCCGGTGCCCGGAGGACCCACCAGCAGCACCCCCTTGGGGATGCGGGCACCGATGGCGGCGTAGCGCTCGGGCTTCTTGAGGAAGTCCACGATTTCGGTGAGCTCGGCCTTGGCCTCATCCACCCCGGCCACATCGGCGAAGGTGACCCGCGATTCCTCATCGGGCACGTACACCTTGGCCTTGCTCTTGGTGAAGCTCAGAGCCCCCTGGGCGCCGCCCATGCCGCTGCGGCGGGCGAAGAACTGCAGCACCAGGATGAAGATCAGCGGCGGCACCACCCAGCTGAGGATGGTGGTGAAGACGTTGGGCTTCTGGGGCGGGGCGGCGGCGAATTCCACCCCGTGCTGCTCCAGCCGCTGGGGCAGCTCCATGTCGAAGATCGGCGTGGTGGCCAGTACCGAGGGCGCGCCCTCTTCCGGCGCTGCCTTGAGCTCGTAGCGGATCTGGTCGGAGGTGATGTAGGCGCGGCGCACGTTGTCGTCGTTCACCTGGTCGATGAACAGCGAATAGGGCACCCGCGGCACCTGGTTGGCCGGATTGGGCAGGAAGTTGCTGAACAGCAGCAGCACGCCGAAGCCGATCAGCACCAGGTTGATCAGCCCGAAACGCCGGCTGGGGCGGTTGTCGTCCTGGCGGATGGGCATGGCGCGCGGCCGTTGCAGCTCGGCCCAGGCTAGGGGTGCCGTTCCACCCCCCGCCCCCCTCACCGGGATGGAAGCGGGGTGGGAAACCGAATGGGCGCCGGAGTGGAAGGCAGAGTGGAACCATGTGTGGCCGCTTCTCGCTCACCACCGCCATCGACCGGCTGCTGCCGCGGCTGCAGGGGGAGCTGCCGCCCCAGCTGGCTGAGCGTTACGCCCCCCGGCCCCTGATCCGGCCGGGAGAGCCGCTGCTGATCCAGCGCCAGCAGCAGGGCCGCCTGGAGGTGAGCTTCGCGGTGTGGGGGCTGCTGCCGGCCTGGGTGAAGGATCCGGCCGATCCCCGCCGGCCTGCCAACCGGCCGATCAATGCCCGCGCCGAAACCGTGGCCGAGAAGGCCAGCTTCCGCGGTGCCTGGCGCCACCACCGCTGCCTGATCCCGGCCGACGCCTTCTTCGAGAAGGGCCAGCGCATCGCCCGCCACGATCGGGCGCCGTTCTGGCTGGCGGGGCTGTGGGAGCGCTGGCTGGGGGCCGACGGCAGCCAGCTCGACAGCTGCTGCATCCTCACCACCCGGCCCAATGCCCTGATCGCGCCGATCCACGAGCGCATGCCGGTGCTGATCCCCGACGGCCTGGAGGCGGCCTGGCTGGCGCCGGTGCACGGGGCCGAGCTGCGCGCCCTGGAGCCGCTGCTGCAGCCCTGGGATCCGGGCGGCTGGCTGCGGGAGCCAGTAGACCGCCAGCAACTCAGCCTCAGCCTGGAGCCGCCATGACCGCCCAACCCCAGGCCCCCGAGCCCGTGGCCGCCTATCCGCGGCCGCCGGCCCTGGTGGCCAGCGCGGAGCACGTGCGGGTGGAGGCCCTGGGCCAGCTGCTGGCCGCCACCCACCGCTCCCTGCGGGTGCTGGAGACCTTCCATCCGCCCACGTACTACCTGCCGCCCGAGGCCCTGCGGCTGGAGCTGCTGCAGCCCGCCCCGGGCCGCAGCTTCTGCGAGTGGAAGGGGGTGGCCCGCTACTTCGACGTGGTGCTGGATCCCGGCTGTCCGGGCGAGCGGCGGCTGCGGCGGGCACTGTGGAGCTATCCCGACCCCACGCCGGCCTTCGCCCCCCTGGCCGGCTGGTATGCCCTCTATCCAGCCCTGATGGACGGCTGCTGGGTCGACGGCGAGCGGGTGATCCCCCAGCCCGGCGGCTTCTACGGCGGCTGGATCACCTCCCGGGTGCAGGGCCCGTTCAAGGGCGATCCGCTCCATCCGGAGCTGGTGTGAGCGGGTTGGCCGTGAACAGGGTTCGGGTGGGGAAGGGCATCGTGGCGCCGTGGCGCTCCACCACCGCGCCGATGGCGAGCAGCAGTTCCTGCTGCAGGGCCCAGCCCTCCTCCAGCGACTGGCCGATGCAGTGGCAGAGCAGGCGCAGGTTGAGGCTGCTCTCGCCGTAGCCGGTGAAGTGCACCGCCAGAGTTTTGTGCTGGGCCACGCCGGGGTGGCCGGCCAGCAGCTGCTCCAGCTCGGCCACGATCGCCGGGATCAGCGGCCGGTCGGCGAAGCTGAGACTGAAATCGATCCACACCCGCCGGTTGTCGACCGCCGTGTTGTTCACCACCGGTGATCTGGTGAAGATCGTGTTCGGCACGTACACCGGCTGGCGGTCGCGGCTGCGCAGGCGGGTGTAAAACCAGCCGATCTCCTCCACCGTGCCCGAGAGCTCTTCAGAGGGGATCTCGATGAAGTCGTCCACGATGAACGGGCGGTTCACATAGAGGCTCAGGCCGCTGAGGGAATTGGACACGATCCCCTGGGCGCCGAAGCCCACCGCCGCCGCGCCGAAGCCGCCGGCGGTCACCAGCACCGCCGCCGACACGCCCACCAGCTGCAATAGCTCTGCGATCACGATCGCCCAGATGGCGATGCTGATCAGCTTCTGGATCACATCAAACAGGAAGTGGCGGTCCTGCTGGTTGAGGCGGGGCAGGATCTCCGCGGCGTAGCGGTCGCGGTTGCGGCGCAACTCCGTGTGCCAGCGCAGCAGCGTCCAGGCCACGCCCAGGGCCACCAGCAGTTCGCGCACCTCGTGGCCGTCGCGCTCCAGGTTGATCACCAGCGGGTCGAGCAGCAGGCCCAGCCACCAGCCCAGCCCCGCCAGCAGGAAGGTGCTGGCCACGCTCAGGCGGCTGGTGAGCAGCAGGCCGCGCAGCAGCGAGCGGGGGCGGCAGCGGCGCCCCACCACCTCCAGCCCCAGCCAGCTGAGCAGGGCCAGCAGCACGCCCCCCAGGGGGATCTGCAGGTCGAGCGGCAGCACCAGCTCGGGGGGAAGGGTGAGGGTGCTGGGCAGGGTGGTGGGCATCGGCACGCGGGAGACAGTGACCTTCAGCAAGACAACGCCCTTGCGGACCTCTCAGCAGCCCGGTTGCCGCAGGCGCCAGAGCAGGTCGGAGCCCAGGACGCTGCCTTGGTCACTGTGCCAGGGGTGCACCTGAGCCATGGTCTCCAGGCCCAGATCGCCCAGCGGGGTGCGGGCCGGGGTGCCGCCCAGCAGCTTGGGGGCGATCACCGCCGCCAGCTCCTGCACGCAGCCCTGGCGCAACGCCGCCGCCGCCAGCTCCGGCCCGCACTCCCACAGCACCTGGTTGCAGCCCCGCCGCGCCAGCTCCTCCAGCAGGGCCCTGGGGCCACAGTCGGCCAGCACCAGCCGCTCCACGCCGAGCCGGTCGAGCTGGAAGCGGGGCTGGCTGGGGGCGCCGGTGCCGTGGGCCACCAGGGTGGGGGCCTGCTCCTGCCGCCACAACTGGGCCTCGGCCGGCAGATCGAGGCTGCGGCTGAGCACCACCCGCAGGGGTTCGGGATCGCGGCGGCCGCGGCTGGTGAGCAGGGGATCGTCGGCCCGCACCGTGCCGCCGCCCACGATCACCGCATCGCACGCCGCGCGCAGCTGGTGCACCCAGGTGCGGGCCTCGGGGCCGCTGATCCACTGGCTGGCGCCGTTGGTCAGGGCGGTGCGGCCATCGAGGCTCATCGCCCACTTGAGCAGCCCCAGGGGCCGGCCCGTGGCCAGGCGGTGGCTGAAGGGGCGGTTGAGGGCCCGGGCCTCGGCCTCGGCCACCCCCGTGATCACCTCGATCCCCGCCGCCCGCAGCTCGGCCAGGCCGCCGCCGCCCACTAGGGGGTTGGGGTCGGCCATCGCCACCACCACCCGGGCGATGCCGGCGGCGATCACCGCCTGGCTGCAGGGGGGCGTGCGGCCGTGGTGGCAGCAGGGCTCCAGCGTCACCACCAAGGTGCCGCCGCGGGCCCGCTCGCCCGCCTGGGCCAGGGCGCCCACCTCGGCATGGGCCTCTCCGGCCCGGGCGTGGTACCCCTCCCCCACCAGCTGGCCGCTGCCATCGAGCACCAGCGCCCCCACCAGCGGGTTGGGGCTGGTGCGCCCCCGCCCCAGCGCCGCCAGCTGCAGGGCCCGGCGCATCCAGGGCAGCCAGGGGCTTGATCCGGGGGGTGGCACGGAAGGGATGGACGCCACGGCTCTGGTTGATCCCTCCATGCTGGCTTTTCTGGCCCTGTTGCGCTTTTTTGTCGATGGATCCTTTGAATCTGCCCACCAGACCGGAGCAACCGCTGCCCTGCTGGGTTGGAGCCTCGCCGCCTTTGTCGTGGCGTCAGCGGCTCTCCTGGTTGATCTCGGCCTTGAGTGGCACCGTGGAAATCGTCGAAGAAACAGCGAGGTTGCGAGCCGAGAACGCCAGGTACGACGCCTGGATCGCGACGCTCGATTCCGCCGAGCGCTTGCCCAGCTGCTCCTCGACCCCTCCGACGCCAGCCGAACCGAACTCAGGCAGCTGATCGACGTCGAGTTTTGAGGCGTTGGGGGGGCGCAACGGTCTGGCGCGTATCCATGGCCTGTCCAGCTATGCCGCCGCCTACCTGGAACTGGCCCAGCGGCCAGGGGGCATCGTGGCCAGTTTCGATCGCCGGCTCAATCAAGCCGCTGCAGACCTCTCGCTTGCGCTCTACCGCTAGCCGGGCAAACTGCGCCATTCCGCCACCACGTAGGGGGGCACGGGCAGCTCCACGAACACGCCCGGTAGCTGCAGGCGCAGGGGGCGGTTGCGGTCGAGGTGGGCCAGCAGGGGGGCGAGGTTGAATTCGGCGGCAGCGGCGCGGGCATCGGCGGCCAGCTTGGGGTTGGCCAGGGTGATGTCCTCCAGCTGCCAGCTGTTCCGGCCGCTGCGCACCAGCAGGGCGGTGGGGTGGTCGAGCCGCACCTTGCCCGGGAAGCCCACCACCCGCAGGCGGAGCGGGCCGCCGGGCGGGCCCTCCCGGTAGGCCACCAGCTGCCAGCTCTGGTAGTCGAGATCGCGCAGGCTCTCCAGGCTGCGCAGCACCGGTGTGCCGTTCTCATCCGGGTGGTTGTGCAGCAGGGCCTGGGCTGGCAGCGGCTGCACCAGCGCCACCAGCAGGGCGAGCAGCAGGCTGAACACCCTGCTCACGGCTTTTGCTCGGCACCGGGAATCGGCTGCCAGCCGGTGTGGGTGGCCCACAGGGCCCAGATCGCCATGGCGCGCAGGTAGTGGCAGGCCCGGAAGGTGTTCACGCCGGTGATCGCCTCGGGGGTGCGGAACTGCAGGCCGCCCGAATACACCTGCTCCACCACGGCGCCGGTGATCGCCAGGGCGGTGGCCGTGTCGCCCATCAGCCGGTAATAGGCCGCCAGGCCGAAGTTGATGCCGGTCCACACCTCCAGCGGATGGGTGCCGTTGGGATCGAGGGGGGTGCCGTCGCGGCGCAGGCCGTTGGCCACCCCCAGCCTGCCGCCGGCGAAGCCCTCGAAGCAGGCCTCCTTCACCGCCTTCAGGGCGCTCTGGGCGCGCTCGTCTGTCACCACCGGCGGCAGGCCCAGCAGGCGGGCGTAGAAGTCGCCGCAGAGCTGGTCGGCCATCACCACCGGTGTGCCGCTCTCGGCGTCGATCCTGTAGTACTCACCGTTCCAGAGCAGGCGGTCGAAGTTGGCGCGGCTCTGCTCCAGCCAGCTGCTGAAGTCGCGCTGGGCGCCGGAGGTGTCGAGCCCCAGCTCCAGCTGCAGCCGCTGGCCCATGGCCAACGCCGCCTCCAGGGCCGCGATCCAGAGGGCGCCGCAGTAGGCGCTCACGCCCTTGAGCGGCCAGTCATCGAAGGTCTGGTCCGGCGCGCCGCCGTTGTCGGGCAGGCCGTCGTTGTTGGCGTCGAAGGTTTTCAGATAGCGCAGGGCCTCGACGGCGGCGGGCCAGCAGTCGGAAAGGAAGCGCAGGTCCTCGCCGCTGGGGGCCAGCTTGAAGGTGCGCCACACCTGCAGCACGAAGTCGCTGGCCAGGTCCTTCCAGAGGTTGCAGTCCTGATACGCCGTGTAGTTGCTGGCGTCCCAGGGGCGCTCGTTGGGGGCGCCCAGGTCGTGGGGGGTGGCGCCGGCCACTTTGCGGGCGGCCTCGACGCGGCCCTTGCCCTGGGTGTAGTACCAGCCGATCGGCCTGGGCGTGGGATCGGCCGCCGGGATGGCGCGGGCGAAGCTGCGCAGCACGCTCTTGTCGAGCTCCGGCCACAGCTGCAGCAGGGCAAACGAGCCGTAGAGGCGCACATCCAGGCTCTCGTACCAGGCGTAGTCGAGGCACTCCAGCACCCCGAAGCGGCCCACCGGATCCTCCGGGCTGGCGGCGCTCCAGAGGCTGCCGCCGGAGGCCAGGTCGTAGAGCTCGTTGAACAGGGCCATGCGCAGGGGCTCCGGCAGGTCGGCGCGCTCCAGCACCGGCTGCTGCCAGGCCTCGATCGCGGCGTGCCAGTGGCGCCACTCATGCAACGCCTCGGCGGCGAGGGCGGCGGCGGCGTTGCCTTCGGCGCCGAAAAAGTCGGTGTAGCGGCGCAGGCAGCGGGTGCCGCTGGCGAAGGCCGTGACCGGCAGGTCCCAGCTGATCACCAGCGGGATCTCGATCGTGGCGCCGGGCTCCAGCCGGCAGCGCACGGCCAGGGCGGCGCTGGCCGGGTCGTTGCTGCCGCTGGCGGGGTCGTTGTTGCTCTCGGGAATCGAGCCCTCTGCGGCGAAGGGCTGCCACAGCTCGGCGCCATCGCCCGCCGGGTTCCAGCGGCTGCAGCGCTGGATCGTGAGGCCCGGGTGGCGCGCCTCCAGGCTGGCGTCGGTGGCGATGCACCACTGGCCCTGGCCCTCGGCGATCGGCGCGCTGCGCTCGCCCTCCAGCAGCACCCCCCTGAGGAGGCCGTCGTCCACCCAGCGGTTGCGCTGGCCGCGGCTGCGGCCGATTGCCGGCACGTAGTTGTGCTCCGGGCTGCCGTCATCGCGGAAGGTGACGGCTGCTGTGGGATCGGTGTTGGTGAACCAGCCGGTGGTGTTGCGCCAGCTCAGCAGCAGGGAGAGATCCAGGGGCTGGCGGCTGGGGTTGTGCAGCGTCCACACGAACACCGCCAGCGGGTAGCTGCTGCGCTGGTAGTCGCCCGGCAGGATCGGGCTGAAGGCCTCGCAGCTCACCTCGGCCTGGTACACCCCCGTGTAGTGGGTGCTGCTGAGGGGGTAGCGGGCGGCGTAGGTGCCGGTGCGCTGCTCGGCGCTGCTGGCGGGGTACCAGTCCCAGGCGCTCAGCGGTTCGCCCGCCTCGGGCCGGGAGGCGTCGGCCGCCGGCTTCACCGCCAGGGCATGGGCGCGGCTGCGGCTGCCATCGCTCTCATACAGGGCGAACTGGCAGTCGGGCAGGGTGCCGAACCAGTGCTCGCCGCCGTCCAGGTGCCAGAGGTTGAAGGAGCCGTCGGGGGCGCGGCCGATGCAGCCCGCCCCGAAGCCCCCCAGGGGCATGCCGTGGTTGGGGCCGTCGTCGAGGTTGCTGGCGTAGCGCACCGTGTAGGGCTGCTCCCAGCCCAGGCCGAAGGCCCGGCTCCAGCTGGCCGGCGGGGCCTCGGCCCGTCCCGTGCCCCGCGGCCGCAGCATCGACTGGAGGGCAGAGAGGCCGAAACGCGCCATGGGGCTGAGAACAGTGGGCCCAGCTTGTCAGAGGTGGGCCGCCTCGCCGCCAGGCTTCAGGAGCCTTGCCTAACCTCGACACGTCGCGTCGAGGCCGGTCCATGGCGAGCATGCAGGAGATCCGCCAGCGGCTGCGCGACCAACGGATTGAGGCCTTGCGCAGCGGCATTGCGCCCCTGCTTGCCGGACGGGAAGGAGCCGAGGTGTGGCTGTTCGGCTCCTGGGCCCGTGGCGACTGGGATGCCCGCTCGGATGTGGATCTGCTGGCGGTGGCGCCTCACCAGAGCAGCGCAGACCAGCTGGCCGAGGACCTGCTGGGAGAAGGCCTGGCCGATGACGTGATCGGGATCAGCCTGGCCCGCTGGATGGAGCGTCGACAGGGCGACGATCCCTGGTGGCGCGGTATCGGCCGCGATGCGATCCGCCTGCAACCTTCCCCAACGCCATGACAGGCCGTCTGCACGCCTGGTTGCGTCAGGCCCACAGCGACCTCGCCATGGCTGTCTATGCCAGCGAAGGGGGATTCCACGCCCAGGCCTGCTATGCCTGCTCCCAGGCTGCCGAAAAGGCCCTCAAGGCCGTGTTGCTGGCCCTCGATCAGGAGCCGGAGCGAACCCACTCGATCGAGCGCTTGCTCAGCGCCCTGGAGTCGCTTGGCATCGAGACAGCGCCATTGCGCCAGCTGCCACTCAAAGCACTGCAGCGGATGAGCACCGCCAGCCGCTATCCGGATGGGGATGAGGCGCCGATCGATCTGTTCGACGAACGGGACGGGGCCCTGGCACTGCAGGTGGCGCGTGCCGTGGTGGCTTTCGCGGACCGCCAGCTCGGCGGGTTGGTTCAGCCGTACTCCTCCTGAATCCCCTGCCCGATCCCGCGCGTCGCTCCGCCGCCCACCTCCTGGTCGATCAGGGCGTCGAGGGTGACGGCCGAGCGCACCAGGGCCTGGTAGCGCTGCACCACGCGGCGGTTGCGCTCGATCCACTGGCCGGCGTCGCCCGCGGGTGGGGCGCCGGCGTCGCCGTCGAGCAGCTCCAGATCCCCCTGATGGGCCAGCAGGGCCAGCACCAGCTCGTGGATGCGCTGGCGGCGATGGCTGATGGTGGCGGGCTCGCTCATGGCAGTGGCAGCCTCTGCAGGCCTGCGAAGCGCTCGAAGTCGCGATCGAAGCTCACCAGGCGCCAGCCATTGGCGATCGCCAGTGCCGCCAGATGAACATCCGTGCACATCCGGGCTGGGAGTTCCCCACCACGCAGCAGTTGGTGAAACACCTCCCAGCAGTCGTGCTCCGGCTCGGCCAGTCCCACGCCAGGCTGCTGGCAAAGGGCATCGAGAAGGGCAGACGCCTCTGCCGCAGTCCTGACGGCTGGGCCCATCAGCTTCACCTGGCTCACCAGTCGCACCAGCCCCAGAGCGGTCACCGTGCTGAACAGCACCTGTTCAGAGGCCTGTGCTTCCCAGTAGTGAACCGCGTGGTGGTGATGGCTGTGTTCCGGCCAGACCAATGCCAGCCAGACATTCAGATCCGGCAGATCGGCTGTGCTGCTCACGGGTCGAGCAGCTCAAACAGGCCGGCATTGCTGAGCTGGTGGTCCTCGATGGTCAGCGGACCGTCCAGACGCGGCAGTGTTGCTGCCGACCGCTTGAGCCCGGCGCCGGGGGGTGCGGAGCAGAGCCCTTGCTCCACATAGCTGCGGAGCAACCGCTTCAGGGTGACACCCTCGCTGGCCGCCCGGGCTTTCAGCCGTGCGAACAACGGATCCGGCAGCTCCAGGGTGGTGCGCATGCTCCGACTCCGCGGCTATGCGCATCTTAGTGCGCATCACTTGAACCGTTCCAGGGCGGGGGCTGGCTGGCCCGGCATCATGGCCCCAGCAGCGAGACCATTCTGGGCAGCACGCGGCACGCCCCGCTGGTGGTGATCGGCACCGATGCCGGGGGGGTGGACGCCCTGTCCGCGCCCTGTCTGGCGCTGGTGCGGGCCGCCGACGTGCTGCTGGCGCCCCAGCGGTTGCTGGCGGAGCTGGAACCGTGGTGGCGCCAGGAGCAGGCGGCCGGCCGGATCCCTGTGGCCAAGCCCTGTCCCCAGCTGCTGGCCAGCGACCGGCCCGAGCAGATCTTTGAGCCCTTGGAGCAGGCCCTGGCGGCGGGCCGCCAGGCGGTGCTGCTGGCCAGTGGCGACCCGCTCTGGTTCGGCATCGGCCGCCTGCTGCTGCAGCGCTTGGGGCCGGAGCGCCTGCGCTTCCATCCCGCCCCCAGCTCCCTGCAGCTGGCCTTCGCCCGAATCGGCCGGCCCTGGCAGGATGCCCGCTGGATCAGCCTGCACGCCCGCGACCCCGAACCCCTGGCCGCCGCCCTGCAGAAGCGCCCCAGCGCCCTGGCGGTGCTCACCGACCCAAGTAGCGGTGGAGCCGAGGAGGTGCGCCGCATCCTGGTGGCCTCAGGCCTGGAGGCCGCCTACGCCCTGTGGCTGTGTGAGCGGCTCGGCCACCCCGCCGAGCGGGTGCAGCGGCTGGCCCCCCAGGCCCCCCTGCCCGCCGATCTCGATCCCCTGCACCTGGTGCTGCTGATCGCCGAGCCGCCGCCAGCGCCCGCCGATCCGGCCGCCCTGCCCCTGTTCGGCCTGGCCGATGGCCTCTATCTCCAGCACCACGACCGCCCCGGCCTGATGACCAAACGGGAGGTGCGCATCCAGCTGCTGGCCGACCTGGAGCTGCCCGAGGCCGGCGTGCTCTGGGACATCGGCGCCGGTGTGGGCTCGATCGGCCTGGAGGCCCTGCGGCTGCGTCCCGCTCTGGCGGCCTGGTTCGTGGAGCAGCGCGGCGGTGGCGCCGGCCTGATCGCCGCAAATGCCGAGCGGCTGGGCGTGACCCCGGCGGGGGTGCTGGAGGGCCGTGCTCCGGAAGTCCTCGCCGCCCTGCCCGATCCCGACCGGGTGCTGCTGGGCGGCGGCGGCCGCGAGCGGGCGGCCGTGCTCGTGGCCGTGCTGGAGCGCCTGCGGCCCGGTGGCGTGGTGGTGATCCCGCTTGCCACCGTGGAGGCCCTGGCCGAGCTGCGGCCCCTGCTGGAGAGGGCGGGCTGCGCCGTGGCCGTGGGCCAGCACCAGGCCTGGCGCGGCGCCCCCCTGGCGGATGGCACCCGCCTGGCGCCTCTCAATCCGGTGCTGGTGCTGCAGGGCCGCCGGCCAGCTTCTGCAGATTGAGCAGCCGCTGCAGCAGGGCCGCCCGCGGCGCCTCGATGGCCAGGGCCTGGCGGCAGCGCTCCAGCCAGCCCTCCCGCCCCTGCAGCCGTTCCAGAGCCTTGCTCAGATCGATGCGGATCGCATCGCCATAGGCCTCTTCCGCCTTGACCAGCGCGCGCTGCCAGAGGGCCGGGTTCAGAGGCAGATGGGCCAGATCGATCAGATCCCGGTTGAATACCCCGTCGTCATTCCAGCGGTCGGAGTTGGCCAGCAGCTTGCTGCAGGCGAGGTCGTTGAGGGTGAGTGAGGCAATGCCGCATACCGCATCCTGCGGGCCGGGCGGCTCCAGGCTGATCCGGCCCTCGAGCGCGATCTCCAGCTTGATGGCCACTCCAGCCACCACAACGCCCGCGCGGAGGCCGTACTGGTCTGTGAGCGGCTCGCGGCTCTCCTCGGGGGGGTGCCGGGAATCCTTCCACAGGGGCCCGAGGCTGTCATGCCGCCGGATCAGCTGGCGCAGCTCCCGGTAGCCCTGCCGGTTGGACACCAGCAGATCCACATCCACCGACTGGCGGAACTCCCCGTGGCGCAGGGCGATCGCCGTGCCGCCACCAAACAGGCAGTGGTGCCGCAGAAGCAGCTCCCCATTGAGCTGCTTCAGCAGGCTGGCGATCCGGCGGTGGTGCTCAAGCTTGAACATCGCTGGAGGCGGGTGCCTGCTGCAGAGCCGTGATCAGCTCGCGCTCGTGCGGCAGCAGCTGCTCCAGATCCAGCCCACGGCGCTGGCGGGCGTAGAGGGCGGCCGCTTCCGCCGCACTCAGGGCGCCGGTGCCGTGCACGTGCCAGGCCAGCTGGCGCAGCAGGGGGTAGGCGGCCAGCTCGATCGACTCCGCCACTGGTGCCCCTCTTTGGGGCTCCACCACCCCGGGCTTCCCCTCCAGCTCACCCTCCAGCGCGGAGAGGGGCAGGTCGAGGGCATCGAGCACATTCATCAACGCTCCCACGCGCACAGAGGCCGCGCCCGTTTCGATGCGATGCAGGGTCACCCGCGAGATGCCGGCCGCGGCGGCGGTGGCCAATGCCGTGACGCCCAGGTGGCGGCGGCGTTGGCGGATGTGAGCGCCGATGGCCTGCAGCCGTTGCGGGCAGCGGCCTTGGGGTCGGGGCGCGGCGGCAGGCATGGGCCTGAGGGTGGATGTTTCCCATTCTGGTCATCTGCTTGCCGCCTGACTTCTGTTCAGGGCGTGGGCTGGCCCCCGAGGGCCTCGATCCGCACCGGGCTGCCCACCCGGATGCCCAGGGCCTCAGCCTGGCCCGCCGCCAGCTCCACCACTCCGTCCACCGGTTCGTTCGGGCCGTAGCTGGGGCAGGGCAGGCGCATGCAGGGCCGGGTGTGGGCCTCGATCGCCAGCACCACCCCGTCGCGGATGAACAGCATGTCCAGCGGGGCCGGTGTGCGGTGCATCCAGAAGCGCGCCGGGGTGGGCATGCCATAGGGGAACCACATGCCGCGCAGCGGCGGCAGGGGCGGGCGCAGCTGCAGGCCCATGGCCTGCTGGCCCGGGGTGGCCGCCACCTCCAGGCCGATGCAGCGCCCGGGCTCCAGGCACCACTGGGCCGTGACCGGCAGCTGCTGGGGGGGCTCCAGGGCCAGGGCCGCACCTGCTCCCAGGCCAACTGCCACGCCCACTGCCACGCTGAGGGCGTGCGCGATCACGGCCTGGCCCCCAGGGGTGGCTGGCGCTCGCCCAGGCAGTAGCCCTGGCCGCGCACCGTGTGGATCAGGCGCCGTTCGCCCCCCTCCTCCAGCTTCTGGCGCAGGTAGCGCACGTACACCTCGATCACATTGCTGGAGGTGCGCCGGTCGTCGTTCCACACCCGGCGCAGGATCAGCTCCCGGCTCACCACCGTGCCCTGGCGCTCCAGCAGCAGCAGCAGCAGCTGGTATTCCCGGGCGGTGAGGTCCACCAGCCGCGGGCCGCGCTTCACGCTGCGGCTGACGGGATCGAGGCTGAGGTCCGCCACCTGCAGCAGGTTGGTGGGCGCCGCCGCCTGCCGCTGCAGGCTGAGGTGCAGCCGCAGGCGCATCAGCAGGTCGCTGGGGCCCAACGCCGAGAGCCAGAAATCGTCGGCTCCGGCGCTCAGGCAGCGCACCCGCGCCGCCAGCGAGTCCTCAGTCCCATCCAGCAGGATCGGCGGCGGCCCCAGCCGCTGGCGCAGGGCCTGGATCTCGCCGGCCGCCTCGGCCGCCAGCACCGCCACATCCACCGTCCCAGCCCCATCCACCTCCCCATCTCCCAGACCGCCGCTGCCGAGCACCACCGTGTAGCCCGAGGCCTCCAGCCGGGCCGCCAGCGCCTCGGCCTTCTCCCCCACCAGCAGCACCCGGCCGGCGGGCGTCATGGCTGGCCGTTGCCCGGTTTGGCCACGTGGGGCAGGCCCCAGCCCAGCTTGTTGCGCAGCACCTGGAAGAACTCGTGGTCGGCCAGGCGCACGAAGCGCACGGGGTGCTCGCTGCGGCGGATCAGCACCCGGTCTTCCGGCCAGATGTAACAGCCGGCGCTGCCATCCACCACCATCATCAGCCGCTCCGGCGTGGCGGGAAACACCGTGACCGGCTCCCGGTCGCTGAACACCAGGGCCCGCGAGGCCAGCGAGTGGGCGGCGATCGGCGTGAGCTGCAGCACCGGGCAGTCGGGCGTGATCACGGGTCCGCCGGCCGAGAGGGAGTAGGCGGTGGAGCCGGTGGGGGTGGAGAGAATCACGCCGTCGGCGGCGATGTCCACCGGGGCGTGGCGGCCGATGGCGATCTCGAAATGGCACATGGAGGTGAGCGGCTCGCGGTGCAGGGCCATCTCGTTGAGGCAGAGCACCTCCCAGCGCCGCTGCTCGCCCCGCATCACGCTCACCACCAGCATGGTGCGCTCCTCCACCGTCCAGTCGCCGGCGATCACCTGCTTCAGGGCCCCATCCAGCTGCTGCAGGTAGGCCTCGGCCAGGAAGCCGAGATGGCCGGTGTTGATCGTGAGGATCGGCACCCCCACCGGCGCCGTCTGACGCGCCGCCGACAGCACGGTGCCGTCGCCCCCCAGCACGATCGCCAGCTCCAGCTCCTCGCTGAAGCCGGGGGGCACGCAGGCGCTGTAGCCCCGGGTGCGCAGGTGCTGGTCGGGGTTGGCGAAGCCCACCATGCCGCCGGAGCTGCTCACCCGCAGCACCTCATAGCCGTGGTCGGCCAGCCGGCCCTCGATGGCGTCGGCCGTGCTCACGGCCAGGTCCTTGCCGTCATTGACGATCAGTCCGACGCGGGGCACCGATCGCGAAGCAGGGGGACTGCTGGAGTTTATTGAGTGCACCGCAGGGGTGCCCTCAGAACTGCTCGAGGAAGCGCAGGTCGCTGGTGTAGAGGCGGCGGATGTCGTCGATGCCATGGCGCACCATGCAGAAGCGCTCCACCCCCAGGCCGGCGGCGAAACCGCTCCAGCGCTCCGGATCCAGGCCCATGCCGGTGAGCACCGCCGGATCCACCATGCCGCAGCCCATCACCTCCAGCCAGCGGCCCCGCCACTGCACGTCCACCTCGGCGCTGGGCTCGGTGAAGGGGAAGTAGCTGGCGCGGAAGCGCACCGGCAGGTCGCCGAAAAATTGCTGCAGGAAGGCGGTCACCGTGCCGCGCAGGTGGGTGAAGTCGAGCCCCTCATCGATCGCCAGCACCTCCACCTGGTGGAACACCGGGGAGTGGGTGGCATCCACGGCGTCGCGGCGGAATACCCGCCCCGGGGCGATCACCCGCACCGGCGGTGGATTGTTCTCCAGGTAGCGGATCTGCACCGGCGAGGTGTGGGTGCGCAGCAGCCGGCCATCCTCCAGGTAGAAGGTGTCCTGCATGTCCCGGGCGGGGTGGTGCTCGGGGATGTTCAGGGCGGTGAAGTTGTAGTAGTCGGTCTCGATCTCCGGCCCCTCCGACACCCGGTAGCCCAGGCCGCTGAAGATGTCCACGATCTCCTCGATCGTGCTGATCAGCGGGTGGCGGTGGCCGGCGGGGGTGTAGCTGCTGGGGGCGGTGACGTCGAGGGTTTCGCGGGCGATCCGCTCGGCCATCGCCGCCGTCTTCACCGCCCGCAGCCGCTCGGCCAGCAGCCCGCTCACCTGCTCCTTGAGCACGTTGGCCCGCTGGCCGATCAACGGCCGCTCCGGGCCTGGCAGCTTGCCCATCGCCCCCAGCACGGCCGAGAGCCGGCCCTTCTTGCCCAGCAGGCCCACCCGCAGCGCCTCCAGCTCAGGGGCTGTGGCGGCAGCGGCGATCTCGGCGGCCGCCTCGGCCTCCAGCTGCTCCAGCTGGCCCGTGAGATCCTCCAGTGACACGGTGACGCCCACGACAACCCCAGACTGAATGGCAAGGGGGAGACTGTACGGAGCAACCTCCTCGGCGATGCGCCCCCTGAAGATCCTGGTGAGCAACGACGACGGGGTGTTCGCCGCCGGCATCCGCACCCTGGCCAACGCCGCCAACGCCCGCGGCCATGAGGTCACCGTGGTGTGCCCCGACCAGGAGCGCTCGGCCACCGGCCACGGCCTCACCCTGCAGACGCCCATCCGCGCCGAGCGGGCCGACGAGCTGTTCGACGACGGCATCCGGGCCTGGGCCTGCAGCGGCACCCCCAGCGACTGCGTGAAGCTGGCCCTGTTCTCGCTGCTGGAGGAGTGGCCCGACCTGGTGCTCTCCGGCATCAACCACGGCCCCAACCTGGGCACCGATGTGCTCTATTCCGGCACGGTGAGCGCGGCGATGGAGGGCACGATCGAGGGGCTGCCCGCCCTTGCGGTGAGCAGCGCCGACTTCCAGTGGCGCCTGTTCGAGCCCGCGGCCTCGATCGCCCTGGATGTGGCCGAGCGGATGCTGCTGGCGGGCTGGCCGCCGGCGATGCTGCTCAACCTCAACGTGCCGCCCCGGCCGGCGGAGAGCATCGGCCCGCTGCGCTGGTGCCGCACGGCCGTGCGCCGCTACACCGACCAGTTCGACAGGCGCGTCGATCCCCGCGGCCGCACCTACTACTGGCTGGCGGGTGAGGTGGTGAACGACCTCGATGCAGAGGTGGCCGGCCCCGGCGAGTGGCCCACCGATGTGGCCCATGTGAACCAGGGGGGCGTGGCGCTCACGCCCCTGCAGCCCGAGCTGTTCTGGATGGGCGACACCGCCGCCCTGCCCCAGCTGGACTGATCTCCCCGGGGACCCCGGGCTCAGCGGGCGGGCCGGTGCACCCGCTGCAGAAGCCACAGGGTGATGATCAGCCCCAGCAGGTGGGCGAACAGCACCTGGGTGTTGCCCAGCACCGAGAACATCTCGATCGAGGTGATCGGCAGCCCCACCACCCGGCTGCCGACGCCGCCGGCACCCTGGATCTGGGCGCCGAAGAAGCCCGGCACCTGCTGGGAGGCCTGCACGAACAGGCTGCCGGCCAGGGCCTGATAGCCGATGGCGGCCAGGATGAGGCCGAACAGATCGGCCAGCAGCCCGCGCTTGATCAGTTTGCTGGTCTCCCCCTTGCTGGGCTTCACCGGGCTGGCCAGAGCCCGGCCGCAACGCACCACCAGCCAGCTGTGCCAGATGCCCCAGAGCAGAATCAGGAAGGCCAGGGTGGTGAGGGAGATGCCCGGTCCCAGCCCCAGGGCCCGCTGGGAGTTGGCCGCCAGGCGGCCGCCGATGTTGTTGAACGTCAGCACCCCCACCACCACCACGCCCAGCACCACCTGGATCCAGAAGCGCAGCCAGCCCATGCGGCGCAGGCTGGAGCCGATCTGTTGCAATTCGATCTGGTCGGCCATGGGGGCGCCTTGCGACTGGCGGAGTTGCGTCCCCAAGGTGCCATGGGAAGATCAATCCGGCATGCCAAGGCTTCGGGAACTGTCGCGATCGATTCCCCTGCGGACCCCCGCTGAGGCCCAGCGGCCCACCGCCATCGCCCTCGGCAGCTTCGATGGGCTCCACCCCGGCCACCGGCGCGTGATCGCCGCTGTGACCGCCGCAGGCACCGCCACCGGCCCAGGCGTGCCCACGGTGGTGAGCTTCTGGCCCCATCCCCGCGAGGTGCTCCACGGCGACACCCGCCTGCGCCTCGACCTGCCCAGCGAGAAGCTCGAGCTGCTCGCGCCCCTGGGCATCCGCCAGCTGGTGCTGGTGCCGTTCGATCGGGCCCTGGCGGCCCTGGCACCGGAGGCCTTCGTGGACCGGGTGCTGGTGGGGCAGCTGCAGGCGCGGCGGATCGCGGTGGGCAGCAACTTCCGCTTCGGTGCCCGGCGCCAGGGCGACGCGGCTGAGCTGGCCCGGATCGGTGCCGCCCGCGGCATCGATGTCACCGTGGTGCCGATGCTGAGCGATGGCTCCGAGCGGGTGAGCAGCAGCCGCATCCGCCGGGCCCTGGCCGAGGGCCGCATCGACGAGGCCCACCGCCTGCTGCAGCGCCCCTACCGCTTCAGCGGCCAGGTGGTAAGCGGCCGGGGGCTGGGGCGCCAGCTGGGCTGGCCCACCGCCAACCTGGCGGTGGATGGGCGCAAGTTCCTCCCCCTGGAGGGGGTGTATGCGGCCCGGGTGCAACTGCTGGCAGCCCCCGCCGGCGATCCGGCCCTGGTGGCGCCGGAGCTGGCGGTGGCCATCCCGGCTGGTGCTGGCGGCTGGCTGGCGGCGGTGATGAACCTCGGCCCCCAGCCCACGGTGGATCCCCACGCCCCCTCGGCGGTGGAGGTGCACCTGCTGGATCGCCGGCTCGAGCTCGGCGGCCGCTGGCTGCGGGTGGAGCCCCTGCGGTTGCTGCGCCGTCAGCAGCGCTTTGACGGTCTGGAGGCCCTCCAGGCCCAGATCGCCCGCGACGCCGACCAGGCCCGGGCCCTAGCCGGGGTAGGCGTGGGTGAGACCCCAGCCGATGAAGGTGGCGATGCCGCCGAGCAGCAGGATGCCTGATACCAGCACGAGCATCGGGTTGTCACCGCCGCCTGGATTGCCCTGGTCTGCCATGGCGCCCGCCCCGAATGGTGCTCCGTGATCCCGCCAACCTAAGCAGACAGCCCCAGCCCGCCATGGTTTCTGCCGCTACTGAGCCCAGCTCCGCCCCCGAGCCCAGCTCCATCCCGGCGTCCGGCCATGCTGCCGGCACCCCCGCCAGCGTGCTGCGCCTGCTCGATGCCAACCTCGACCGCGCCCGCGAGGGCCTGCGGGTGTTGGAGGACTGGGCCCGTTTCGGTCTCGACCGGGCCGATCTGGTGGCCCGCACCAAGGACCTGCGCCAGCGGCTCGGCCGCTGCCACCACAACCGCTACAAGCAGGCGCGCCACGCCGCCAGCGATCCGGCCACCGGCATGGCCCACCCCGCCCAGGCCGAGCGCCTGCAGCCGGGCGCCGTGGTGGCCGCCAACGCCGCCCGCGTGCAGGAGGCCCTGCGGGTGCTGGAGGAATTCGGCCGCCAGGCCGACCCGCCGTTGGCGGCCGAGGCGGCGGCGATCCGCTATCTCCTCTACGACCTCGAACTGGAGCTGCTCCAGGCCGATGGGCTGCGCGCCGGGCGGCGGGCGCGCCTGGGCCAGTGCCACCTCTATCTGGTGGTCGGGCCGCTGCCGGATCTGGAGGCCCGGGTGGAGGCGGCCCTGGCCGGTGGCGTGCGGCTGGTGCAGTACCGGGCCAAGGAGGGCAGCCTCAATGCCCACGGCCAGCCCCTCAACGATCTGGAGCGCCTGGAGCAGGCCCGGGCCCTGCGCGCTCTCTGCGCCCGCCACGGGGCCCTGTTCCTGGTCAACGACCGCGTGGATCTGGCCCTGGCGGTGGACGCCGACGGGGTGCACCTGGGCCAGGGGGATCTGCCGCCGGCCGTGGCCCGGCGCCTGCTGGGGCCTGAGCGCCTGCTGGGCCGCAGCACCCACGCCATCGACCAGTTGCACCAGGCGGTGCAGGACGGCTGTGACTACGTGGGCGTGGGGCCGGTGAACGCCACCCCCACCAAGCCGGGGCGGCAGCCGGTGGGCCTCCAGTACGTGCGCCAGGCCTGCGCCGAGAGCCCCATCCCCTGCTTCGCCATCGGCGGCATCACGGCCGGGGAGATTCCGGCCGTGCGCCAGGCCGGCGCCAGCCGGGTGGCAGTGGTGCGGGCCATCAGCGCCGCCCCCGACCCCGCCGCCGCCAGCCGCCAGCTGCTGGCGGCCCTGGGCACGGAGCACTGAAACGGAGCACTGAAACGGAGCACTGAAAGTTCCGGCCCGATTGGGCAGCATGGGGAGCTCCAGCCCCCGCCCCCCGCCCCTGCGATGGACCCCAACCCTGAGTCCACCACTCCGCATGAAGCGGCCGCCGAGGTGACGATTCAGGTGAACGGCGAAGCCCGCACCTGTCGGGCGGGCCTCAACCTCGAGCAGGTGCTGGCGACGCTGGGGTTCCAGCCCCGACTGGTGGTGGTGGAGCTGAACGGCACGATCCTCCCCCGCCAGCGCTGGCCGCAGCAGCCGGTGCTGGAATCCGACTCCCTGGAGGTGGTCACCATCGTGGGGGGGGGTTCCTAGATTTCCTGGGCAACCCTGGAATCAGGCTGTTCTGCGGGCCATTCCTCCGCTTCTTGCCTCAGGCTCACTGGTCACCACATCAACTGGTCACCACACCAACTGGTCTCCTCACCAAATACGTCCGCAGCAACACGAATGCGCCATTCCCCCTCCCTGCCTCCGCCCCTGCGCCGGACCCTGGTGGGGCTGGCGTTGCCGATGCTGGTGCTGAGCCTGCTGCTCTGGCAGCCCCAGCCCTCCTGGGCAGCCAGTGGCGGCCGGATCGGCGGCGGCAGCTTCCGCTCCTCCCCGGCGCCACGCAGCTATGGAGGGGGTGGTGGCAGCTACAGGGGAGGCGGCTATGGCGGTTACAGCGGCGGCTATCGCGGTGGCTACACCGGGGGCGGCGGTTATTCCGGAGGTGGAGGCGGCATCGGCTTCCCCTTCATCGTGCCCTTCTTCGGGTTCGGTGGTGGTGGCCTGTTCGGGTTCCTGGTGTTGATGGCCGTGGTGGGTCTGGTGCTCAACGCCCTGCGTGGTGCCGGGAGCGGAGCAGGCAGCACGGACGGCGGCCTGGTGCGCAGCGAACCGCCCGTGTCGGTGGTGCAACTGCAGGTGGGGCTGCTGGCCTCCGCCCGCCAGCTGCAGAACGACCTGCGCGCCCTGGCGGCCCGCTCCGACACCTCCAGCAACAGCGGGCTGCAGCTGGTGCTGCAGGAAACCACCCTGGCCCTGCTGCGCCACCCCGACCTCTGGGTGTATGCCAACGCCGAGAACGGCCAGGTGCCCTTCGCCACGGCCGAGGCCACTTTCAATCGCCTGTCGATGGCCGAGCGCAGCAAGCTCTCCCGCGAGCTCACCACCAACGTGGCCGGCCAGCGGGGCCAGAACCTGCCCGTGCCCGCCGGCGACAGCGACGCCAGCAGCGACTTCATCGTGGTGACCCTGCTGGTGGCCACCCGCCAGCGCCTGGCCCTCAAGGGGGCCGGCAGCGCCGAGCAGCTGCGCGGCTCGCTGCAGGCCCTCGGCGGGCTGTCCTCCAGCGAACTGCTGGCCCTGGAGGTGATCTGGCAGCCCGATGGGGCCGGCGAAGCGCTCAGCACCGAAGACCTGCTCACCACCTACCCAGACCTGCAGCACCTCTGAGCTGCCGTTTTCGCTCTCAGGCCTGGCGCCCGTTGGCCAGCCTGAGGATCCGCAGGGCAGCCATGGCGGCGCCGTAGCCGTTGTCGATGTTCATCACACTCAGGCCCGGCGCGCAGCTGGCCAGCATCCCCTGCAGGGCCGCCATGCCACCGGCGCTCACGCCGTAGCCCACGCTCACGGGCACGCCGATCACCGGCTGGGGCACCAGGCCCGCCAGCACCGTGGGCAGGGCCCCCTCCATCCCCGCGCAGGCGATCAGCACCTGCGCCTGCTCCAGGTGCTCCAGCTGGTCCAGCAGCCGGTGCAGGCCCGCCACCCCCACGTCCAGCACCAGCCGGCAGCTGATCCCGTGCCAGCGCAGGGCCAGCTGGGCCTCGCTGGCCACCGGCAGGTCGCTGGTGCCGCCACCCAGCACCACCACCTCTCCCAGCTGGGGTTGGGCCACGGCCGGTGATCCCAGACTGAGGCAGCGGGCCTCGGCGTGGACCTGCAGCTGCTCCACCAGGGCTGCCGCCGCCGGCTCCGCCTGAAGGGCTTGCCGCACCGCCTCGGCCTTGCCGGGATCCACCCGGGTGGCCAGGGCCGGTTCGCCTGCCTCGCGCAGCTGCAGCAGGATCCCGGCGATCTGCTCGGCCGTCTTGTGCTCGCCCCAGATCGCCTCCACCATGCCGATGCGGTCGCGGCGCTGCAGGTCGAGGCGGGCGGCGTCGCTCATCCCGCCGGCTGCAGCTCGCCTTCGAACACCAGCGGGAAGGGGTTGCCCTGGCGGGAGCCCGTGGCCAGGCGGGCCAGCCGCTCGAAGCGCTCCTGCACGGCCTCCACCTCTGCCAGCGGGATCGCCTTCCACTGTTCGCGGCTGGCCCAGCGGATCAGCAAGGTGCCCTCCTCCCGCTCGGCATCCCAGAGCAGGTCGCGGCCGAGGTAGCCCGGCTGCTGGGCCAGCCAGGGTTCCCAGCTGCCCCGTTCGGCCTCCAGCCAGGCCTGGCGGCCCTCGGCCGGCACCTTCACCCGCAGGTGCTCCACCACCGCCACCTCGAAGGGGCCGGATCCCCCCTGCCCGTCTGGCGGATGCTCGGCGATCGCCAGATCGGGATGGCCAGCCAGCAGCATCAGCAGGCAGAGGACAATGGCCGAAACCCTAGCCAGGATGCGCCCGGGGGCTTGGGCACTCGCGCAGCCGGGGTTCATGGCCTGCCCAGCAGCGCCACCGCCTGGCAGGAGATCCCCTCCTCGCGTCCCTCGGGGCCGAGCCGTTCGTTGGTGGTGGCCTTCACCCCCACCTGCTCGGGCTCCACCCCCATGCGGGCGGCGATGGCGGCGCGCATCGCCTCGATGTGGGGCTTGAGTTTGGGCCGCTCGGCGATCACCACCGCATCCACATTGATCACGCTCCAGCCCCGCTCGGCCACCAGGGCCACCACCTGTTCCAGCAGCACCAGGCTGTCGGCCCCCCGCCACTGGGGGTCGTCGGGCGGGAAGTACTTGCCGATATCGCCCAGGGAGAGGGCGCCCAGCAGGGCATCCATGATCGCGTGCACCAGCACGTCGGCATCGCTGTGGCCGTCCAGCCCCAGGCCGGCGGGATGGTCCAGTCGCTGTCCCCCGAGGATCAGCGGCCGGCCCGGCACCAGCCGGTGGATGTCGTAGCCGTTGCCGATGCGCAGCTCCATGGAACACGCCGAAGGTGCATGCTGGCCTAGCAGGCAGACCGGCCGCATCCTGTAATGGTGCCACCCAAGGCCTGTCCCGTGGCACTGCGCCGTGCATCGCCAGTCGTGGTTGCCGCCCCCGCCGGGTCCGGTGGCGATGGGCCGTAGGGCGCTGGCGCTGGTGGGCCTGGCCGCCCTGGCGGTGCTGGTCAATCTGCACGCGCCCACGGTGTTCTTCGACATGCAGCTGATGCTCGGCAGCGGCGTGGCCGTGCTGGCCCTGCTGCTGTTCGGCTGGGGTGGCCTGCTGGTGGGGGCGGCGGCCCTGGCGGTGACGGTGCTGCGCTGGGGGCACCCCTTTGAGCTGCTGATCGGCATGGGGCTGCTGATCTGGTTGCACTGCTTTCTCCAGCGCTTCAACGGTGGCCCGGCCCAGCAAGCCAATGGCCGGATCGTGCTGGCGGCGATCGGTTACTGGCTGGTGGTCGGCCTCCCCGCCGAGATCCTGCTGTTCATCCTGCGTCTGGGCGTCGGCCCGGTGAAGGCCCTGGGCCTGGGGCTCAAGGAGGCCGTGGTGTCGGTGATCTGCGTGGCCTTGGCCATGAGCGCTTACAAGCTCTGGCGCACCTGGCGCCGGCGGCGCAGCAGCGGTCAGCTCTCCGCCCGGGGGATCACCTTCGCCATCGTGCTGCTGGCGGTGAGCCTGCCGGGCGTGCTGGTGGTCCTGATCCTCTCGGGCCAGCTCAAGTCCACGGCCATGGAGGCCCAGTTTCAGGTGATGACCCGCCTGGCCGAGAAAGTTCAGGTCCTGGGTGCGTTGCCCGCCCGCAGCCAGGTGCCTGGTGCCGCCGCGCTCTGGCGCAACGGCGCAGGCAGGGAGCTCAGCTCGGATCCCGCCCTGTTCGCGCGCCTGGCCCGCTACTACGAACTGGACGCCTCCAGCCGGATTGGCCGGCCGGGCCTGGAGTTGCTGGTGCCCAGCCGCCAGGCCCCGGTGCTGGTCAATGACCTGCAGGCGTACTGGCGGGTGCAATCCGGAACGGTCACGGTGGTGCAACCCGCCGAGCCGCTGATCCGCCGGCTCGACTACGAGCTGCTGCTGCCCTCCTTCAGCCTGATGGCGCTGCTCCTGGTGCTGGCCGCCGTGCTGGCCGAAGCCCTGGCCAGCGCTGTGGAGCGGCAGTTCCAGGGGGTGATCCGGCCGCTGCAGGGCCAGCCCAATGCCGAGCAGCTGCCGGATCTGGGGGTCTCGGCGATCCGGGAGCTGCAGCTGCTGGTGGACCTGGTGAACCGCCGCACCCACCGCACCCAGGAACTCAGCAAGTCCCTGCAGCAGGCCCGCGATGAACTGGCCCAGACCGCCCTGGCGATCACCGAGGCGATCCCGGTGGGCACCTACACGATGGTGCTGCGCCCGGGAGCTGAGCTGGCCCAGTTCTCGTTCATGAGCGAGCGCTTCCTGCAGATCTGCGGCCTGGAGCGCGCGGCGGCCGAGGCCAACCCCCTCAACGCCTTTGCCTGTGTCCATCCTGACGACTACGACGACTGGCTGGCCCTCAACGCCCTCACCTTCGCCAAGAAACTGCGGTTCAAGGGGCAGTGCCGCGTGGTGGTGGATGGCCAGGTGCGCTGGATCCTGGCCGAATCGCTGCCCAGAGAACTCCCCGATGGCTCCACGGTGTGGGAGGGGGTGATCTGCGACATCACTGACCAGGTGCAGGCCGAACAGGAGCTGCGACGCATGCTCAGGGTGTTGCCGATTCCGGTGGCCTGCACCCAGCTGGAGGCCCCCCAGCCGATCGTGTTTCTCAACCAGCGCTTTCTCGACACCTTCGGCTACAGCGCCGACGAGCTGCCCTCGGTGGAGGTCTGGGCCGGGCTGGCCTATCCCGATCCCGCCTACCGCCAGGAGGTGATGGAGCGCTGGGCCGACGAACTGGATCGCTGCCGGGCCGGAGTGCCGGAGCTGGGACCGATGGAGTTGGAGGTGGTGTGCAAGGACGGCAGCCACCGCCAGGTGATCCTCACCGCCAGCCTGCGGGAGGAGCTGGTGGTGTGCACCTTCCTGGATGTCACCGAGCGCAAGCGGGCCGAGGCGGCCCTGGAGCGGGCTTTTCGCCGGGAGGCCGACCTCAAGGAGCGGCAGCGGCTGGAGTTGGAGGCCAAGCTGCGCACCAGCCTCACGGCCGCTGCGGTGGCCCACGAGATCAAGCAGCCCCTCAGCGCGATCATGATCCATTCGAGCCTGCTGCGCAGCCGGCTCGAGCAGTTGCCGGACGGCCAGGTGCGCAGCCTGCTCCAGCCCCTGCTGGAGCAGCAGCTGGGGGAGAGCGAGCGGGTGGTGACCACGATCGAGAAGATGCGCATGTTGCTGCGCAACGTGCAGACCGAGCAGCAGCGCCTGGATCTCTGCAATGTGATCGCCAGCACCCGGCTGTATCTGCGCCCGTTGTTGCAGCGCCATGGGGTGAGCGTTGTGGCCGGCGGCCGCGAGCAGCCCCAGTGGCTGCTCGAGGCCGCCGGCCAGTTGCAGATGGCACTGTCCAACCTGATCCGCAACGCCGTCGAGGCCCTCAGCCAGGGCCAGGTGGCCGAGCCTCGCCTCCAGCTCAGCCTGGAGCGCAGGATCGATTCCCATGGTTCGCCCTGGCTGGAGTTGCGGGTGGCCGACAACGGCCCCGGTTTCGCCGATCTGCAGCTGGAGCAGCTGCTGCTGGCCAGCACCAAACCCCAGGGCAGTGGGCTGGGGCTGTTTGTGGTGAATGCCGCCGTGCAGATCCACGGCGGTTCGCTGCGCCTGGGGCCGCAGCGATGAGCTGGGCGGCGCCGAGGTGCTGCTGCGTCTGCCGGCCCACGACTGAGCGCGGCTGTCGGCAGACCTCACTCCCAGTGTTCAGGGGTCGGCAGCACCTGCAGCTGGGTCCCTTCGCGGCCCAGCACGGTCACCGCGCTACCGGGAAGCAGGGGCCGCCCCTCGTCCAGGTTGATGGCGGCCCAGCTCTGACCCTGCCAGCGCACCCGCCCCGCACTGCCCCCGTCCTGGCTGCCGTCAAAGCCGCTGATCACGGTGGCCCGCTCGTCGCCGCTGGCCGGCGGCAGGCCCCGTTCCCTGCGCCTCCCCCAGCGGTGCAGGGCCAGCAACAGCAGGGCGCTGAGCAGCACGAAAGCCGCCATCTGCAGCAGGGGCGGCAGGGGCAGCGACGCCGCCAGCACCGACATCAGCAGGGCGGCCCCGGCCCCGGCCAGCAGTCCGTCGAATTCCAGGCCCAGCAGTTCCAGCAGCAACAGGCAGAGCCCCAGCAGCAGCCAGATCAGCGCGGCGGGCATGGCGGCCAAGGACATGGTCTTCGCTCCCCATGCTGCCTACCTTGCTAGGGGAACGCCTTCCCGGGGCTTCCACGCCCTCCCCCCACGCCCTCCCCCCACGCCCTCCCCCCACGCCATGGATCCGCTGCTGGGCCTGCCCGCCGTGTTTGTGATGGCCGCCCTCGGTCTCAACAGCGTGAAGATCACCAGCGGCGGCCAGTCGCGCCTGGTGGAGCGCCTGGGCAAGTACGACCGCCAGCTGCAGCCGGGCCTCTCCTTCGTGCTGCCGGTGGTGGAGAAGGTGGTGAGCCACGAATCGCTCAAGGAGCGGGTGCTGGATATTCCTCCGCAGCAGTGCATCACCCGCGACAACGTGGCGATCGAGGTGGATGCGGTGGTGTACTGGCAGCTGCTGGAGCACGCCCGCGCCTACTACGCCGTGGACAACCTGCAGGCGGCGATGGTGAATCTGGTGCTCACCCAGATCCGCGCTGAGATGGGCAAGCTCGACCTCGACCAGACCTTCACCACCCGCAATGAGGTGAACGAGGTGCTGCTCAAGGAGCTCGACCAGGCCACCGATCCCTGGGGGGTGAAGGTGACCCGTGTCGAGCTGCGCGACATCCATCCCTCCCCAGGCGTGCAGCAGGCGATGGAGCAGCAGATGACCGCCGAGCGCGAGAAGCGCGCCGCCATCCTGCGCTCCGAGGGGGAAAAGGAATCCCAGCTCAATGCCGCCCGGGGCCGGGCTGAAGCCCTGGTGCTCGATGCCAGGGCCAAGCAGGAAGCGCTGGTGCTGGAGGCCCAGGCCCAGGCCCAGCAGCAGACCCTGCTGGCCCAGGCCCGGGCCGACGCCGCCATCCAGCTTGCGGAGGCCATGCAGGCCAACCCGGAGGCCTCCGAGGCGATTCGCCTGTTGCTGGCCCGCGACTGGATGGCCATGGGCGAGGCGATGGCCCAGGCCCCCGGGGGCAGCGTGCTGATGGTGGATCCCCAGAGCCCCGCTTCCCTGCTGGCGGCCCTGCGCGGCATGCAGCAGGGCCGCCAGCAGCAGCCTCAGGGCTGAGCACCCAGTGGCTTAGTCGGGTGGCTGCTCGGGAGGCAGTGGTGGGGGCGGCAGCTGCCAAGGCCGCGCAGGGTCCAGGTTCACCGCCGTGCCGGTGGCGCAGGCCATCAGCATTCCGCCGGCCTGACCCAGCACCTCCACATCGATCCGCACCCCCACCACCGCATCGGCCCCCAGCAGCCGCGCCCGCCGCGCCATTTCCTCCACGGCCATCTCCCGGGCACGCTGGAGGGTGGATTCATAGGCCCGGGCGCGGCCACCCACCAGATCGCGCACACTGGCGAGCAGGTCGCGGAACAGGTTCGCCCCGAGGATCGTCTCCCCATGCACCAGGCCCAGGTAGTGGCGGATGGGGCGGCCGTCCAGCTGGGGTGTGGTCACGATCAGCACGGCAAGCCTCTGCCCCGCGGGCCGTTCAGTTCTGTTCAGCTTGCCAGCGCTCGAACAGGTCCGGCCGCCGCTGGCGGGTGCGCTGCTGCTGCTGTTCAAAGCGCCAGCGGGCGATGGCGCCGTGGTCACCGCTGCGCAGCACGGCTGGCACGTCCATCCCCTGGAAGCTGGCGGGGCGGGTGTAGTGGGGGTGCTCGAGCAGGCCGGCACTGTGGCTCTCCTCCTCCAGGCTGGCCTGGGTGCCCACCGTGCCCGGCAGCAGGCGCACCACGCCGTTGATGATCACCGCCGCCGGCAGCTCGCCGCCGGTGAGCACGAAGTCTCCCAGCGACACCTCCTCATTGGCCAGGGCGCGGATGCGCTCGTCGAAGCCCTCGTAGTGGCCGCAGATCAGCAGCAGCTGGTCGTAGCCCGTGGCCCAGCGGCGCAGGTCGGCCTGCTGCAGCGGGCTGCCCTGGGGCGACATCAGCAGCACCCGCCGCCGCGGCAGCACCGGGATCGCCTCCACCGCCGCATAGACCGGCTCCGGTTTGAGCACCATGCCGGCGCCGCCGCCGTAGGGCTCGTCATCCACCTTGCGGTATCTGTCGGTGGCGAAGTCGCGGGGGTTGTGGGTGTGCAGCTCGGCAATGCCGGCGGCGAAGGCCCGGCCGATCACGCCCAGGCCCAGCAGGGGGGCCATGGCCTCCGGTGCCAGGCTCACCACATCGAGTCGCATCACAGAGAGGGACCCATCGGCTCAGCTGGCGGGAGCGGCCGGCCGGCTCACCCGGCGGATCTCGGAGCTGAAGCTGGCGCGGCCGGGGCGGCCATCGGCGTGGCTCTCCACCGTGCTGCGCAGGCGCAGGTTGGGCTTGGTGAACCAGATGCGCTCGCGCACCTCGGCGTCGCCGCTGCTGAGCGTCAGTTCCAGGCTGCCGTCGGGCCAGAGCTGCCAGGTGCCCTGCTGCGCGCCCTGGGGGGTGTTCACCGTGAAGCCCCCTCCGCCGTTGAACTGCAGCTGCTGGGGGGTGCTGTCCTTGGGTCCCACCTGTAGGCCGCCGGGGGCGCTTGCGCTGTCGGGCTCCAGGTAGGTCACCACCAGCTCGCCCCGCTCGCTGCTGTGCCACTCATCGCCCTTCTCGCCCTCCAGGCCGGCATCTAGGGCGAAGCGGCTGCGCAGCCCCATCCACTCGCCGGCGCAACAGCGCAGGAAAGCCTCGATTGTGGCCGGAGGAAAGGCGGCGGATTCGTCAGTCATCGGCTGATTCTCTCAGCCGCCAGGGCTCGCGTTGCCTACCCAGACCACCTGGGACCCGTAGCCGCTGAGGGTGCGATCGGCTGTGAGCAGGGTGATCTCCGCCTGGATGGCCTGGGAGACGAGCAGGCGGTCGAAGGGGTCGCGATGGATCCAGGGCAGGTGCTGCACGGCCAGGCAGTGTTCAGGCGCGATTCCCAGTTCCTGAAGACCCTGCTGTTTCAGCCCGTCACGCAACTGAGTGGCGTCGACGAGGAATCCGGGTTTGCCGAGAGAGGTTTTGATCGCCACTTCCCACAGGCTCACAACGCTGTACAGCAACGGCAAGCGGCGATCAATGAGGTTTTCAAGCAAGGCTGCCGGTAGGCGTTCCGGAGCGATGGCCAGCCAGAGTAGAAGCTGGGTGTCGAGCAGTTGCGGGCTCACATTCTGCTGGCTTGAGCTGGCTGTTTCCATCAGCCGAACATCGACTCGATGTCCTCCTGGAAGTCGGCTTTGAGGTCGCAGGCCAGAACAGCAGACCCCTGCAGAAAGCCGAGCTTGCGCTTGCGAGGCGTCTCATCCACCGGCACCAGACGCACCAGGGCCTTGCCGGCCCGGGCGATCACCACCTCCTCGCCATCGAGTGCCTGCTCCACATATCGGGAGAGATGGGTTTTGGCGTCGTGGAGGTTGACCTGCATAGGCCCAGCTTAGCCGGTAAAGCGGCTAAGCAGTAGGGATCTAGTCCCCCCGGTAGCCCAGCTCGGCCAGGCGGGCGGCACTGCGGCGCCAGCCCGGCACCACCTTCACGAACAGCTCCAGATACACCGGCCCGCTGAACACCTTCTCCATCTGCAGCCGCGCCCCCTGGCCGATCGTCTTGAGCATGCGGCCGCCCTTGCCGATCAGGATCCCCTTCTGGCTGGGGCGCTCCACCAGCACCGTGGCCAGTACGGCGGTGCGCGGGCCGTCATCCACCACCCGGTCGATGCTCACCGCCACCGAGTGGGGCACCTCCTCGCGGGTGTGGCTGAGCACCTGCTCGCGGATCAGCTCCGCCATCAGCAGTTGCTCGGGCTGGTCACTCACCGCATCGGCCGGGTAGAGCTGGGGGCCCTCGGGCAGTTCGGCTGCCAGGGCTGCCACCAGGGCCTCGGTGCCGGCGCCGGTGAGGGCACTCACCGGGTGCAGGGGCCAGGCGAGCGGTGGCCGCGGGTCCTGGCCGGCAGGTGTGGGGCTGGCGAAATCCCCTCGACCCTCCAACATCTCGCGGTAGCTGGCGGCCAGTGCTTCAGCCTGGGCCGGATCCACCAGGTCGTGCTTGTTGAGGGCCACGTGCACCGGCGCGCGGCAGTGGCGCAGCAGCTCCACGATGAAGCTGTCGCCGCGCCCGGCCGGTTCGCTGCCGTCCACCAGCAGCAGCACCACATCCACATCGCCGATGGCGTTTTTCGCCGTCTTCACCAGGCGCTCCCCCAGCAGGTGGTGGGGCTTGTGAATGCCGGGGGTGTCCAGCAGCACCAGCTGGGCCCCGGCGGTGGTGAGGATCGCGCGCAGACGGTTGCGGGTGGTCTGGGCCACCGGCGAGGTGATCGCCACCTTCTCGCCCACCAGCTGGTTGAGCAGGGTGCTCTTGCCCACATTGGGCCGGCCGATCAGGGCCACGAAGCCGGAGCGGAACCCCTCGGCGGCCGCGGTCGGGGGGGCAGCGCCGAGCAGGCGGGCCGATTCGGCCGGGTCGGGGATCGGCAGCAGCTGGCCCTCACCGCCGGGGGAGGAGGGGTCTTCCGCAGATGGAATGGGGCGCATCTCCCAACAGTGACAGCCCGGCGGGACAATTGCAGCCCGCGGGAGCCTGCCGGTGGCGGCGGCATTCCATAGGCTCAGGAGTACACAGCGTCGCCCGGAGCATGAGCGAACCCCAGCGTGAGCCGTCCTTTCAGCAGGCGCCCTCCTTTCAGCAGGCGATGGAGATCACGGCCCAGTGGCTGGGGCTGTGGGAGAACGGTGAGCTCAGCGATGAGGTGCTGGCCGACCGGGTGGGCGAGCTGGTGGCCAGCCGCGACGGGGCCCGGGGCTTCTTCGTGGTGAGCCTGGCCGGCGACTGCCCGCTGATGGACCGTCTGCCGGAGCCCCTGGTGCAGCAGCTGCGCACTGCCGGCGAGGGCGTGGTGGATCTGAGCGCGCGCAACCTGGCCATGAGCACGGCCATGGCCCTGCAGCACGGCCGCCATGGCGATGGCGGCCAGCAGGCCGGCTCGGAGCGGGTGCAGGCCCGCTGCACCGAGCTGCTGCGCCTGCTGGAACCCGGCGCCGTGAAGCAGCGCCTGGAGACCCTGCTCCAGGCTGCCGCCCAGGGCGCCGGCGATGACGTGGCCTTCCTCGATCGCTGGGGCTACGACGCCGAGCAGCGCCGGGCCATCGCCGCTGCCGTGGAGGCCGTGGCCGGCTGAGTTGGCCCGCCCGCCTGCCCCGATCCGGGCCATCTACTTCGGGTTATCCATCAAATCCTGGCCCATAAAAAAGCCCACCAATGCGGCGGGCCAGAGATGCATGGGCCTGAATGGTCAGTCGCGGCGTCCGCCACCCTGCAGGGCGATGATCAGACGCAGGATGAAGATGAACAGGTTGATGTAAGTGAGGTACATGCCGAGGGCACCGGCCAGGTACTGGTCGTCCCGGTAGGTGCGGGGCATCGTGTAGAAGTCCACGAACGCAGCACCCACGAACAGCACGGTGCCGAAGCCGGCGATCAGCAGCTCGAAGCCGTTGCCGCCGAAGCCCGGCACGAAGATGCCGCCCACGACCTGGACCACCATGGCGATCAAAAGGCCAAGGATCCCCAGCCCCACCGCGCCGCTCAGGGCCTGACCGACGCTGTCGCTCATACGGCGACCCATCACCGACGCCACCACGAAGGTGACGCCGGTGGCCAGGGCGGCTGTGCCGATGGCACCGATGCCTGCGGTGCCGATCGCCATGGCCACCAGGCCGCTGAGGGTGAAGCCGGTGATCAGGCTGTAGGCGGCCAGCAGCGGCAGAGCCGTGCTGTTATTGCCCTTCATGGCCACGTTCTGGGCCACGAAGAAGAGGATGAAGTTGCCGATCAGGGCCACCCAGAACAGGGGCATGAAGCCCGCGGGGTTGCTGGCCATCAGGGCCAGACCGCCCATCACCCCACCGGCGGTGAGCACCATCCCACCACCCACGAAGGGCAGGGCCCTGTTCACCACATTGGGCCCCACCAGGGCGCTGGATTGCGCCTCGCGGATGGCCTCCTGAAAATTGCTGCTGGCCGGCATGGCGCACCAGAAAAGGAAACTCCGTCCATCCTGCCAGCGGTTGCCAGTCAGCGGGAGTCGCAGCGGCCAGCCAGGGGTGCGGATCTCCCTATGGGAGTGGGTCGTGCTGGCGGGGATTGGCTGATTCCGGCCAGAGGCGCACGCCCAGCACGGCGATGCCTGTGCCGATGCAGGATTCAGCGAAGCGCAGCAAGGCGTTCAGCCCAGGGCTCAGCTTCGGGTCGAGGCTGCTGGTCACCATCACCACGATCACCGTGATCGCTGCCAGTCGGCCGTGGCTCGGGATGTTCACGGCGGCGCACAGCGCCACCGTGGCAAAGATCGCCAGGGCCATGCCCAGCGGCTGAAAGGGCAGCAGTGTGAGGTAGATGGCACTGGTGAGGGCGCCGATGGCTGAACCAAGGATGCGCAGCGAGGCCGAAGCGGTCGTTTCCTGCCGGCTGGACTGGGTCACCACGATTGCCGAGATCGCTGACCACAGTCCGCCGATCTTGGGCAGGTAGCCCGGAAACAGGCTGGTGAACCAGAAGCCCAGTAAGTAGGCCACCAGGGCGGCCAGCGCGATTTCGGCGGGAATGCGCAGTCGATCAGCACGGCTGGTCATGGTGTTCTGCGGCGGTGTGAGCCATCGAACCGTCTTTGGCTTCCGGCTTCCAGCTTCCTGGCGTCGCGTTCGGCGTAGGCCGTCACCAGCCGCTGCACCAGGGGGTGGCGCACCACATCGGCGGCCGAGAGGTGGCAGATCGCCACCCCTTCCACCCCCTCCAGCACCAGGGCTGCCTCGGCCAGGCCGCTCAGCACCCCTGGCGGCAGATCCACCTGGGTGGGATCGCCGGTCACCACCATGCGGGAGTTCTCTCCAAGGCGGGTGAGCACCATGCGCATCTGGGCGGTGGTGGTGTTCTGGGCCTCGTCGAGGATCACGAAGGCATCGGCCAGGGTGCGGCCGCGCATGTAGGCCAGCGGGGCCACTTCGATCACCCCTTTCTCCAGGAGGGCGCTGGTGCGCTCGCTGCCCAGCAGGGCATGCAGGGCGTCGTAGAGGGGACGCAGGTAGGGGTCCACCTTCTGCTGCAGGTCGCCGGGCAGGAAGCCGAGGCGCTCGCCGGCCTCCACGGCCGGGCGGGTGAGGATCAACCGCTCCACCTTGCGCTCCTGGAGCATGCGCACGGCCAGGACCGTGGCCAGGAAGGTCTTGCCGGTGCCGGCCGGTCCCAGGGCCAGGGTGAGGTCATGGCGTTCCATCGCCTGCACGTAGGCCTTCTGGCGCAGGGTGCGGGGCCGCAGCAGCTTGCCGCTCTGGCTGCGGGCCAGCACCTGCTCGGCCAGGGCACGGTGGTCTTCGCCCCGGCCGCTGTCGAGGGCGTGCAGGGCGGTGTTGAGATCGACCTGGCTGAGCTGCTGGCCTTCCTGCCAGAGGGGCCGCAGCAACTCGATCAGGGCGGTGGTGCGTTCCAGCTGGCTGGGTCTGGCCCGCACCGAGAGATCCAGACCCCGCAACACGATCGAAGAACCGGTGAGGCCCTCAAGGCGGCGCAGGGTCGATTCGGCCTCCCCAGCCAGGGCCAGGGCCGCGGCGGGAGTGGGCAGGGCGAGGGTGGCAGTGGCGAGGCCGTCGGGTTCGGCCGCGGTGCCCTTGCTCAAGCCTCGGCGCTCTCGGCGGCGGGCTCTTCGGCAGCAGCAGCTTCAGCGGCAGCGGCCTCCTCGGCGGCCTTGGCTTCTGCAGCAGCCTTGGCTTCAGCGGCAGCCTTCTCTTCAGCGGCAGCCTTCTCTTCAGCAGCTTCCTTGGCGGCCTGCTTGGCAGCAGCCTCGCGGGCGGCGGCCTGTTTCTTCTGGCCGATCACCACCGAGGGGCGCACGCTCTTCTCCAGGAGGCCGCCGCGCTCCAGCAGGCTCACCACCGTGTCGGTGGGCTGGGCACCCTGCTCGAGACGGGCCCGGATAGCCTCGGTGTCGAGCCGGGTTTCCTTGGTGCGGGGGTTGTAGAAGCCCAGCTCTTCGAGCGGACGACCGTCGCGGCGGGAGGTGCTGTTGACGGCCACGAGGCGGAAACTCGCTTCCCGCTTCTTGCCAAACCGCTTCAGGCGGAGCTTGATCATCGTGGCCTAGCCGCTAGGTGTGCAAACAACCAGTGTAGCCCTTGGGGTGAGGTCCCCATCAGAGCTCCCCGAACCCCTTGCGCTTTTTGGCAGGCCTGGGGGCTTTGGGCTGGCCGCCGCCACGACCGCCGCGCCCTCCACCGGGCATTCCGGCCATCCCAGGCATCCCAGGCATCCCGCCCATCCCAGGCAAGCCACCACCCATGCCCGGGAAACCTCCTCCCATTCCTGGCATCCCGGGCATGCCGCCACCGCGGGTCATCTGCTGCATGAAGCCGCGCATCTGCTGAAAGTTCTGCAGCACCTTGTCCACATCCGCCGGGGTGTGGCCGCTGCCGGAGGCGATGCGGCGCCGGCGCGAGGGATGGGCGGCCAGCAGATCCGGGTCGCGGCGCTCGGCTTCGGTCATCGAGCTGATCATGGCCTCGATCTTCTTGAGCTGCTCCTCGCCCTGCTTGAGCATGCCGGAATCGATCTTGTTCATGCCGGGGATCAGCTTCATCAGGCCGCCCAGGGAGCCCATGCGCTTGATCAGGCGCATCTGCTGCACGAAGTCCGAGAAGTCAAACGTCGCTTCCTGGAGCTTCTGCTGCATCCTGGCCACATCGGCCAGCTCCACCTCCTTCTGGGCCTTCTCCACGAGGGTGAGCACATCGCCCATGCCCAGGATCCGGCTGGCCATCCGCTCCGGGTGGAAGGGCTGCAGCGCCTCCACCTTCTCGCCGGTGCCGATGAACTTGATCGGTGCGCCGCTCACCTTGCGGATCGAGAGGGCGGCCCCGCCGCGGGAGTCGCCGTCGAGCTTGGTGAGCACGGCGCCGGTGATGCCCACCTGCGCGTGGAAGGCGCGGGTGAGCTCGGCCGCTTCCTGGCCGATCATCGAATCCACCACCAGCAGCACCTCGTCGGGGCTGCAGGCCTCGCGGATCCGCACCATCTCCTCCATCATCGATTGATCGATCTGGAGACGGCCGGCGGTGTCCACCAGCACCGTGTCGAAGCCCTCGGCCCTGGCCTTCTCGATGCCGGCCGCGGCGATCGCCTCGGGCTTGGCCTCAGTGCCGAGGCTGAACACCTCCACCCCGATCTGGCCCCCGAGGGTCTTGAGCTGCTCGATGGCGGCGGGTCGGTACACGTCAGCCCCCACCAGCAGAGCCTTGCGGCCCTGCTCCTTGAGGTGGAGCCCGAGCTTGGCGGTGGCGGTGGTCTTGCCGGCGCCCTGCAGTCCGGCCATCAGCACCACCGAGGGCGCACCGGCCTTGCCGCCGGCCGCCAGCGGTGCGTTCTCGCCGCCCATGGTGTCCACCAGCTGCTCGTGCACCACCTGGATGAACTTCTGATCCGGGCTGATGCCGCGCACCACCTCGGCGCCGAGGGCCTTCCTGCGGACTTCATCCACGAAGTCCTTCACCACCGGCAGGCTCACATCGGCCTCCAGCAGGGCGCGGCGCACATCTTTCAGGGCGCCGTCGATATTGCTCTCGCTGATCGCCCCCTGGCCGCGCAGGTTCTTGACGGCGTCTTCAAACCGCTGGGAGAGCTCGTCGAACATCGGGGAATCTCTGGAGGGGGCGCTGCAGGGCGGCGTGGGTGGATGGGGAGCGGACCGGTGCAGGGTTGGCCTGGTCCGGGATGACCGGATCGTAAAAAGTGGAGGAGGGCCCAGCGATCCAGGCCCGCCTCCCCAGTTCACTCGGCCCGCTGGAAACTCACCAGTCGCCAGATGCCACCGTCGCGCCCGAAGACATAGCGGTTGCGCAGGGCTGGCAGTCGGGTGGGCCGGCCCTGCGGCTGGCCGGCGCCGTCAAGGCGCTGGTCGGAGTAGTCGATCGTGGCAACGGTCGCAATCCGTTTGGGACTGCTCTCCTCCAGCTTGAAGTCGACCACCTTGGCGGTGATTCGCTGGGTCTGGTTGAGAGCTTTGTCCTCCCGCTGCTCGGCGGCCAGTCGCTGCAGCTGGGTGTCGCGGGCGAGCCGATCGAGGGGAATGGCCGGCTGCTGGCCTGCCAGGACGGCCGCCTTGGCGCTCAGCCAGCCCTCGAGAAGTCCCCGCACTTGCTCCGCCGACGGTGTATCTGTGCGCAGGGGCAGCTGGGGTTGGGCGGGCACAGCCGGAGCGGCAGCGGGTTTCTCAGGCGGCTGGGTTGCGGGCTTGGCATCCCGCTTGGGCTCCACGGGGATCGGCGTGGGCCGCGGGCGCAGCAGGGCAAATCCCCCCGCCAGCACCAGGAGCAGGGCCGCGGCGCTGGCTGCGATCCGGGCCAGGCGGGGCCCATCGGTTCCCTGAAAATGGAGCCAGTTCGGCAGGGTCAGGCCCGCCGCCTCCAGCTCCCCGTCGTCCTGATCGCTCGGGGGAGGCTGGGGATCCTCCCTCTCCTCGGTTGTGCCGCCGAAACCGCCGAGTCCAAGCAGGGCCTGGGCCGCTGGCAAGGCTGAGCCTGCAAATCCGAAGCCAGGGGCGGGTGGGGGTGCGGGAGTCTCCTCCAGCTGATCGAGGTAGGCCTGCACGTCCCGGTCGGCGAAATAGGCCTCCAGGTCGGCGTCGGCATCCAGGTCGCGGTAGCCGGGCAGCACATCCCGGGCCAGCCAGTCGCGGCAGTAGGCACACAACTGGGCCAGGGGGTCCTCGCCGGCCCGCTGGGCCCAGCTGCGGATCTCCGCACTGGAGCCCTGGGTAAAGGCGGTCTCCGCCTCATCCACCTGCCCCAGGAGCAGATGCAGGCAGGCCAGCAGGGGTTGGATGTCGGCCTGGCCGCTGGCCAGGAGGCGGCTGCGGGCCGTGGCGATCCGCTCCGGCTTGCGCTGGGCGAAGCCCGAGGCGGTGAGGGCGGTGGTGGCCAGAAAATCGGCACTGCCTCCCTGCTGGCCCGGGGCACTGGACCAGCGGCTGAACAGGTCGATCTGTTCCTGCACCGTGAGATAGGCCCGGATCTGGCGGAAAAAGGCCTGAAACTCCTCGGTGTCCATGCGGGGATCCCGCTGCCCCTCCAGCCCGCCCCGTTCGTCCACCAGCTCTTCCAGCAGTCGCAGGCCCTCGCTGCGCGCCTGCACCGCCCCCAGGTCCCGGCTGAGCAGATCCAGCACCCGGAAGGGCCTGAGGGCCAGGAGGGCCTCGCTGATCGCCTGGCGCTGCTGGGGCTGCTGGCCCATCCGCTGCAGCAGCTGCTGGCCCTGGCCCAGGAGCAGGGCGGCGCTCTCGAAGCGGCGGTTGCGGCGCAGATCCTCGGCGCCGGCCAGGCAGGAGAGGGCCGCCAGCAGGCAGAGATCGGCTTCCCGGCCGCTGCCCAGGGCTGGGGCCTGGGGGGGCTGCAGGGCCCGGTGCACCAGCTCGAACACCTCCAGGTGCTGGCCCGCCTCATGCAGCAGCAGCAGGCCCCCCAGTTCCTGGTTGCTGCCCAGCTCCAGGCCCGCCTGCAGGGGCTGGCCGCTCTGGCTGAGGGCGGTGAGCTGGGATTCGTAGGCGCTGCGCCGCTCCGGGTCGCTGAGCAGGTCGGCGCTCTGGCGCAGCAGGGTGTTGCGCACCTCCAGGGTGTCGAGGGTGAAGCCCTGGTCCGGGATGCGGTCGAGCCGTTGCTGCAGGGTGCGGAGCACGGTCTGCACGTCCGTGGTCGGACTGACGCCGAGCAACCGGAAATGATCGATCGGCAGTTCCAACCCTGGTGTTCCGCTGGTGGATGACTCTAGTCAGGGTGGCTGATTTCGCCATGGGCAGAAGCAATCGGCCAGACCCCGTACAGTCAGCGATCAGGATCAGCTTTCGCTGCGTAGCGCCGCTTCTTGCCATGACCCAGGCCGATATGAGTCGTGAACTGGCCTCCACCTCGGGGGCTCCGGCCTGTTCCGCCGATTCCACCCACGTGGCCGGCCCCCACGCCGAGCGACTCGAGAACCTCTACCCCGCCACGCCGGCCACGGTGACCCGCGAGGAGGGGCTGATGCTCTACCGCGACATGGTGCTGGGTCGCCGTTTTGAAGACAAGTGCGCGGAGATGTACTACCGCGGCAAGATGTTTGGCTTCGTGCACCTCTACAACGGCCAGGAGGCCGTGAGCACGGGTGTGATCAAGGCGATGAAGATGCAGCACGACTGGTTCTGCAGCACCTACCGCGACCACGTGCATGCCCTCAGCTGCGGCGTGCCGGCCCGCGAGGTGATGAGCGAGCTGTTCGGCAAGGAAACGGGCTGCAGCAAGGGCCGCGGTGGCTCGATGCACCTGTTCTCCAAGGAGCACCATCTGCTGGGTGGCTACGCCTTCATCGGCGAGGGCATCCCCGTGGCCCTCGGGGCCGCCTTCACCAGTCGCTACAAGCGCGATGCCCTCGGCGATGCCAGCAGCGATGCGGTGACTGCTGCTTTCTTCGGTGATGGCACCTGCAACATCGGCCAGTTCTATGAGTGCCTGAACATGGCGTCGCTGTGGAAGCTGCCGATCCTGTTCGTGGTGGAGAACAACAAGTGGGCGATCGGCATGGACCACAACCGCGCTACCAGCGACCCTGAGATCTGGCGCAAGGCAGCCGCCTTCGGCATGGCCGGAGAGGAGGTGGACGGGATGGACGTGCTGGCAGTGCGCGCCGCCGCCCAGCGGGCGATCGAGCGGGCCCGCGCCGGCGAGGGTCCCACCCTGCTGGAGTGCCTCACCTACCGCTACCGCGGCCATTCCCTGGCCGATCCGGATGAACTGCGCGCCCAGGCCGAGAAGGAGTTCTGGGCCCAGCGCGACCCGATCAAGCGCCTGGCTGCCCACCTCAGCGCCGAGAACCTGGCCAGCCCCGAGGAGCTGAAGGCGATCGAGAAGGAGATCGACGCCGAGGTGGCCGACTGCGTGGAGTTCGCTCTCTCTGCTCCCGAGCCCAGGCCGGAGGAGCTCACCCGCTACATCTGGGCCGAGGACTGAGCTCTCAGAGCTCGTTCGGCAGACGGCGGGTGAGATTGCGCAGCTTGCGCAGGGCCTTCAGCTCCACCTGCCGCACCCGCTCCCGGGACACATCCAGCCGGCGGCCGATCTCCGCCAGGGTCTGGCGCTCCTCGCCATCCAGCCCGAAGCGCAGCTGCAGCACCTGGCGCTCCTGCTCGCTGAGGTGGCTGAGCCAGCGGTCCAGCTGCTCCTGGTGGATCCCTCGCTCCACCTTGTCGAGGGGTTCCTCGTCATCCCCGTCGGCGATCAGGTCGCCGAGGAAACTCCGGCCTTCATCGCCATTCACTGGGGCATCCAGGCTGGAGGTGGTGAGGGCCTGACGCAGCAGGCCGTCCAGCTCATCGAGGGGCATGCCCAGGGCCTCGGAGATCTCCTGGCGGCTGGGCATGGCGCCGAGCTTGTGGGCCAGATCCAGGCTCACCTTGCGGATGGCGGTGAGGCGCTCGGAGAGATGCACCGGCAGGCGGATGGTGCGCGACTGGCAGGCGATGGCCCGGGTCATGCTCTGGCGGATCCACCAGAAGGCATAGGTGGAGAACTTGTAGCCGCGGGTCGGGTCGAACTTTTCAACAGCCCGCTCCAGGCCGAGGGAACCCTCCTGAATCAGGTCGAGCAGTTCCATTCCCTTGCCCTGATATTTCTTGGCAACACTCACCACAAGGCGCAGGTTGGCTTTCATCATGCGCTGCTTGGCCCGCTGGCCCACGCGCATGATTTTCTGTTCCTGGGTGCTGTAGTCGTCGCGGCCTTCGTCCAGCAGCCGCATCAGGGCCTGCACCTGGTTGCCGAGCTCAATCTCTTCTGCTGCGGTGAGCAATGGCTCCCGACCGATGGTGGCCAGATACCAGCTCACCGGGTCAGAGGTGCGGCGTCGATGCCCCTCGCTGGTCCTGAGACTGGTGGCGGACATCGCAAGTCTTGAACAAGATGACAACAATCCGCCGAAATCAATGGCGACCGGTGTGTTTTCAGTAACCCTTTAGGTTTTGCTTGCAAAACAACACATCATTGATCACAGATGTGATGTGACTGCAGCCAGGGCCGTGGCCACGGGCCTGGGGCTGGCACAGCCCGGCCCCAGGCGGGCCAGCTGTTCGCCGCTGCTGGCATGGGCCAGGGCGGCGAGGGCCAGCACGCTGGCCGGTGCCTGCTTGCCCGCGGCCATGGCCATGGCCGCCAGACCCCCCGCATAGCCGGCCAGCACATCCCCCTGGCCGGCTCGGGCGGCGGCGGCGGCGGCGCTGCTCAGCTGCCAGGGGGCGTTCCCGGGACCGCTCACCACGGTGCGGGCACCCTTGAGCAGCACGGCCGCGCCCGTGGCCTCGGCCGCGGTGGCGGCAGCCTGCAGCGGCGGCAGGGCTGCCCAGTGGGGAAAGAGGCGGGCGAATTCTCCCGGATGGGGCGTGAGCCAGGTGGGGCCCTGGCGTTGGCGCAGCCAGGGGAGGGCCCCGTCCCCCCGTCCGGCCAGCCGGTTCAGGCCGTCCGCATCCAGCAGCAGCAGGCCAGGGAACTGCTGCAGCCACTCCCAGACTTCGCCGTCATCGCTGGTGTTGCCGTCCGGGCCATGGCCCAGGCCCGGACCCAGCACCAGGGCGTCCAGGCGGCTGCCGTCCTCGCCCGCCAGGGCCGCCAGCTGCAGATGGCCCGCCGCATTACAGGGCAGGGCGCGGCGCACCACCACCTGGGGCGCCTGGCTCCAGAGACCGGCGGCCAGGGGTTCGGGCAGGGCGGCCTGGAGCGAGCCACAGCCGCTGGCGTCAGCACCGGCCAGGGCCAGGGCGGCGGCCCCGGGGAAGCGGCGGCTGCCGGCCACCACCAGCAGCCGGCCGCGGCCGTACTTGGCTGCCGCGGGGTCGGGCCGGGGCCAGGGGGCCTGGACCAGATCGTCGGCGACCAGGGCCAGGGGCTGGCGGGGCGGCAGGGTCGCCAGCAGGGCCTGCGGCAACCCCAGGTCGATCCGCTCCAGCCGGCCCACCCAGGCCAGGGCCGGGTCCTGGATCAGGCCGCTCTTGAGCAGGCCCAGGCAATAGGTGGTGCGGGCGCGGGCGGCGGTCTCGCCGAGGCAGTGGCCCCGGTCGGCGCACAGGCCGGTGGGCACGTCGATCGCCACCAGCCAGCCCGGCCGTGCCCGCTCCCGGGCGGCCAGCAGCTCCTGCACCTGGGCCGAGGGGGGGCGGTTCTGGCCGATTCCGAACAGGGCATCGATCCACAGGGCCTGCCCGCCTGGATCCGGTGGCTGGCTGAGCCGGGGGATGCCCAGCCAGGCGGCATGGTTCAGGTGACTGGCCGTGAGCGGCCTGTGGCGCTCAAAGGGGCTCCAGATCGCCACGGCCAGGCCGCGCAGGGCCAGCTCCCGGGCCACCACCAGGCCATCGCCGCCGTTGTGCCCCGGGCCCACCAGCACCACCGCCCCGTGCCGTTCCAGCTCGGCTCCGTGCTGCTCCAGCAGCCGGGAGGCCAGAGCCAGGGCCGCCTTCTCCATCAGGGCTTCCACCGGCAGGCCGCTGCTGAACAGCTGCTGCTCCAGGGCGGCCATCTGCTCGCCGCTCACCAGCAGATGGCGGGCATCCCGGGCAGGCCAGGCGGCAGGGGGAATGGCTTGCACGGGCAGGTTCCGCAGCGGATGGGGGCGCAGTTTCATGATGGAACGGTTGGCGCCCCGCTTCCCGAAGTCACCCCGTTCCGTCCGGTTCACCGTCTTGTCCGCCATCCCCCCTTCCCCTGCCGCGCTTGCCCCCCACCCAGCAGCCGGCCTTGTGCCCGGGGGAACGGCCACGGCGGCCGGTGCCCAGGCCCTGGAGCGGCTGCGGGCCTGGCCGGGGGAGCGGCGGGTGGCGGTGGGGCTCTCCGGCGGGGTGGACAGCTCGCTCACGGCGGCCCTGCTGGTGGAGGCCGGCTGGCAGGTGGAGGGGCTCACCCTCTGGCTGATGAGTGGCAAGGGCGCCTGCTGCGCCGAGGGGCTGGTGGATGCCGCCGGCATCTGCGAACAGCTGGGGGTGCCCCACCACGTGGTGGATTTCCGCGAGCATTTCAAGGACCAGATCGTCGACTTCCTGCTGCAGGGCTACGGCGCCGGCATCACTCCCCTGCCCTGCTCGCGCTGCAACCGGGAGGTGAAGTTCGCTCCGATGCTGGCCTGGGCCCAGGCCGAGCGGGGCATCGGCCGCATCGCCACCGGCCACTACGCCCGGGTGCGCCACGCCGCCGCCGATCCCCTGCCGGTGCCCGGCGAGGGTGCGGGCCGGCACCAGCTGCTGCGCGGCCTCGACAGCCACAAGGACCAGAGCTACTTCCTCTACGACCTGCCCCAGGAGAGCCTCGGGCGCCTGGTGTTCCCCCTGGGGGAGCTCACCAAGGCCGACACCCGCGCCGAGGCCGAGCGCCACGGGCTGCGCACCGCCCGCAAACCCGAGAGCCAGGACCTCTGCCTGGCCGACCACCACGGCTCGATGAAGGCCTTCCTCGATGCCTACCTGCCTCCCCGCCAGGGGGAGATCGTGCTGGGCGATGGCACCGTGGTGGGCAGTCACGACGGCATCGAGCACTTCACCATCGGCCAGCGCAAGGGGCTGGGGGTGGCCTGGCCCGAGCCTCTCTACGTGGTGCGCCTGGATGGGGCCATGAACCGGGTGGTGGTGGCGCCGCGGGCCGAGGCGGCCTGCGGCCAGGCCCTGGTGGGAGCGGTGAACTGGGTGTCGATCGCGCCCCCGCAGCAGCCCCTGGCTGTGGAGGTGCAGGTGCGCTATCGCAGCGCGCCGGTGCCGGCCCTGCTCACTCCCCTGCCCGCCACCGACGCCGACCGGGCGGCCCAGCGCCCCCACCGCTGCCGGTTGCAGTTCGCGGAGGAGCAGTTCTCGATCACCCCCGGTCAGGCCGCCGTGTTCTACGCCGGCGAGGTGCTGTTGGGCGGTGGGCTGATCCAGATTCAGGGCTGATGGGGAATTGCCCAACGGTTGACTCCAATCCTTTCCCCAGAAGCAGGCCATTGCCGCTCTGCACCAGCAGCTCGCAGGTGGGGGCTGAGACCCTCCCAGCTGCCACGGCAATGCAGTTGCATTACTGTGGTTCCCTGTTCTTGCTTGGCAGGATGACTCTTCTCTCCGCCTCTTCCTCGGCTCCCACCACTGGGGACTCCCTGGTCGAGGAGGTGGAATCGGCCCTCACGGATCGCTACCAGACCACCGTGCCGCAGCCGGTGCGGCGGGCCCTGGGGCTGCGCAAGCGTGACCGAATCCGCTACGCCTTCCGTGCCAATGGCGATGTGGTCCTGCAGCGCGTCTGCCTGGAGCCTGCGGAAGACGATCCGGCGCTGGCACCCTTCCTGGTTCTGCTGGAGCAGGACATCGCCGCCCATCCCGAGCGTCTCCAGCCCATCAGCACAGATCTGGCGGGCCGCTTGCAGGAGCTCGTGGGCGGGATTGCGGTGGATCTCGATGGTCCGCCACCAGAGGACGACGACTGCATGAGCAACCTCCCCTCGAAGCCACAACAGCGGCAGTTGTGATCAACGGCTGGCGGGTGTTTGCCCACCCGCTGTTTCTCGATCAGCTGGAGGCGCTGATCGCGGATGTGGAGGCGCTCCGCCGCAAGGATCCAAAGGGGTATGGCAGCAAGGCCGCCAGCAAGCACCTGGCGGCAATCACCCGGTTGATGCTCCACGACATCCCCCAGGATCCCAGCCGCAAGGAGTTTCAGCAGGGATCCACCCTGGGGCCTGAGCATCGGCACTGGCGCAGGGCCAAGTTCTTTCAGCAGTTCCGGCTGTTCTTTCGCTTTCACAGCCGCTCCAAGGTGATCGTGCTCGGTTGGGTGAACGACCAACAGACCAAGCGCGCCTATGGCAGCAAGAGCGATGCCTATCGGGTGTTCCAGTCCATGCTGGCCAGCGGTCATCCACCCAACGACTGGGACAGCCTGCTGCAGGAGGCCGCAGGGGCCACAGGTCGATTCCAGAAGCTCACCGGCGAGGGCTGAGGCCCCTCCCTGCAGCTCGGCCGTGGGCCGGCCTGGCAAAGGCCCATGGAGGGCTGGCCGATCTGCCTGCGGCGGCCCCACTGATGCCGATGGCACCACCCCAACTGAGCAGCAACACCCCCCGATCCTCGCCCTGGTCGGGGCTGAGATCCTCTCGCTGATGGCCTTTGTGGGGGTCTGCGAGGTCCGCGCCAAGGACATCGCCCTGTGCGAGAGCCGCTGGGCCCTGGCCTTGCCGGCCATTGCCCTGGCGGGCCAGTCGGCCGCCACCTACTTCATGGACTCCGGCCGCCCCGGGGCCAGCGGCCCAGGGAGCCAAGGCCCTGTGGGGCAGGGCCCTGGCCCGGGTGGTGGTCCCGATGGCGGCATGCCCGCTGCCGTGGTGCGGCACCTGCCGCCCAGGAACCGGCTCGGGCAGTTCCGCTCCAAACCCAACGACGAGGAGGGGGACGATGCGCTGGCTGCTTGATCTGGCCATTGCCTTCCTGGCCCTTGGCGTCGTGGAGGCCGTGGTGAAACCACTGGCGCGGCGCTTCGTGCAGCGCCGCATCATGGCGGCAGCGCCGCTGCTGTTTCGCCAGCTCGACCCCCTGCTGCCAGGGCTGCTGCAGCGCTGCTCCGGAGCCGAGCTCGAGCAGGTGGTGCGCCAGAAGCTGGAGCGGTGGCAGCCATGAGAGAGCTACCCACTCCGCCTTGGTGCCCAGCTCAGGGCACGAAAGCTCAGCTGGGCTGGAGAGTCACTGCAGGGAACAGCTGCAGCAGCTTGCGATCGAAGGTCAGCAGGCGGTACCCCAGCTGCTCGGCAAACACCACGAACTCAGCGTCGTAGCTGGAGCACCCCGATTGGATCGCCAGCTCCAGAACCCGTTGGCCATCCACGGGTTCTTCCTGCGCCTTTCAGGAGGACATGGCGAAACTCAGATCGCCACAGCGGCGGCAGGCGCCAATCGGGGTCTTGCCGAAACAGGCCCATGACGCCCGCTTTCTCAGCGGTGGGGAGCATCAAAGCCGCCAGCACATTGGTGTCTGCAACCGCCGTCAATGGCTCTCCCGCTCGGTTGCCGCCACCAGGTCCTGCACCGGAATCGGGCCGCCCTGCACCTAGGCACGCAACTGCGCGATGTCTCGAAGCCAGTCCTCGACATCAGCGGCACCAGCAGCCTGCCGCTGCAGGCAATCGAGCACTTCGCTGTTGAGGCTGCGGCCGCGGGCCTGGGCACGCTGCTTCAGCCGGCTCAGCACCTCCTCAGGAACGTCATGGAGGGTGATCGTGGCCATGGCGCCAGGCCTGCAGGTGCAAGACCTCTTCAGTTTGGCAGTGGTTGTTTGGACAGGAGCCTCCTGCGTTCCGCTGGGTGGTGGCAAGAGCAGAACAGAGCCGGCGCAACCCAATGCCAGTGCCGGCCGCCCGCCAGCGATGACAGGCCTCAGCCCAGGGACGGTCCCCACCAGCAACGACGTCAGCCACTACGACCCCAGCAAGAGCCATCACCGCGCCTGGCTGCAGGCGGTGTTGGATCGCTTGGTGCAACACGAGCCCAAGGCATTGCAGGAAGACCGTGAGCTGCGGGACCTGTGGAAGGCAGCGGTGGAGACTAAGGCGCCGGCAGAGTCGCCGGCTGCTGCCGTTCTGCGCCATCCCAACCCACTGGTCGGTGTGCCCCGCTACTCGCGGCGCGATTCAGCCCAGCTGACCCAGCGGGACCGCACCTGCTTCTCGTCGAGCTGCGCCATGCTTCTGGAGGCCGTCAAGCCCGGCACGCTCAAAGGCGCCAATGGGCCACGACCAGGTCCTGGCGGTGGTGGATCAAACAGGCCCTGGTTCTGCAGCACGAATTCGTCGTGGCCCAGGGCGATGCCGCTGCGGGGGAAGATCGCGATCGAGTTCCAGCCCGTCGTGCCGGGGCTCTTGTAGAGGGCCCAGCATCAAGGCTCACCAATAGGGATCGCTGGCCAGCTCCACGGTGAGCTCCCCGCTGCGGCTCGGGGGCACGCTGGCGATGCAGGCCCGCAGCACACGGCCGTTCACGTCGATTTCACAGGCTCCGCAGCTGCCGCCCAGGCAGCCGGTGGGGATGGTGCATCCCGCTGCCTGGGCGGCAGCCAGCCAGCTGCTGCCGGGTGCGGCGCTGCTGCTGCGGCCGTTGGGCCAGTGGATGGTGACGGGACCTGGGGGCATGGTGGGGGGCAGGTTCAGGGCGTCAGCAGGGGCTCCAGGTTCACGTGCCGCTCGTAGGCATCGGCCAGGCGGTCGAGCAGGGCCTCACGCTGGCGGCTGTGGTGGGGCTGGGCTTCGCTCAGGGGCGGCAGCTGCCGGCTGCTGCGCAGCTGGTTGAGCCAGCGCCGCCGCCAGGGACCGCTCTCGAACACCCCGTGCAGATAGGTGCCGGCCACGCTGCCCTGCACCCAGCCCAGTTCAGCTGCTGCACAGAGCGCTTGGCAGGGCTCCAGTGCAGTGCTGTGGCCCCGGTGCAGCTCGAAGCCCTCCAGCTCCAGGGGCTCCGGCCCAGCCGGCCAGAGGGCGGTGCTGCGGCGCTGGCGCAGGGCCTTGGCCTGGCCGAACACGGTGCGCAAGGGCAGCAGGTTCAGTCCGGCCCGGCTGCCGGCGGCACCCTCCAGCCCCTCGGGGTCGCTGAGTTCGCGGCCCAGCAGCTGCAGGCCGCCGCAGATGCCGAACACCTGGCCGCCGCTCGCCACATAGGCCCGCAGCTCCGCGTCCAGGCCGCAGGCTTCCAGGGCCGCCAGATCGCCCAGGGTCTGCTTGCTGCCGGGCACCACCACCGCATCGGGGGCCCCCAGCTCCTTGCCCGGCTGCAGCCAGCGCAGCTGCACCGAGGGTTCGGCCTCCAGGGGGTCGAGGTCGGAGAAATTGCTCAGGGAGGGCAGCCGCAGCACGGCGATCTCCAGCTCGGCGTCCCGCTTGCGGCTGCGGCGCTCCAGCAGGTCGAGGGAGTCTTCCGGTGGGAACAGCTCGTCGAGCCAGGGCATCACCCCCAGCACCGGCACGCCGGTGTGGCTCTCCAGCCAGCGGCGGCCTTCATCGAACAGCTCGCGGCGGCCTCGGAAGCGGTTGATCAGCAGGCCGCCGATCAGGGGCCGCTCCACCGGCCGCAGCAGGGCCAGGGTGCCCACCAGCTGGGCGAACACGCCGCCGCGCTCGATGTCTGCCACCAGAATGCAGCGGGCGCGCAGGTATTGCGCCAGGCGCAGGTTGGTGAGGTCGCGGGGCTGCAGGTTCACCTCCACCGGACTGCCGGCCCCCTCCAGCACCAGCCGGCCGCCGGGATAGGCCGCCTGCAGCTCGCTCAGGCCTGCGCGGATCGCCGACCAGCCGGGCCGGAACCAGTCGCGGTAGTAGTGCTCGGCGCGGGCCTGGCCGACGCTGCGGCCCAGGTGGATCACCTCGCTGGTGGAGTCGCCCTGGGGCTTGAGCAGCACCGGGTTCATCGCGCAGCGCGGCTCCAGGCCCGCCGCCCAGGCCTGCAGGGCCTGGGAGTAGGCCATCTCGCCGCCGGCCTGGTCCACCCAGGCGTTGTTGCTCATGTTCTGCCCCTTGAAGGGCAGGGGCGTTTCACCGCGGCGGCGCAGCACCCGGCAGAGGGCGGCGGTCATCAGCGACTTGCCGGCGCCGCTGCTGGTGCCCAGCACCATCAGGGGCCTCACAGGCGGGGGCGGCTGCGGCGCAGCTGGTGGGTGATGCGTTCAGCCAGCTGTGCCCGCGGAATCTCGCCGGGCCACTGCAGCAGCAGCTCCCGGCCCATCGGCGTCAGCCGCACGCGCTCGGTGAGGCCCTGGCCGTCCACCTCGCGGCGGAGCACCCCCAGGCGGATCAGCCAGATGAAGTGGGCCTTCACCCGCTCGGGACCCATCCGCCGCCAGCAGAGGCCGGGGGCCTCTGGCAGGCGGCAGAACTCACGGCTGCTCAAAGCCTGCTCGCTCACGCGGGTGTAGAAGCCGCGCCGGAAGGGCAGGCAGCGCATGGCCTGGCCGGCCCGGGCCCAGGAGCGGGGCGCGTGCGTGTCGGTGGGCTGGGCGATCACGCCCCGCTGGTCTTGCATGGGCCCATTCTCGCCTCGCCGCTGCGGCCATGTTGGTGCTTGCCTCCGCCTCCCCCGCCCGCCGCCGCCTGCTGGAGCAGGCGGGGGTCCCCCATCGGGTGCGGGTGAGCGGGGTGGATGAAGCGGCCATCCACCACCCGGATCCGCTGCAGCTGGTGCAGCGCCTCGCCGCGGCAAAGGCCGAAGCCGTGGCCGCGCACATGCAGCGGGCCGGCGAGCGTGGGGCTGAGCCCGTGCTGGGCTGCGATTCCGTGCTGGAGGTGGACGGGGAGGTGTTCGGCAAACCCCGTGACCGTGAGCAGGCCATCGAGCGCTGGCTGCGGATGGCGGGTGGCCGGGCGGTGCTGCACACCGGTCACTGTCTGTTGCCGGGGGTGTCGTCGGGACGGAGTGAGCCCCGCATGGCCGTGGTGAGCACTGCGCTGGCATTCTCCGCCGTTGACCGGGCCGAAATCGAGGCCTACGTCGAGAGCGGCGAACCGCTGCAGTGCGCCGGGGGATTTGCCCTCGAGGGCCGCGGTGGCCTGCTGGTGGAGCGGATCGAGGGCTGTTTCAGCAATGTGATCGGGCTGAGCCTGCCGCTGCTGCGGCGTTGGCTCAGTTGCGACCCCCCATGAACAGGTCGTTGATCACGTCGTTGATGTTGCGGGGTTGGGGCTGCTGGGGGTTGAGCAGGTTGTGCTGCCTGGTGGCCACCAGCTTGATGTCACTCCAGCGGAACACACCTGTGTAGCCGTGGTTGATGAACTGAACCGGCCAGTTGCCGGTGGCATCTTCCAGCAGGAACGTGGAACCGGACCGCTTGAAGATGTATTTGCGGCCGTCGTTGGTGGTCACGGAATAGCGGCTGATGTCTCCTGGCTCCCGGCTCACCAAGCGGAGTTCGCAGCCGCCGTCGTAGATGCCGCGCCCCCGTTGAGAGATGCTGCAGAGCCCCAGGGTTTTAGTGACATTGCTCTGCAGAGCTGGACTGTTGGGATAGAGCTCGCGGGTGAGCGTTTCATTGAGACGATCCCGCCGGATGCTGGTCCAGCAGGTGGACTGGGACACATTGCAGAAGGACCCATTGCTCAGACTGAATTCACTGGGGATGGGCCGGCCGCTGAGGTTGGCGGTGAGGCGCAGGGCTGCACTGCTGCCCAGGTATTGCTTGGTGAGCCCGATGGATGGCCCCTGCCTGTCAAAGCAGATGGCGGCGGCGCGATCACAGATCACTCCCGGTGCCACACGGCTGATCGTGCTGGTCCACTGCGCTTGACCCTGCAACGGATGCAGGACTCCTGCGCTCACTACAACGGCAGCACCAGCCAGGGTGAGGGCGCTTGGCCAGGCAGCGATCAAGGGGCGGCCCATGACAACGTTCAGATTCGCCTCAGACCCTAGAAGCTCCGGATGGCAATGTCATCGCCAGCACTACTGGCCCTGGCCTCTTGATCAGGTGGACGCCCACCTGGGTTGTCCATCAAAAAGCCCCCGACTGAGCGGGGGCTGGTGCCGTTGCCGAAGGGGGCTGGATCCGAATCGGGATCAGTCGAGATCGGGCATGGCCAGGGTGGGCTCGGCCTGACGGTCGATGCCCTTCTCGAAGCCGGCGGCGGCGGCGCGGGCGCGGCCGGCATGCCAGAGGTGACCCACCAGGAAGAAGAAGGCGAGCACGAACTGGGTGGACGCCAGCCACTGGCGGATGTTCACGAAGTTCACCGAGTTGGGCTCGGTGATGATGCCGCCCACTGAATTCAGCGAGGCGTTGGGAGCGTGGGTCATGTATTCAGCCGCGCGGCGCACCTGCCAGGGCTGAATGTCGTTCTGGAGCTTGTCAAGGCTCAGGCCGTTGGGGCCTCGCAGGGGCTCCAGCCATGGACCGCGGAAGTCCCAGAAGCGCATGGTTTCACCACCGAAGATGATCTCGCCGGTGGGGGAGCGCATCAGGTATTTGCCCAGACCGGTGGGGCCCATGGCCGAACCGATGTTGGCGCCGAGGCGCTGGTCACGCACCAGGAAGGTGAAGCTCTGGGCCTGGGAGGCCTCGGCGTTGGTGGGGCCGTAGAACTCCGAGGGATAGGCGGTGTTGTTGAACCAGATGTAGGCCGAGGCAATGAAGCTCATCAGGCTCAGGGCGCCCAGGCTGTAGCTCAGGTAGGCCTCGCCGTTCCAGATGAAGGCGCGGCGCACCCAGCCGAAGGGCTTGGTGATCACGTGCCAGATGCCACCGAAGATGCAGATCAGGCCGATCCAGATGTGCCCGCCGATGATGTCTTCCATCGAGTTCACCCCGATGATCCAGCCCTCTCCACCGAAGGGGGCACGGGTCAGATACCCGAAGATCACACCGGGATTGAGGGTGGGGTTGGTGATCAGGCGCACGTCGCCACCACCGGGGGCCCAGGTGTCATAGACGCCACCGAAGAACATGGCCTTGAACACCAGCAGCAGGGCGCCGACGCCGAGAAGAATCAGGTGATAACCAATGATGTTGGTCATCTGATTCTTGTCGCGCCAGTCCTGGGAGAAGAACGAGGAGTAGTTCTCGAGGATCTCGGGGCCGCGCAGGGCGTGGTAAAGACCGCCCAGGCCGAGTACGGCCGAGCTGATCAGGTGGAGCACACCCACCACGAAGAACGGATAGAGGTTCACCACCTCACCGCCGGGGCCCACGCCGTAGCCCAGGGTGGCGACGTGGGGCATGCAGATCAGGCCCTGCTCGTACATGGGCTTGTCGAAGGTGAAGTGGCTCACCTCGAACAGCATCATGGCGCCGGCCCAGAACACCATCAGACCGGCGTGGGCGACGTGGGCGCCGAGCAGGCGACCGGAGAGGTTGATCAGGCGGGCATTACCGGCCCACCAGGCGTAACCGGTGGAGTCGAGGTCCTTGCCCCCGACACTCATCAGCCCGGCATTAAAGGGCGTTTCCACGGGGCAGTACCTCTTCAGGGAAGACGAAGTTTTCGTGCGGCTGGTCAGCCGGTGCCATCCAGGCACGCAGACCTTCATTCAGCAGGATGTTCTTGGTGTAGAAGGTCTCGAATTCGGGGTCCTCAGCGGCGCGGATCTCCTGCGACACGAAGTCGTAGGCGC
>Ga0315900_10000409_pt1 | contig 76373 bp, 70 predicted proteins | sample LakEriMetagenome_FD_203521 | JGI IMG/M metagenome (GOLD analysis project Ga0315900, IMG submission 203521) | Freshwater fungal communities from buoy surface, Lake Erie, Ohio, United States - Buoy 12 MA114 | ecosystem: Environmental > Aquatic > Freshwater > Lake > Lake biofilm | place: USA: Lake... | reverse complement strand
CGTAACACAGCGCCATTAATTCGTGTGCGTATACACAGAAATTCGGGCGCTCGCTGGGAGCTATCTCAATTAACGCCATTGTGCGCAGATGAAAATACAAATACAAGAAACTGATTCCAAAGATCTATTGCTGATGCGCCCACGCCTTAAGAGAGGCGCAATTGTCCTGCCCCTTAATGATTCACCCATTGAAGGAAGCCGCATCTTCGTTGGATGTAATGGCTCAGGCGTTGAGTGTGAAGCGATTGGTATCAGATTAATTGTTGGATCATTTGATGGGAAGAAGAGTGCACAAGAAATCGCAGAATCACTTTCGATTGACCCATACATTGTCTGCGAAGTAATACAGCAACTCTTGCGCGCCGGACTTATTGATCACGAAATTACACAAATAATTGCGCCCGGCCGATTTAAGGAACAAGATCAGAGCGCCGATGCTGGTTACATCCAATTGCAATCCAAAATCACTCCCGAGTTATCTGCAACAACATGGATTGCTGGTGTCAATGATGGCGGAGTTGAAGTTCTAACAAATCGCAGGCTGGCGCTCATTGAAATATCTGGCGAAAACAGAATCGCAACACAGCTCTATGGAATTTTGTTAGCAAGTGGTGTGACGCAGACAAAGATGGCATCTGCGGCCAGACGAGATCGAGCACGTATCGGCAATCAAGATATGTGCGCTGGATTGTTGGCTAGCAATGATGTGGGATCTAATTTTCAACACACACTCGAAGAAAAGTCTCGTGAATTGGCACTCTTTCCAAATAAGGATAAATCTGCATCAGATGACATTCCTGAAATGTTTCTCAAGATTTTTATTGGAAATGGCCATGAAGCACTCATTGCACAGAGCATGAGTGAAGATGAAATACATTTAATTGTGGCAGCACCTGATGGTCCATCTATCGAAGTGGGGCCACTTGTTATTCCCGGCAAAAGTGCCTGTTCTCGTTGCGTAACACTTGCTCGAGGTGATCAACATCCACGCTCTCGTGAAATAGATATCTACCGAAGCACGCACACTGAATTAGAAATTCCAGTCACCATTGCGCACTTTGTTGCTGCGCAAATTGCCTCAGAAATTCTTCGATTTATCGATACGAAAAAATCGGTTCTAATTTCAACCCGGGTACGAACTAACTATCTGGATGTATGTAATCCTCAACACATTCGCTTTGCGCGCCACCCCCTATGTGGGTGTTCCTGGCGTTAACTCGACGCTAATTTCAGAGCATCGGTTCTGCGTGCGATTTCTCAAGGTGCTAATTGAGCGATTTTCTCCCAGAATAAGCCCATGCCCGAAGACAAAGTTCACGAAACAGAGATTCCCCGCTCTGGTGCTGTGCGCTCGGCGAAAATGGTTTCTATTCCACTCGGTCTTGCAGGTCGCGGTGCACTTGGACTTGGTCGCCAACTAGTTGGTCAATCCGGTTCTGTTGTACTTGCTGAGATTCAAGAAAAAACGGCAGAACAATTATTTAAAGTTCTTGGCGAACTAAAGGGTGGCGCCATGAAATTTGGTCAAGCGCTCTCTGTCTTTGAAGCAGCGCTTCCAGAAAATATTGCAAAGCCATATCGCGAAACACTTACAAAGTTACAAGAGTCCGCGCCACCGCTTCCAACTCGCGTTGTTCATAAAGTTTTAGCAAAAGAGCTCGGTGAAAATTGGCGAGATAATTTTGCAAGTTTTGAAGACAAAGCAACCGCATCGGCTTCCATTGGCCAAGTACACAAAGCAGTTTGGAAAGATGGCCGCGTTGTTGCAGTGAAGATTCAATACCCTGGTGCTGCTGAAGCATTGATCGCAGATCTCAACCAGATTCAACGCTTCTCAAAGATTTTCCAATTGGTTTTGCCTGGCCTTGATATGAAGCCCCTTCTTGAAGAACTACGTGCTCGCATCATTGAAGAAGTTGATTACATGTATGAGGCTGAAGCGCAGACCACATACGCCGCGGCATACGATGGTGATCCAGATATTGCGATTCCTAAAGTTGTTATGGCATCTGACAAAGTTTTGGTCAGCGAATGGCTTGAAGGAAAGCCGCTTGCGCAAGTAATTAAGAACGGCACACAAGAAGAGCGCAATAATGCTGGAATCAAATTAGCTCGCTTCCACTTCACTTCTCCTATCCGAGCTGGTTTATTGCACGCAGATCCTCACCCAGGAAATTTCCGAGTGTTAGCTGATGGTCGTTTAGGTGTTCTTGATTTCGGTGCATGTAATCGTCTACCAAATGGTTTCCCAGAACCATTTAAAAACCTATTGAAAAACGCACTCGATGATGATGCGCAGGCGCTTTACGAGGGCTTTAAGAAAGATGGATTTATTCTTCCTGAAGTAAACGTTGCCCCTGAATTAGTTCTCGAATTCCTTGTTCCACTCGTTGAGCCGCTGCGCACACCAACGTTTAAGTACTCACGTGAATGGCTACGTGATCAAAGCGCACGCGTTGGAGATCCACGTAATCCCACCGCAAAGATTGGCTTCCAGTTAAATCTTCCTGCTGAATATGTGTTAATTCACCGCGTCACCATGGGAACAACTGGAATCTTCTGCCAACTAGAAGCTGAAGGTCGTTGGCTTGATGAAGCGATTATCTGGCTTCCAGAAATTACGCCGGCTTCGCTGACTCGTTAAAAATTTCGTTTCTGTTTCTTGCTTGATAACTATTTATCTGAGTGTTGCTGTACTGATTCGTTAAGCAAATGAGCGAGTGCTGAGGCCTTCTCAACACCCGCTCATTTACCTTACGCAGCGATACGTGGCCGTCCCGCTTTACGTTTACGTTCGATCACAACACCATCTTCAAATAATTCTCCGCCCCACACGCCCACTGGTTCTTGGCGTGAGAGTGCGCCGCTTAAACACTTTGCACGAACAGGACATTCACCGCAGAGTGCCTTTGCAGCCTTTATATCGGCCTCGGCTTCAGAGAAAAATGTTTCCGGGTTGGCGCTGTGACATGGAAGCGCATAACCAATCGCACTTTCATAGGTTCCGGTGACATCGTTTAATCCGATCTTGTCGCCGGTTTCTGCCCATCCTGGTACTAGTAGTTCGCTGTAGAGAACGCTCATGGTTCTCACCTCTTCCCTCTCGTTGTTCTTCCTGTTAGTTAGTAGTTGGTTAGTAGTTGGTTTTTCCTGGTGGAAATGAAAAAGGGCCCGAATCCTTTGTGGATTCGAGGCCCTTGGTTGGCTGCTATCGGTTAGGCGATAGTGCCCCAAGTGGCCTCATCCACTGCGTAAAAAGCTGCGTAAAACGCTGGCTTTGTAGCAGTAGGCCAAGTTGTATAGCGCTTATTAGTCGCTGTACTTGGATGTGAATGGGCATGAGAAGTAGCGCTAACGCGTGGAGCGTTAACGTTTAGAGTACTTACGATTGTTGACATCGCGTGCTCCCTTTTCTCTCGTGCACATCCATATTTTGGATGAAGTGCAAGGGTAAAGCATGCCCCCGCGTTGATGCAAATTAATTAAATGCACGCGAGCGTATGCGGGCTTATGAACTCGTGAGTAACCCAGATTCACGCAGGAATCGGCTTGGTTCACCGCGATAACTCATGCGTAAATCCTTCTTCGCACGCGTAATTCCAACGTAGAACAATCGGCGCTCTTCATCAATGGCGTTCTGATTCTCTGGACCTGTATTGCCTGAATCAAATGGCAAGATCGATTCGCTAACGCCGATCAGAAATACGCGTTCCCATTCAAGTCCCTTAGCTGCGTGCAGTGTTGCCAATGTGAGTACAGGCATTGTTGGTGGATTATTTTGTTGCACGCGATCTTCTACTTCGCGCAGATACGCACGCAGTGTCTTTGGTGCAAATGAATCATCAGCATCTAATTCTCGGGCAAGGTGAAGTAAACCTGCGATCCCATCGATGGCTGCGCCCGTCAAAAATGGTTGCGCCAAAGTGCGCAGTTCATCGAGCCAATAAACGCCTTCGGTTGGAATAACCGATGCGGTGCGAACGCCCTTCAGAAATTCGCGCACATCGGTTCGATCAAAGAATCGTTCGTTATTGCGCACTTGATACGGCAAGCCCGCTGCGGCAATAGCTTTTTCAATTGAGTTCAGCTGATTGTTGGTGCGAGCCAGAATCGCTACTTCTTGTGCCGGGGCACCTTCAGATAAGAGCACGCCAATGTCTTTAACAACTCCTGCGATTTCTGCAGACTCATCTTTATAGGCGACCACTGTTGGTTTTGCACCGTGCTCATTTTGCGCAACTAACTCTTGCCCCATTGAGGCACTTCGTAAAACAGTGTTGGCCATTAATGTGATTTCAGGTGTCGAGCGATATCCGCTGGTTAATCTGATTACTTCGGCATCTGGAAAACGCTGCGTAAAGGTATTTAGAAATACAGGCGTTGCGCCAGCAAATGAATAAATAGTTTGAGCTGGGTCGCCAACAACGCAGATCTCTTGGCGACTTCCGAGCCAGGAGTTAATGACTCGCTGCTGAAGTGGTGAAATATCCTGATACTCATCGATTGTGAAATACCGGTATTGATCTTGCACACGTTCTCGGACTTCGCGCTCTTCTTCTAGCATTGCAGCGGTCAGCAATAAAACATCTTCAAAGTCCATCGCTCGCTCTTGCTTCATCAATGACATATATGCCGAATACACCTGAGCAATCTGCTCTGGATTAATGCGAGGCTTTTGTGTGCGCTTTGATGACTCATTTACATAATCTTCGGGAACAACCTGTGATGACTTTGCCCATTCGATTTCAGATGCGATATCGCGCATTAAATCGCGAGAAGTAATCGATAACGTGCCCTGCAAATCTGCACGAGTAATTGCTTGAGTTATAAATCCAGTCTTAGTCGTAAGTAAATCCGGTGCTCGACCACCAAATACTTGTGGCCAGAAATAAAGTAATTGCTTAAGGGCAGCTGAGTGAATGGTGCGCGCTGCAACTGTTGGCACACCTAATGTGCGAAGTCGCATGCGCATTTCACCTGCAGCACGTGCGGTAAATGTCAGCGCTAAAACCTTTTGTGGATCCATCACACCAATAGATGCGGCGTAAGCAATGCGGTGAGTAATTGCTCGAGTTTTACCTGTGCCAGCGCCTGCAATTACGCAGACGGGACCACGACTAGCAAGTGCTACAGCGCGTTGTTCATCATCGAGAGCCGCAAGAATCTCTTCTGAATCTAGCGCCATGATTCGCCGCCAGTTAACTTATCTGCACCTGGCCCAAACCACATTGCAATCATTTTGCGTGCAACGCTAATAGTTGGTGGCAATAACAATGAACCATCTGAAACGGATTGCTTTAATTCATCGCGGCTAAACCAACGTACTTCTGTAATTTCTACGCCATCTGGTTTGGCCGTACTTGGATCATCAACCACAGCAGAAAATGCAATCATGATTGATGCGGGAAATGGCCATGGTTGGGAGCCAAGATATTTAATCTCATTGACCTTCACGCCAGATTCTTCAAATACTTCTCGTTCAACGCACTGTTCAAAAGTTTCGCCCGGTTCTAGAAACCCAGCAAATGTTGAGAATCTTCCATCAGGCCAGATTGGTTGGTGTCCGAGCAAAATTCGATCAGCTTTATCTTTTACTAAAACAATGACGGCACTATCGGTACGTGGATGGTGTTGGCTCTGATCAACTACGCAGACTCGAACCGAACCACCGAGTGAGGACTCTGTTAAAGCTCCGCACTTTGAGCAGTGTGGATGCGAGCGATGCCAATTAGATAAAGCGATTGCATGCATGGAAATCCCGAGATGGAATTCATCCAGGGTTGCACCTAATTCGCGAAGCGATGACAAGCCTTCTGATGTTTTATCACCAGCGCTCTTTCCAACTTCATCGCAATCCCAAGCAAAGTACGCAACCTGTGTGGCCGTATCAATTCCTAGAAAATACTTATCGCCAGATGTAAAAATTTGTGCCGAAATTAACTTCTCAACTTCTGCGGCGCTTAGGAATTGAAGTGAAGTTCCATCGCTAGCCAACTTTGATTCAGAGACACGGATTATTTTTGCAGCGCTCCACAAACGATTAAGTGCCGCTTCATCACTTCGAAGCTCACTTGCCCGATCCAGTGGGGCGCTAATTGGTTTGAGCGTGCTCATAGGGGGGCAACGCTACTAGCCTGTGCGCATGAGGCTGACATCGTGGAATCTCCTGCATGCAATGGCCATTCCGCCAGGCAGCAAGGCCTCATTGCCGAGTGCAATTAAGAAAATCGCCCCACAGGTTTTGGCCGTGCAAGAAGTCGATCATTTTCTGCCGCGGAGTAATTCCGTCAATCAAATTCAAGAGATAGCCAAAGCGATGAATGCTGTTGATTGGGCGTTTGCGCCTTCAGTAATTGGAACACCTGGCGAAAAATGGCGTGCACTAAAAGATAGTGATGAATCAATAATTACTGCAGCAAGCAAAGCGCCTACAAAAAGCGCATTGGCTAAAGGTGATTTTCCTGGTGGATACGGCATAGCTTTTGCATCAACAATTCCAGTAACTGCATACGAGAGAATCGAACTCGGTCGCTCACTAGTTGGAATGCCACTTATTGTTCCTGGCGGCGAAGATGGGCGTGGTAAACCACGTTTTATTTATGTGCAGGACGAACCGCGAGTTGCACTCGTTGCGCACCTTGAAAATGGTTGGAGCATTATCAATACCCACTTATCTTTTGTTCCAGGCCTCAACGTCGCCCAACTCAAAAAACTAAAGCGCTGGGCAGAAAAATCAGCCGCACAAACTGGAAACAGAGTTGTGATCATGGGCGATTTAAACTTGCCCAAAGGCTTACCCGTAGTGGGCTCAAAGTGGAATTCACTTGCTACACAAAATACCTATCCAAGTTGGGGTGCAAAGATTCAATTCGATTACATTTTGACTAAAGATACTGTGAAGAAGCTAAAGGTAATTGAAACAACAGCAACAGGGATTAGCGATCATCTACCAATTACTGTAGAGGTTGAGTGAGAGAGTTAGTCAGTATTTACTTATGGTACTTTTGAATAAGAGCAACCAGCGCGCCTTCATCTAGTAAATCTGCGCGCTTATCCGTGACCGATGTTGGAACATAGTGAAAGGCTGCACTTACCTTTGTCACATTAATGTTTTTTAGCTTTGCCCAGGCTAAGCGATACATAGCCAATTGAATTGCCGCAGACTCTCCGAGTTGCTTAGAACCAGTCTTCCAATCCACGACTTCGAACCCATCAGCGGATTCATAAACAGCATCAATTCGTCCGCGAATTAACACGCCACCAACAACAGATTCAAATGGAACTTCGATCGCAGCAGGTGTGCGGTTGGCATAAGCGCTACTGAGCCATGCTTTTTTAAGATCTTCGAGTTTTCCATCTTCTTCAATCGGATCGAAGTAATCCATATATGAATCATCAAATAGCGTCATCGCACTAAATAGTTTTTCTACCCACATATGGAACTCGGTTCCACGGCGTGAATATGGATCTTGTGAACGTGGAACTGGTCTGCGGATTGCAAGGGCTAACGCTTCTGGGTCTTCGTGCAGAGCTACAAGTGATGATGTTGAAATTCGAGATGGCAGCGCTACTTCGATGGATCCGGAACTACGAAGTTTTACCTCTGCAATCAGTGCTTGTGCATCATGAATCCACGAATCTATAACTTCATCCCCTGCTGCCTTAAGCGAATGCGCTGAAGATTTCTGCACTAAAGCAACTGCGGCATCAAAATCTGCACGTCGATCACCGAGTGGATCACGTGGCCAATAACCCGTATCTGGATTAACTTCAATTGGATTGCGTACGCCATCTTCTGGCGCTGGAGTTTCACTGAGCAAAATTCCGCCACGTTCGTACGCAACATTTGCAACATGGGTAAATAACTCTGAAGGATCTACAGACTTAGCACCTTCGCGCCACCACGATGTTGTGCAGAGTAGATGCGTGCGTGCACGAGTAACAGCAACATAACCCAATCTGATTTCTTCTTGCTTTTTAATTGCACTACAAGATTTTGCATATGCACTAATGACTTTGCCCGCTTCACTATCTTTTGTGCACTGCGCCAAAGAAAAGACCGGCAACTCATCTCCATCGCCGCGAAGCGCAAATGGAATCTGTCGCTCATTAGTAATCCAATTATCTGGATCATTTGTGTTATTACTTGGAAAAGTTCCTTCTGCCAATCCTGGAACTGCAACAAAATCCCATTCCGCACCCTTTGCTGTGTGAACAGTTAAGAGTTGAACAACATCACTGCGCACTTCTGGAGCCCCCGATTTAAGCCCGCCTTCTTTCTTTGATGTCACATCTAGCCATTCGATGAAGGCTGAAATACTGCCGCCGCTACGAGCAAACTTTGAGGCTTCATCTAAGAATCTCTCGAGGTGGCGACGACCGTTACGAGTGCCATCGCGCAAAGAAACTTCAAGGTCAAGGTTGAGGTAATTTTCGATCTCTGTAATCAAATCAATAATTGATCCACCTGCACGTGATCGCAAGCGACGAAGATCTGCTGCAAAACGAGATAGGCGCGTAAATCCAACATCACTAAATAGCGCACGGCTCTCTTTATCGCACTGATCAATTTCATCGAGGGCGTCAATGAGTGAACCAATAAACAAATCATCAGCTTCGGCGGAATCAGGATTTCCTGCTGCAATCTTTGCAATAAATGAGTGTGAATCTTCGTGGCTCTCTTTTGCTCTGCGTCTGGAGTACGCACCGAGTGCGGCAATATCTTTTGCACCGAGTGCCAAACGTGGGCCAGTTAGATGGCGCATTAACGCTGTTCCGGCTTCTGGATTTGTGACAACTTTCATAAGAGATAAAACATCTGCGACTTCGGCAATGTAAATTAATCCACCAACTCCGATAACTTCGACTGGAATATTGCGTGCACGAAGCGCGCTTTCGATTATCGAGATCTGCGAACGTTTACGAACCAAGACTGCAAATGAAGTTCGCTTATCTTCATCCTTTGCCATGCGCTCTGGTGCAAACCAATGCTTGTGAAAGTACTCGCTAATGCCCTGTGCTTCGGCATCCAGAGTTTCAAATACGCCGTATGCAATCTCGCCTTCGCCAGCTGTATCGCGTGGACGAAGTGGATCTACACGAACACTGGAAGTGGCGCGAATCTGATCTGAAATTGAGTTAGCAATTTCTAGAATCTTTTTATCATTTCTAAAGGTGATTGAGAGATTAAATAAATCAGCACCGCTCTGTCCCGCACTCTTTGGGAAATACTTTGCAAATGTTCCGATAGTGCCGGCAGATGCACCGCGCCATGTGTAAATCGCTTGGCAAGGATCACCGACTGCCATAACTGGATGCCCGCCGCCAAATAGAGCTGACAACATTCGAACCTGTGATTGCGACGTATCTTGATACTCATCAAGCAAAACAACTTTGTACTTAGCGCGTTCTAGTTCACACGCTTCTGGGTACTTTTCGGCGATGTCGGCCGCAATAGACATCTGGTCATCGAAAGAGAGTTGTCCATCATCTCGACGACGTTTAATGAACTCTTGAACCATCGGCAGGATTGCAATTCTCTGTCGCGCAATTCGCCCAACTTTTCGTACTTCTTCATTGCTTGTTCCACCGAGGCGTTGAAGTTCGGTGAGGGTTTTTTCATCCTCGCGTTGAATAGATTCAAATGAAACTTGGTGTTCTAGAACTAATTTTGCTAGCCCGATTACATCATCAATTACTGTGCTGACGGCGCTTTCATTTGTGAACTCTTCATCTGGCCAATTGCGCACAACATCTGAGGCTAATTGCCATAGGGCCGCATCTCCCAGTGGATCACTGGTTGCATCTATTCCTAAACGAATTGCATGTTCACTCAGAATTCGACCGGCATATGAGTGATAAGTAGTAATTGCAGTATCGAGTGCAATGTTTTTATCTAGTAATCCAGCTTCCTTTAATTGGCGTAAGCGTTTGCGAACACGAATAGATAGTTCACCAGCAGCTTTGCGAGTAAAGGTAAGTCCCAAGATTTCATCAGGTCGGACGATCTTGTTAGCGACTAACCACAAAACGCGCGCACTCATAGTTTCGGTTTTGCCAGAACCTGCACCCGCGATTACAACTGCGGGTTCGAGTGGTGCACTAATTATTGCAATTTGCTCAGGAGTTGGATCTGAGACCTTTGGATCTACAGTGCGAAGAGCCTTTGCGATATCTAATGGAGAAATCATTCGATCACCGTGCGCCCTTCTGCCTTAATTGGGCACGAACTCTTTACAGGACACTCTTTGCATCGGCTATTGGTTGCTGCCACAAATTGTGCAGCGCCCATAGATTGCGCGATGTTTTCTATCTCGGCGCGTGCACCTTCAAGATCAATCACTCCTTGTTCGCGCGATGAAATCTTTTGAATATCGTGACCTAAATAGATTAGCGCCGCTCCACTTGATGTAGTGCTCGCGTGATGGGCTTTAAATCCACCTTCGGCAATAGCAATTTGGTAACTTTTAAGTTGCAAGTTTTGTTCAGCTTTTTCATAACTGATTGGATTTTTGCTGGTCTTAAAATCAATCACAAAGAGGTTGCCAGCTGAATCGACTTCGAGTCTGTCCACGGTTCCTCGAATCCGGGCTTTGCCGACGGTGACATCAAAACCAAGTTCGACACCGACTACTTCGCGTTCGTGCTTCATGTGATATTTCATGAAGCGAGTAATCATTGCAATGGCTTTTTCTTGAGAAGTCTTGCTAACCCATCCCTCTTGCGGATCAATGAGGTTCCAAGATTTCTTAAGTTTTTCAATCAGCACTGATTCGGTAATTCCCTCTTCTTGCACCATTAAAGCTGCGAATGCGTGAATTGCTGAACCTAAAACTTGAGCGATGCTATCGCCATCGGTACCGCCGCTTTTTTCTAGGAACCACTTCATTCCGCACTCTGTAAAGTTTTCAGCGCTACTTGGTGACACTGCCACTGGTGCATTTCCAGCAGAAATAGCTTCGGTTGTACTTAATTGCGCCACACCAGTCCAGCTCTGTGGGTCTGCGCTATGGATTCCGGATTCACTGAGCGATTTAATGATTGCTGCTGCATCTGCTGCTTTTTCACTCTGCAGTGACGAACGTAAATCAGCTACCAATGCCGCGGTTGTGATTGGTCTTGGTAATACGTACTGCGGCAGTGATTCGCTAGAAATATTAAGCATTGCATCAGTAATTTCTTCAAAGAATTGCGAAGGTTGATCATCCTCATAAGAAACACAGGTAACAAAGATCGAAGTGCGCGCACGAGTGGTCGCAACGTGCAATAAGCGACGCTCATCTTCAAGGAGTGCACCCGCTGCTATGACATCGAGTTCTGTGCGTGCAAGATTTCCGTGACGTTCGCGTTCGACCAATCTTTCCGCACCCAACAGCGAACTACGTTGACGTAAGTTGGGCCATAAGCCTTCTTGCAATCCACCAACTGCAACGAGATCCCATTCGCGTCCCTTTGCTGCATGAACTGTAAGAATTTCAACGCAGTCGGGACGAACGCCTTGTGCGGTAATAACATCGCCAGCAATTATTTCTGCACTGACTTCGCGGATAAAGGCGTCCGGTCCAGATAATGGAAATCTCTCAGAAAAACGTTGCGCACTTTGAAAGAGTTGCATCATTGCATCGAGATCTCGATCTGCTGCTGCGCCTCGGTTTCCACCGCGCAACGCAATTTCTTGCCAGGCAGTGCTTAACTTTGCACCATCACTAGTTTGCGCGTTATCCCAAATAGCCCAGAGCAAATCTTCACCGCGTGCACCAGATTTCTTTGCAACAGAACGTGCCTTGGTAAGCAATAAATTGATTCGCTCAATTGGTTGTGCACCTTCAATGGAAATATCGCCAGTATCGACTGCTTCTATTAATAGTTGGTTTCCTGTTCGTTTGTCATCATCGCTTCTGGATGCAAGCAAGGCTCTGCGAATACGTCGCAGTGAAATGGCATCAGCACCACCAAATTCACTGAGTAATAAACGCTCAACGCTTTCAGTGTTAAGTGGCTTAGCTTTAATTGCAATTTCAGCGAGTAATAAAAATGGCGCGATACTGGCATTGGTTGCAAGCGCTTCGAGTTCGCCAGCGACCAGAATAGAAACCTGTGCGAATGCGCGTCGAAGTGCTGATGTCAGCGGACCTGGAGAGCGAACAATCACGGCCATCTGTGAATATGGCACGCCATCGACAAGATGAGCACGGCGGAATTGATAGGCAATGTATTGCGCTTCCTCCGATACAGATCGCAATCTTTCAATTGAGACAGCGCCTTTTGCATCAGTACTTGCGCATGTGCGTTCATGTGTTGGTCCGGTTAATCTGAAATTAGATGAAACACTCATGCCCAGTGCGTGAGTTGCAGGTGTGCTTCTAAAGTTTTCACCCAGAACAACCTGGGTTCCATTTTGCGAAAGGTAATAATCAATTTCATTAGCCATGCCGTCAGGATCTGCGCCTCTGAATCGACCAATTGCACTGTGAGCATCGCCGACTAGAACAAGATCTTGAGGTGCTAATAAACGGAGCAACCTTCTCTGCGCGGGATCAGTCTCTTGAAACTCATCGACCATAATGGTTTTGAAACGGTTGCGAAGTTCGGCCAATAAATCTGGATTGATTTCGAGGTGTCTAATTGCACGCGACAAGAGTTCGGATGGATCAATACGCAGCTTTGAATCACCAGCGGATACTTCGCGCAAAAACATTGCACCGTTGTAACGTGTCCAAAAATCTGCCGCACCTTGCCAGTATTTTTCACCGTAGGACTGTGCATACTCTTCTAGTTTTTCTGGTGTTACACCACGCTCTGATGCACGCAAAATAAGGTCGCGTAATTCGCGAGCAAATCCATGCGTGGAAAGTGCGAGGTGTAAATCTTCTGGCCACTGCCTGTATCCATCGACGATGTCGCCCTGTAAAAGATCTCGAATAAAACTCTCTTGCTCTGGGCCAGATAACAGAATTGGATCAGGATCATCGACGTGCGATTTCATCTTAAGAATTGAAAAAGCGAGTGAGTGAAATGTGCGCGCAAGTGGCTCGTACATCGTTGCACTCGTTTGTAGCGCAATTGCATCACGCAAATCAGATGCACTTTCGCGACCAAAGGTAATCAGCAGAATTGAATCTGGATTTTGTCCTTCAGCGATACGAGAAAGTGCTGAGTGAATTAGCACTGTTGTTTTTCCAGTGCCGGGTGCACCAAGTGCAATTATTGGAGTATTGCGATGTTTAGTTATCGCTAGTTGTTGCGCGGAAAGTGTGATCGCAGGGGCAACGGATTTTTGCCCAACGAGGGTAACTTTCGCTTTACTCACAGTGGTTATCTTGCCCGAACCGTGTGACAAAACCAGCCAAGAGACCCGCTGGCAGAACTAAGCGTTGAGGTTTGCCTTCTTTTGGCGTGATGCAGTGCGTGCTCGCTCAGATTGATCGAGAACAACTTTGCGAATTCGCACAACAGCTGGAGTTACTTCTACGCATTCATCTTCACGACAGAATTCGAGAGCACCTTCCATGTTGAGTTTCTTAGGCGGAATCAAACGCTCTGATTCATCTGTACCTGATGCACGCATATTTGTTAACTTCTTTTCGCGAACACAGTTAACGTCCATATCATCGCTACGTGAATTCTCACCAATAACCATGCCTTCGTAGACTTCATCACCAGGTTCTACGAAAATAGTTCCGCGATCTTGTGTTCCGTAAAGTGCGTATGAAGTAACTGTTCCCATGCGATCTGAAACAAGTGAACCAGTACCGCGTGTGCGAATATCGCCATACCAAGGTTCGTAACCATCGAATACGTGGTGTAGCAAACCTGTACCGCGAGTTTCAGTTAGGAACTCTGTACGGAAACCAATAAGTCCACGTGAAGGAACTTTGTAATCAAGGCGAATCCAACCAGTACCGTGATTAACCATTTGTTCCATGCGGCCTTTACGAAGTGCCATTAACTGAGTTAAAACACCCAAATACTCTTCTGGTGCATCAATTGTTAAGCGCTCCATCGGTTCAGATAGCTTGCCATCAATAACCTTTGTAACTACCTGTGGCTTTCCAACAGTTAGTTCGAAACCTTCGCGCTTCATGATTTCAACGAGAACAGCTAGCTGAAGTTCTCCGCGGCCTTGTACTTCCCATGTGTCCGGACGTTCTGTATTTAGAACACGTAGTGAAACGTTACCTACGAGTTCGGCATCTAAGCGGCCCTTAACTTGGCGCGCAGTGAGTAACTTTCCACTCTTGCCTGCAAGAGGGGATGTATTAATACCGATTGTCATAGAGATAGATGGTTCATCAACAATGATTGGTGGAAGTGCATGCGGATTATCGATATCAGCAAGTGTTTCACCTAATGTAATTGTTTCAATACCAGCAACAGCGATGATGTCACCTGGGTGTGCTTCCAGTGCTGGCACACGTTCTAACGCTTCTGTAATTAATAGTTCTGAAACTTTTACGCGCTCTGTTGTGCCATCAGTCTTCATCCACATTACTGATTGGCCTTTTTTGATTACACCTTCGCGTACGCGGCAGAGTGCAAGACGACCAAGAAATGGTGATGAGTCAAGGTTTGTTACGTGTGCCTGTAGTGGCGCACCTTCGTGATAAACCGGAGCTGGAATTGCAGAGAAGATGGTGTCGAATAAAACATCAAGGTTTTCTTCTTCTGGCATTCCACCATCTGCAGGACGCTTGAGAGATGCGCGACCAGCTTTTGCAGATGCATAAACAACAGGGAATTCGATTTGCTCTTCATTTGCATCGAGATCTAAGAATAATTCGTACGCTTCATCAACAACTTCTGCGATACGTGAATCGGGACGGTCTACTTTATTAATAAGCAAAATAACTGGAAGGTTCTTTTCTAGCGCTTTACGCAATACGAAACGTGTTTGTGGAAGTGGGCCTTCTGATGCGTCAACAAGCAAAATAACGCCGTCAACCATTTCAAGTCCACGTTCTACTTCTCCACCAAAATCTGCGTGGCCTGGTGTATCAATAATGTTAACGATTGTGTCACCGCGCTTAACAGCAGTGTTCTTAGCAAGAATAGTAATTCCCTTTTCGCGTTCTAGATCCATTGAATCCATCATGCGATCTTGACCTTCGCCCTGAACTTTGTAGGCAGCGAATGCACCTGATTGCCACAACATGGCATCAACGAGTGTTGTCTTGCCGTGGTCTACGTGGGCGATGATTGCAACGTTACGAAGATTCTCGCGCTTTTTAATCGGCAGGCCAGCCAAGTGCGCAGTAGATGCTTTAGCCATTGAAATTTCACTCCAGACGTATGTGCTCTGGAAGAACTCCACAGAACGAAGCGAAGAATAGCAGTTGAGGTTGCAATACCTTAAATCTCACGCATATCAGCGGTAAATCAGAGATTTAAATTACGTATTTTGTGGGAATCCTAAATTAATTCCACCATGACTTGGATCAAGCCATCTGCTTGTCACAACTTTGCCACGAGTGAAGAAGTGAACACCTTCGGTGCCGTGTGCATGGCTGTCACCAAATAATGAATTCTTCCAGCCACCAAATGAGTAATACGCCATCGGTACTGGAATAGGAACGTTAATTCCAACCATTCCAACTTCAACTTCATTTTGATAACGACGAGCTGCGCCACCATCATTTGTAAAGATTGCTGTTCCGTTTCCGTATTGGTGTGAATTAACTAGCGCCAGTGCTTCGTCATATGTTTTTACGCGAATAACACTGAGAACAGGACCGAAAATTTCATCGGTATAAATAGACATCTTTGGTGTTACGTGATCAAAGAGTGTTGGTCCAAGCCAGAAACCATTACCGCCAGGATTAACTGTGCGCCCATCAACAACAATTGTGGCACCTTCTTTTTCGCCTGCATCAACGTATGAGGCAACCTTGTCGCGGTGTACTTGTGTAACAAGTGGGCCCATGTCCGCGCCCTTTGTTCCATCGCCAGTCTTTAACTTAACTGCGCGCTCTTTAATCTTTGCAACTAATGCATCTGCAACTGGTTCGACGACAACGAGTGCTGAAATCGCCATGCAACGTTCTCCGGCAGAACCAAAGCCTGCGTTGATGGCTGCATCCGCTGCTAAATCTAAATCCGCATCTGGCAAAACAACCATGTGATTCTTTGCTCCACCAAGTGCTTGTACACGCTTGCCAGATTTTGTTCCGGTTTCGTAAACGTACTTAGCAATTGGAGTAGAACCAACGAATGAAACAGATTTGATTCCTGGATGAGTCAAGATTGCATCGACAACTTCTTTGTCACCATGAACAACGTTAAATACGCCATCTGGCAATCCAGCTTCTTTCCAGAGTTGTGCCAAGAACATCGCAGCACTTGGATCTTTTTCAGATGGTTTCACGATGACTGTATTTCCGCACGCAATGGCAACAGGAAAGAACCACATTGGAACCATTGCTGGAAAGTTAAATGGAGAAATAATTGCGACTGGACCAAGTGCTTGGCGAATTGAATACACATCAACACCAGTTGAAACTTCTTCCGAGAATCCACCTTTAAGTAGGTGTGGAATTCCGCAAGCAAATTCAACAACTTCGAGTCCACGTGTGACTTCGCCAGCAGCATCGCTGAGAACTTTTCCGTGCTCGGCCGTAATCAGAGCTGCGATTTTTTCTTTATTTGTATTTACTAATTCACGAAATGCAAACAAAACATTGACGCGCTTAGTCAGCGAACTGTGGCGCCATTCGGCGAATGCATCTGTGGCAGCTTTAACTGCAACGTCGACAGTTGCTGCTGTTCCAAATGCAACTTTCTTGGAAACTTCACCTGTTGCAGGATTAAAAATTTCTCCGTGACGTTTTGCTGAGTCATCGAATGTTTTTCCGTTAATCCAATGGGTAATTTCGCTCATAGACGCACACTATCTGAGAGCGTTATGCTTGCGCTATTCAGTGTTGAAGGGAAGTCTTTTTCGTGTCCAACCCACAGGCAGATCCAAAAAAAGGTGCTGCAGTAACGGCAGCCGACCATTCTTATGTTTTTCACTCATGGTCTGCCCAAGGACAAATCAAACCTCTTCCTGTTGCCGGCAGTTCTGGTTCACGTTTCTGGGATTACGAAGGCAAAACTTATTTAGATTTTTCTTCACAACTTGTATTTACAAATATTGGTCACCAGCATCCAAAGGTTGTTAAAGCTATTCAGGATCAAGCAGCAACACTTACAGCCCTTGCTCCACAACATTCAAATGATGCACGTAACGAAGCCGCACAACGCATTGTTGAATTAGCTGGCGGGCACTTTAGAAAAGTTTTCTTCACAAATGGTGGAGCGGATGCAATTGAAAATGCAATCCGCATGGTGCGTCTGCATACAAACAAACATAAGGTGCTTTCAACATATCGTTCGTATCACGGCAACACTGGCTCTGCCATTAACGCAACTGGTGACCCGCGTCGTTTCCCAAATGAATACAGTTTTGGTCACGTTCACTTCTGGGGGCCATATCTATATCGCTCAGCATTTCAGGCAACAACAGAAGAGGAAGAGTGCCAGCGCGCACTTGCTCATCTAGAGCAGATGATTATTTTTGAAGGCCCAAACACAATTGGTGCAATTTTACTTGAATCAGTTGGCGGAACTGCAGGAGTACTTGTTCCACCTAAGGGATATCTCGAAGGTCTTCGTGCGTTGTGCGATAAGTACAAGATCATGTGGATTGCTGACGAAGTTATGTCAGGTTTTGGTCGCACAGGTAAGTGGTTTGCCTACCAAAACTCTTCAGTAATTCCCGACTTGATCACATTCGCTAAGGGTGTGACATCAGGTTATGTCCCACTTGGTGGTGTTGTTATTTCCGAAGCCATCTCAAATACATTTAATGACCGCGCATTCCCAGGCGGACTTACCTATTCAGGACATCCACTTGCATGCGCCGCCGCCGTTGCAACCATTGATGTGATGAAAGAAGAGAAGATGCTTGAGAACGCCATCATGATTGGTGAAAAAGTTCTCGGTCCTGGCCTTGCTGAATTAGCAAAGAAGCACAAAGTTATTGGCGATATTCGTGGCGGCGGAGTTTTCTGGGGAATCGACATCGTTACAAGTCGCACAACCCGCAATCCAATGGCTGCTTACGGCGGAACAAGTCCTGAAATGAATGAACTTGTTGCTGCGTGCAAAGCTGCAGGATTGATGCCATTTAATAACTTCAACAGAATTCACTTGTGCCCACCATGCAACATCTCAGTTGAAGATGCGAAGTTGGGTCTTGAGATGCTTGATACAGCACTCGAATCTGTTGCTAAGTATTACAAAGAATAGATACCGGGAATAAATTTAAACGTTAAAGCGGAACTCGACTACGTCGCCATCTGCCATTACGTAATCTTTACCTTCCATTCGAACTTTGCCCTTTGATTTTGCTTCGGCAACAGAACCTGCTTCAAGCAGATCATCAAATGAAACAATTTCAGCTTTAATAAATCCTTTTTGGAAATCTGTATGAATAACACCTGCAGCCATTGGCGCAGTGTCACCTTTATGAATTGTCCATGCACGAGTCTCTTTTGGTCCCGCAGTTAAATAAGTTTGCAAACCGAGTGTTTTAAATCCAACGCGTGCAAGTGTTGCAAGACCCGGTTCTTTTAACCCAATTGATTGCAGTAACTCGAGTGCATCTTCATCGCTGAGTTCTACGAGTTCTGACTCTGTCTTTGCATCAAGGAAAATTGCTTCTGCTGGTGCAACCAGTGCTGCAAGCTTTTTCTTTAACTCTTCATCACCGAGTTCGGCTGCATCTACGTTAAACACATACAAGAATGGTTTAGCGGTTAGTAAGTGCAACTCTTTGAGTTCGGGTAAATCTATTTTGCTGGAAGATAAAAGCTTTCCACTTTGAAGGTGTGCCTCAGCTGCTTTCATCGCATCCAAGACACTCTGGCGCTCTTTGTTTACGCGAGCTTCTTTTTCGATACGTGGCAACGCTTTTTCAAGTGTCTGTAAATCCGCGAGCGCTAATTCGGTGTTAATTGTTTCCATGTCACTTGCTGGATCAATCTTTCCATCAACGTGAACAACATCGCCGTCGTTAAAGACTCGAATTACTTGGCAGATTGCATCTGTTTCGCGAATGTTTGCTAGAAACTTATTTCCAAGGCCCGCACCTTCTGATGCACCTTTAACAATGCCTGCGATATCTACAAATGAGAGTGCTGCAGGGAGAATTTTCTCTGAGCCATAAATCGTTGCGAGTTTTGGCAATCGATCATCAGGAACACCCACAACGCCCACGTTTGGTTCGATTGTTGCAAAGGGATAGTTAGCGGCAAGAACATTGTTCTTAGTCAACGCATTAAAAAGGGTGGACTTGCCCACATTTGGCAGTCCGACGATTCCGATTGAGAGGCTCACGAGGAGTAGAGCCTACGCGCCTTCGTCAGTGGTTACTGCCACGATATGCCCATGCAAGCATCAACAGTGACCCTTCTCATTGGCCTCGCTATCGGTATCGCCCTGGGCTTCGTCATTGCCACCCTTCGATCTCGCGCAGCCAATGCCAGTTCTGTTGGCGCACAAGCACAAGTAAAGATGCTCACCGAACAATTAGCTGCTGCGCAAACTCAACAAAATAACAATGTGCGCCTCGATGAAGTTCTCAGCGATGTAAAAGCGCGCATGAATACGCTAACAACGCAGGCACAAGAGGCCGAGAACAAACGTTTCGCTGCCGAATCCGCGATTAAAACGCAGATTGAATCAATGCGCGTTGGCAACCAATCTTTATTAGAACAAGCGACCAAACTTGCAGGCGCACTTTCTAATTCACAGACGCGCGGTAAATTCGGCGAAACACAATTAGAAATTCTTCTAGAAAGCGCCGGCCTTATCGAAGGCGTTCACTTTGAGCGACAAGAGTCTTCGCGTTCGGATTCAGCAGATGTTTCGCGCCCCGACATCACTATTGCAATCCCTGGTGGATCTCAGATATTTATCGATTCAAAGTTTCCTTTCCATCGCTTCTTAGAAGCAGTTGATATGGAAGATCCAGATGCGCGCGGTGAAGCCATGGCTTTGCATGCAAAGGATTTACTCAAGCACGTTGATGCGTTGGCAAAGCGTGACTATCAAGGAGTCTCTAACTCCCCTGACTTTGTTGTTCTCTTTGCGCCCTTCGAATCAATTCTCTCTGAATCCCTCAAAGCAGATCCGCAACTACTAGAAAAGGCTTTTTCGAAGCACGTAACTATTGCGACACCAACAACTATGTTGGCTTTACTTCGAACTGTTGGTTATGCATTTAGCCGCAACGATTTGGCCCGCAACGCAACTGAAATCCAAAATTTAGCTGGCGAATTACTCAAGCGAATCGGTTCATTGCACAGCAAGCTATCTACGTTGGGCGATCGCATTAAGAGCGCCGAACGTGCATATAACGATGTCATTGCAACAGCTGAAACAACTGTGATGCGCCCAGCACGCAAAATGATCCAACTTGGAGTATCTAGCGGAAGCAATAAGATTGGTGTGTTGCCAGATGTTGATGACGAAGTACGCGCCATTAAATCTGCAGCACTAGAAATTGATTACATCGACGCCGAAGAGGATGAAGAAGAAGTATGAGTCAAGATGCATCAAATAGAGTTGCAATAACTGGTCCTGGCTTAAAGAAGCAGGGTGTTGTTGTCCTACAAACTCTCTTTATCGCTCTCTTCACACTTCTTGAACTCTGGATCCGAAGCGGTGTAGGAATCGTCACTGGAATAGTTATTTGCCTCGCAGTATTTGGTGGAGTTCGCTTTGGTCGTCCAGGAACGCGCTATGTCAGCGTTGTTACTCCGCCACTCGCCTTTGCTGCAACTGTTTTAGTAAGCGTCATCTTCAATCATGGAATCAAAATCAGTCGCGTAGGTATCGACTTTATTGCAGCGCTTGCAAGCGTGGCTCCTTACTTAATCATTAGTGCGCTCGTTGGATGGTTTATGTACTTCAATGAAAAGGCGAAAACGCGTCCATCTCGTAAATCAGCTGCATAAGCAATACATTAAAGACATGCATAAATTTCTAGCTGGTTTAGCTCTTGCCCTTGCTTTAAGTTTTGTGCCAATTACTCAAGCAAGCGCTTATCAGCACTCAATCACAATTCTTACTGAAGATGAAGAAAATGAAGAGCACGAGGGTCCAGAAAATCCGGAGCATCTCGATAAAGATAGTGATGACTTTCAATTCGCTATTTTGGGCGCTGTAATTGTTCTCGGTGTTGCAGGCGTAATTATTTATCGCCGTTTCAAGCGTTAAGGCAGCGGTAACCAGGCCACCATCTCACCTTCTTCCATAGATTTATCAGCCACACCAAAGCCAGTTGAGTGCGCAAGTCCACGCAACATCGCAGAACCTAAGTACTCGCCCATTTCAAACCAACCATCAACAACATTTCCTAAGACTAAACGCGTGAATCCTTCTGGAACATCAATATCATCGCCCGTAACGATTTGATTGAGTTCCGCTTCTTTACGTCCCATAAGTGAATCAATAACTGGTTGTCCCAGTGTTAAGAGTGCAACGATTGCCGATTGCGGGTTGCCCGGTAAACCAACGAGTGGAACTTTGTTGATGTGCGCTAACAACATTGGATGACCCGGGCGAACTTTTACTCGATCAATAATTAATTCACCTTTTAGCTCCGCGATTGCAGCGTGCACATGATCTCGCGGACCATCTGCTGTTCCACCTGTTGTAAAGATGATGTCACTATTTTTTGCAGCCTTTGCAAAAGCGTCCACAACTAAATTTAATTCATCAGAAATGTATTGGGTTGCAATTACTTCTACACCTAATCTCTGCAGCCAGCCTGGCAACTGTGGACCCAATGCATCTCGCACTAAACCATCGTGTGGCAAGCCATCTAAAACAATTTCATCACCGAGCAGAATAATTGTGGCCTTCGGAGCACGAATAACTTCTAGCGAATCATGGCCTGCAGCTGCTAATAATCCAATAAGTCCTGGATTAAGAATTGTTCCGGCAGCAGCTAGAACTTCTCCTTGTTTGCTCTCTAAACCTTCGGGACGAATATCTTGGCCTTGCTTTAATTCGCCACTTAAAGTTTCGCCATCTACTGTTGCAACTTCCCAGCGAATAATCCCAAATGTATTTTCAGGAATTACCGCACCTGTTGCGATTTTTACTGCGGTCTTATCTTTAAGTGCACCTTTCATAGGTGCTCCTGCTTTTACTTCGCCAACTATGTTCCAGGGTCCCTTACCCGCAACTGCATAGCCATCCATTGCTGATGTTGGATATGTTGGAAGTTCTACAAGTGCAACCGCATCTTTAGCAAGTGTGCGATCAACGCAAGAAGAAATTAAAACTTTCTCAGAAGGTAGTTTCTTCCACGAACCGTAAGCCTCACTTCTGGCTTGTTCCCAGTGAGCTTCTTGAATCATTTAGCGCTTGGCCAGCTCTTTGCTAACTTCTCAATCTTTGCTGCTATCTCTTGTGGGTTTGCACCTTGCGCGGCAGCAACTCCCATTAAATACGTTGTGATTGGCGCAGCTTTACGCTCTGTTGCATGTGCAGCATCGCGCGCAGCATCCAAAATTGCATCGGTATCAAATGAAACGTTTAAGCCCAGTTCGGCTTGAACAGCTGCAATCCAATCGTCCATGCTCCTACTTTACTTCTTGCCACCGAATAATCTGCTCATGAATCCTGGTTCTTTTGGATCATTTGCATGTCCTTGGCAACGATCTTTCTTTGCGACGCCTTTTAGGGCTGTTTCGATGTGGTTGCCGCAACCAGACCAAGTTGGTTTGCTGCACTTACGACATGTAGTTCTGCTGCACATAACCGTTCCTTTACTTTGTGATGAGTGATTTAGAAGCTGGTGAGTTACTCCAGAGAAGGTACCCACCGTCAAGATTTACTGCATTAAATCCCAACTCTTTAAGGAGCAAGGAAGCTGTGTGTCCGCGTTGTCCCACTTGGCATGTAACTAGAAGATTCTTATTAGTTAACTCTGATTTACGTTCACGGATTGAATCCACTGGCATATTTATTGCACCTGGAATTGTGCCGCGATCAAACTCTGCTTCGGTACGAACATCGATGAGTTCGTAACCCTTGTCACGAAACTCTTCAATTTGATTCCACTGCGCTGTTTGAATTAATCCAGAAATCACATTTTCTGCCATGTAGCCCAACATATTTACAGGATCTTTTGCAGATCCAAATGGTGGAGCGTAAGCGAGTTCTAGATCTGCTAATTCTGGTGCTGTGATATCACCACGAATAGCTGTTGCAATGACATCAATGCGTTTGTCTACGCCTTCGATACCAACACCTTGGGCACCGAGAATTTCTCCAGTCTTTGGTTCAAAAATTAACTTAAGAGTCATTTGCTTTGCATCTGGGTAATACCCGGCGTGAGAATTTGGATGCGAGTGAATAGTTGTATAAGAACGTCCAGACGCTTTTAGGCGTTTTTCGTTCCACCCTGTTGTTGCAATCATTAAGTCAAAGACTTTAACAATTGCAGTTCCAATGGTCTTAACGGGACGAACTGTTCGTCCATTTATGTGATCAGCAACAACTCGTCCGTGGCGGTTTGCAAGATTAGCTAGTGGAACAAGTGTGGCTTCACCATCTAAAGCATCTGTTTTTTCTGCGACATCACCGATTGCATAAACATCTTTATTGCTGGTGCGATTGAATTCATCGACCTTGATTCCATTACGTGTTCCGGTTTCAAGTCCAGCGTTTTTTGCTAAGGAAATATCTGGGCGAACTCCGATAGCCAAAATAATTAACTCTGCTGGTAATTCTGTTCCATCAGAAATAGTCACTGTCTTTGGGTTGATTGCAGTAACACTTACACCAAGACGAAGATCAACTTTTTGAAGGCGCATCTCTTTTGCTACTAGCGTTGCCATTTCTGGGTCCAAGGGAGCAAGAACCTGATCCGATGCTTCAATGACTGAAGTTGTAATGCCTTTGTGAATGAGATTTTCTGCGATTTCTACACCGATAAATCCACCACCGATGACAACAGCGCTCTGTGGCTTTGCCATAACGTGAGCAACAATTCTCTCGACATCTTCAACAGTGCGAAGTGTGAGAGCTCGTTCAACTCCTGGAATTGGCGGAACGATAGGAGATGCACCCGGACTTAAAATCAACTTGTCATAGGTAAGTGAGTACTTGTTTCCACTTTCCAAACTTTGAACATGCACTTCTTTTTTCACTGGATCAATGCTGAGGGCTTCAGTGAGAACTCGTACATCCAGGCGAAAGCGGGCGTGCAAACTTGCTGGGGTTTGAAGAAGTAAGTCTTTCTCTTCTTCAATAACTCCGCCGACGTAATAAGGAAGGCCGCAATTGGCGTACGAAACATATCCGCTTTTTTCAAGCACGATAATTTCTGCATCAGCATCAAGTCTGCGCAATCGAGTCGCAGCAGACATTCCGCCGGCAACTCCGCCAATTACAACAATTCTTTTCATTACGCCAGGCTTAAGAATAGTTTTTGAAGTTGGGCAGTAACGGCTTTTGAATTTGATTTGTTGTCGACCAAGCACTCTTTAAGGCTTGTTGAAATCAAGGCAAACGCTGCTGTGTTTACTGCCTTGGAAACTGCAGACATCTGAGTAACAATCTCATCACAGTTGCGACCTTCTTCTAGCATGCGAGCGACAGCTCCTAGTTGGCCTTGTGCTCTTTTAATTCGCTTAACAATCAGATCGATCTGTTCTTGATCATTGAGTACGTGTGCAACCTTCTTGGTGGCCATTACATGCTCCTTTGGGATTCTTTAATTAACACTTACAACGGTCTTGTTCTGGAACATTAGAAAGAGCTTCTTCAATGTGCTCTCCACATCCTGACCATGTTGGCTTCTTGCATGTATGACACATAACTTGCGAACACATGAGTGCGACCTCCATCGTTTTGGTTGATAATTCCTTGAGTCTATATACCCCTAGGGGTATGGTCAAGTTGAGGCTCACCTAAGGGATGGTGGGCGTTCTTTATTGGTTTAACGAGCGGTTATGTAGGTGCCTCGTGAAGAGAAAGTTCTAAATACAACCTGTAAAAGTTGAAGATGTCGCGCTCTGAAACCAGCGGCTGAACTCAAGAGATAGTAATTCCACATACGTTGGAATCTTTCGTCATAATCAGGAATCTCTTTCCAACGCTTATTGATGTTCTTATGCCAAGCTAAAAGCGTTTTGTCGTAATCAGGCCCAAAGTTATGTACATCTTCGATGATTACTTTCTTTTCAACAGCGCGAGAAACTTGCGCGAGTGAAGGTAGAACTCCGCCTGGGAATATGTATCTATCAAAGAATTGGTCTGTCACTTCTTTAGAAACATTTGAGGCGATAGTGTGGTGCAACATCATGCCATCAGGTTTCAGAAGTGAAATGCACTTATCAAAGAAGGTTTCATAGTTCTTTGGTCCAACGTGTTCCATCATGCCGACCGAGACAATGCGATCAAATGAACCTGTGAGGTCTCGATAATCCTGTTGGATATATTCCAGTGGTAATTTTCCATTGCGCTCTTTGGCAATCGCTATTTGATTATCGGCCGGGCTAATTCCAACTCCGGTGACTCCATAGTTTGCGGCGACATAGCGCAAGAATCCACCCCAACCGCAACCAACATCCAAAATTCTCATGCCGGGCTTGAGCTGTAACTTTTGGGCAATGAGATCAAATTTATCTAACTGTGCATCCTTCAGATTTTTTGCATCTGCCCAATAGGCACAGCTGTAAGCCATTTCAGGATCAAGCATTCGCTGATACAGATCATTGCCTATGTTGTAATGATGTTTCGCATTAGATGCTGCTCTGTTTTTAGTCTGTCGATTAAGCGCATATGATTTGATTCCATGGACAATTAAAGAAACCCCTGGCTTTAACTCTTTGGTTACATTTATTGCAAGTAATCGAGTAAGCATTTCATCAATTGCCTCGCAATCCCACCAACCATCCATGTATGCCTCGCCCAATCCAAGGCCTTGCTGTGAGATTACGCGATCCCATAATTTTTCATTATGAACATGAATTGAGGATGGCTTGGAGCCATTTACTTCGATGCCTGCTTTATCCAAGAGCGATAGGCAGATGTCTTTGCTACTCATGTGAGATATTTTGCCAAAAAAATATTTAAATTAAAAGGATATTTACAATCTTCCTGCCTGATGCACGCGCTTCAGAAACTCTTGGGTCTGCAGATTCTGCGGATTTTGAAGAACAGCCTGAGCCGTTCCACGCTCGAGAATATTTCCTGATTCTAGGAAGCACACTTCATCGGCAACCTGGGTTGCAAATCCCATTTCATGTGTCGCAAGAACCATTGTCATTCCATCATGTTTTAAATCTCGAACAATGCTGAGGACTTCATTTACTAATACTGGATCAAGTGCGGATGTGATTTCATCGAGTAATAACAGACGGGGATTCACCGCTAAGGATCTAATGATTGCAACACGTTGTTGCTGTCCTCCAGATAAACGATCTGGATACTGATCGGCTTTGTCAGCTAAATCAAAACGAGTGAGCAGTGCTGTGGCCGCTGCACGTGCTTCCTCTTGGGACTTTCCCTGAACTTTAATTGGCGCAAGTGTGATGTTTTCTAGAACTGTTTTGTGTGGAAAGAGGTTGAAAGATTGAAAAACCATTCCAAGCTTTCTGCGAACTTCATCTACATCGATTAATGGATCAGATATCTCTTTGCCATCGAGCAGAATCTGCCCATCATCGATCGTTTCAAGTAGGTTAATACAGCGAAGCAGGGTTGACTTGCCCGATCCAGATGCACCGATTAAAACTGTCGCAGTATGTTCTGGCACTGTTAGTGAGAGATTATTGAGTACAACTTCTGCGCCAAAAGATTTGCGGATGTTCTTTAACTCTAAAACGGTGCTCATTAGATAGCACCTTCTGAACTTTGAGCATTCGTTCGTTGTCTAATTGCTCTATCTGTATAACGTGTCATCGGAATAGTGATCAGTAAAAAGAGAATGGCTGCGACAACATAAGGGGTGTAGTTAAATGTGCGGCTTGCATTGATTTGAGCAGCTCGCACAGCATCGGTAACTCCAAGAATTGAAACTAAGCCCGTATCTTTGAGTAGTGATACAAAGTCGTTAAGTAGAGGTGGAACGACTCTTCTAATCGCTTGCGGCAGAACTACAAAACGCATTGTTTGACCAGATGACAACCCGAGTGATCGGGCGGCGGCACGTTGACTTGGATGGATAGAAAGAATTCCACTTCGAATAACTTCGGCCACATATGCTGAGTAAGTAAGTACAACCGCCACAGTGCCAAGGAAAATAACGTTGCTAGAAATACCCTTTAATCCAAGTGCCGGAACACCGAAGCCAACCAAGAGAATAATCAAAATCAGTGGCGCACCTCTGAAAATATCTACGTACGCTGTGGCGAGATATCTAAAAGGTGTGAGCGTCGGAGATTTTGTAGTTCGAAGTAGTGCCAATCCCAGTGCAATAACACCAATTGCGACGCCACCAATGAAAGTTAATTGCAGATTGATCCATAGGCCTTTAATTACTGTTGGAAATACTTCTTTGCCGTATTCGATATCAAAAAATGTTGTCTTTACAGTCTGCCAACCTGGTGATGTAACAAGGACTATTGCGAGTGTTCCTAGAACCAGAAAAGAAGAAACCGCAGCAACGATTACTTGCTTGCGGTTTATTGCTCGGCGCGATACCCGGCGCTCTATTTCACGTGAGCTTGGCGACCACGCAGAGTTATTTCTCTCTGTCATGGTCGCCAAACTACCGTGTTTAGTTCTTTATTTTACTTATGGCTTTAATACTGGCGCGCCAGCATCAGTTGCAAGCCACTTATCAGTGATTGCAGCAAGTGTTCCATCAGCTGTGATTGCATCCACGGCTCCTGTTACACATGAAGTCAACGCACTTCCTTTAGTAAGCAAGAGACCGAATTGATCTCCGCTTCCTGTAGATGGGAGCTGACCAACAATTAGGCCATTTGGAACTTCAACGCCTGATAGATAGAACGCTGTTGGAAGATCGACAACCAAGCCATCGATCTGCTTGTTCTTCAGTGCTGACACACCTGCTGCGTTGTCATTGAACACCTGTGGCTTAATGCCGATCTGGTTTTCAATTGCATCAAGTGAAGTAGTTCCGACAGCTGCTCCAAGCTTGGCATCCTTAAGCTCTGCGAGTGATGACTTTCCATCAATCTTGCTTCCCTTAAATGAAACGATTGCCTGTGGGGCTGTGTAGTAAGGAGATGAGAAGTCAACTGCGTTCTTGCGCTCTTCTGTAATTGAGAATTGCTGCAAGTTAAAGTCAAAGTTCTTTTCACCTGGTGTTACAGCAGAATCAAATGTTGTACGAACCCATACAACTTCTTCGTTTGTAAATCCAAGTTGTTTTGCAACTGCGTATGCAACTGCGCCTTCAAATCCTTGGCCTGATTCTGGCTTGTCATCGATAATCCATGGGTAGTAAGCAGGTTCGCCAGTAGCGATTGTTAATGTACCTGCAGTAACTGTTGCTAGATCAGCTTTTTCACATGATGCTGACTCTGTTGTTTCAGAATCTGATGATGAACATCCTGTAAGTGTTAGTGCTGCTGCAATAACAACAGCTGAAAAAATTCCAAAGCGCTTGTTCACAAGTTCTCCTTTGAGGTGGATTGTTACGTGCAAAGGGTATAAAGACCGGTTATGAATGTCCACACGCGAATTACATGCAAAAAGCCACCCCTACTGAGGAGTTAGCCCCATAAGAAGCCTTAAATCTTGCCAGAGTTCGTGCATAGCTTCCTTGGAATACTCCTTTTCGTTATTTCCATTGGATCATTAATTGAAATGGGAGTTAATACTGGAATCGTGTTGGCACTTGTCTTTGCTTTATTTTTATATCGCTCAGCACGTAGGAATAGTGCTGCTAAATAACATTTAGCGTTCTTCTGCGGGTAACTAGCTCTTAGTTAACGTAAACACCGCACTTGTTGTACCTGTACTTTTGACTGTAAGTACATACGGTGCGCCCGGTAGTTGAAATTGCTCGCCTTCAAGAAAACCTGTCAGAACCCAATTGGTGGGGAGGGTATCGGGATCTAGATTTACAACACTTGTAGGTAGATCAGCATCACGTCTTTGAATCAACATCGGGCCAATAGCACTGCCTTTGGCTTTTGCCCAAGCTGGTCCAGCCATCCTTACTTGAATTTGAGGTTTGTAGAGATAACTACTGATTGACGTGCAACGGTCTTCTGTCGGAACGTAGTACTCAAAGAAATACCAGATATTTTTGTATTTGAATTGATAGACAATCTTGTCTGTAGTCAGACTTGATTCATCAACAGTTGTATCAACGCCAATTGTAAGATCAATTGCTTTTGGTGTTGAAAAAGTAGTTGCACGTTGAGTGGCACTTAATGTTGCGCTGAGGCACCAATCTTCACTGCCCATCAAATCTCTAAAGTCTCCATACTCTTCAACCGAACAATTGGTTGCATTAAATTTGGCGTAATCAGAATTGTCACAGTAAATCGATGATGAGTGATAAAAAAAGAAGTTATGGCCCAGTTCGTGAATCAAAGTTGTCGTTCCAAAAGACCTAAGGAGTAGGGAATTTCCTCCTTGTTCGCCAAGTCCTGCATACCCACATGTGTCGTTAATATTGACAGTAATCAAGTGAGTCCCGGTAGGAATTGACTTTAGCCCTGCAATTTTCATTGCTAACTTTTTATCAGCAGTGCTGTTGCAATGCTTTATGGCTGTGCCTGCCTTGCCAATAATGAACCGAGAAGTTCCAAACTTCATTTTGCCGCGGGAGGTTTGCTTCCAAAACGTAATTGCCTCATCAACAGTGCTCTTGGCATAGCTAAGCATTGTCGCCTCGCTCGTTGATGCTGTTGTGTCTTCTTGTACTGCAGTCCAGAAATCAGGTTCGCTCTTGGGTGTTAATCCGACGTAAATAATCTTCTGCGTTGTAGTCCAGTTATTTTGTGCTTTTGCCGCTGTCGCAACTGGCAAAAGAGAGACAGTTAGCGCCAAGGTAATAGTGGCAACAAGAAATCTTTTCATTCTGAGCACACACTTACTGTAACCCGTTGCTCTATCGGCTGATCTAAAGGCAAAGAAATTTATCCTTTTAATTTAATACGAGGATTAACAATTGGAACTAACTCTCATTCTCATGCGAACTTGCTGGTGGCGGGTGAAGGATTTGAACCTTCGAAGGCAGAGCCGGGGGATTTACAGTCCCCTCCCATTGGCCGCTCGGGCAACCCGCCAAGGTCGAACGTTTTACGGCGGGTGAAGATTACCTCAAATTAATCAGTAGAGGTAATTCGTCGTTTTCTTGAGCGAATACCGAAGCCAACCAAGAGAACTGCTGCGCCTCCAAGGATTAATGTGACAAGTGTTACTGGAAGATTTGATCCCGATTCAGAATCTGTAGTTTTTTCATTTTCACTAGTTACAACAGCTGTTTCTGTTAAGTTAAAAGTGAAGCTTCCATTAAGAATGTGACCATCTGCTGAAGCAACACGGTATTTAACTTCGAAAGCACCTAGCTCTGAGGTTGTGTTTAGTAGACGCGTAACTCGGGTGCCTTCTGTACTTGTTTCGCCCATTCCGAGATCTTCACCGCTGGGGCCCACAATTGAAACAGAGTTGCCACTACCTAGATTTAATAGCTCTTCGTTGAATTCCAGTTCAATCTGTTTTGGCAATTCTTCTATGTAAGTAGAAGCACTTGGGTTTGATGAAACGAGTTCAGAGTGTGCATGTGCAGATGGAAGCACGCAACTTAACGCAGCAACTACGAACAAAACTAGTGATTTTTTCATGCTCTCTTCTTTGGATGAGTTAATAAATAATTAATTACGGATTTTGCAAAGGTAGCAGATAACTCTGGTGAGTGTTTACCTTTATTTATCGTCCAGAGTTCTGAATTGGCGCCAGTTTTACATCCCTTGTATCGCAAGACAGTTGTTTCGAGTCCACTGAGCTTGCTATCTAAATCTAGACGTGGGAGAACTCGGTAAGGTTTTTTACCGCACTCATTTCTTTTACCCCACAAATCAATAGTTTTGCGAGCAGATGGATACGCACTGTTGACTAAATATCCGCCCGTATATGTAATAACAGCGTCATTCGTTCCGTGAATTTGTAAGACACTCACTGGTGACGTTGGCCTGCAGCTCTTAGGATTTGAATACGTTGCGCCGGCCAGACTGACAATGGCTGCAATTCGGTCTGATTGATTGCACGCCATTCTGTGGGCCATAAATCCGCCATTGGAGTGTCCGACGAGAAATACCCTCGCTGGATCAACTGAATAATCTCTAGATACAGTATCGATGATGTCGATAAGGTATTGCTCATCATCGACCGCACTTGATTCAAAGTTACAACAAGCAGGTGTTGCATTCCAAAATAAAAATCCGTTGGAGTCTTTAGTTCCACTTGGATAAACAGTGAGTATTCCTTTTTCATCTGCGACTTTTCCTAGTTGGAAATAACTCTCGGCATATGGTTTTTCAGCCGTATATCCATGTAATGCAATTATTAATGGCGCAGGTGTGCCAGGTTGATACTTAGTTGGCACCACCAAAGTAAATGGGCGCTCCCCTGGAAACACAACATCTGTGGCCTGTGCTTGCGATATCGGCAGAGTGCTTATCAACAAAATCAATAGGGTGAGCCGTGCCCGAATCATGGTAAAAATCTAGTCTACTGATGCAAGAATTTCATTACTTTTCGGGTGAGAAGATAAGATGAGCAAATGGCTGACAGCAGTTTTGACATCACTTCCAAGATAGATCGCATGGAGTTAGATAATGCGATCAATCAAGCAATTCGCGAGATTGATACCCGTTTTGATTTCAAAAACACGGGCTCTTCAATCGAACTAAAAGGTGAAGTAATCAACATCGAAGCTGACACCGAAGAGCGTGCCAAAGCTGCGCTCGATGTCGTTAAAGACAAGATGGTTAAGCGCGGAGTTTCTCTAAAGCATTTAGATGCAGGAACTCCGCAATTAAGCGGAAAGATTTACAAGATTGCTGCACCACTAAAAGAAGGTATTTCAACGGAAAATGCCAAGAAGGTTGCAAAGTTTTTACGCGATGACGGTCCAAAATCTTTAAAGACTCAGATTCAGGGCGACGAACTTCGCGTAACAAGCAAAAGCCGCGATGATCTTCAGACAGCCATGGCACTTGTTAAAGATGGTGCATGGGACTTTGCAGTTCAATTTACGAATTTCCGTTAATTGACTAGATATAAAACCGGATTAATCTTCGGTGTATCTGCGTACAGTTTGTGGGGCGCATTCCCCTTGTACTGGCCACTTTTACAACCAGCTAGTCCCATGGAAATTGTTTCGCACCGCGCGGTGTGGTCCTTATTTTTCTGTTTAGTTGCTTTAGGAATTGCTAAGCAACTCAAGAGTACTTACGCACTCCTTAAAATTCCACGAGTATTTTTCCGCCTGTTATTTGCTGCTGCGCTGGTCTCAGTTAATTGGCTCGTTTATATCTGGGCAGTAAACAATGAGCACGTTGTTGAATCAGCCCTTGGGTATTACATCAACCCACTAATCATTATTGCTTTTGGTGTCATTATGTTGCGCGAAAAAATGCGCAAACTTCAATGGCTAGCAGTGAGCTTTGGTGCACTTGGCGTGCTGGTTTTAACAATTGATTACGGTCGCTTGCCTTGGATTGCACTTACATTGGCCGTTTCTTGGGGCTCGTATGGGCTTGTGAAGAAGCAACTAAACCTTGGAGCACTTGAAGGTCTAGCTATTGAAACTCTGCTGTCGCTGCCTTTTTACGGTGCTTACTTGATCTACATCGGACTCAATGGAACAGGCCAACTCGGTTCATCTCTTGGTTTATCTCTCTTGCTCATCGGTGGTGGCGTTGTTACTGCGATTCCGCTCTTATTATTTAACGGTTCGACAACTCGCCTTCCATTTACCATTATCGGTTTATTGCAATACATCACACCAACAATTCAATTCTCAATTGGCGTATGGGTTCGTCATGAAGATATGCCAACAGCGCGTTGGATTGGTTTTTTGATTATTTGGGCAGCGCTACTCACGCTAGCAATTGATTTACTTAAATCAGGCCGTGCGGTCAATAACAGCGTCACACAGGGATAACAACGCACCTGTTGCTTCGCCAACTGGCAGCGGCCCAAGTGCTGCGCGTGCTTCTTTAGCAATTGAAACTAACTGAGAGCGTGACTCCTCCAGTGCTTTATGCGAACGCAATTCGCGCAAAACCTGAGCAACAGTTGCTTCATCTTCAATTGGCCCGCTTAACAAATGTCGGAGTTCAGCATCTGCAGAGTCATGAGATTTCATAACATTGAGAGTCACGAGCGTTGGAATACCTTCGCGTAAATCTGTTCCGGGTGTTTTTCCTGATTCAAATGATTCGCTTGCGATATCAATAACGTCATCAGCTAATTGAAAAGCAACACCCATTTTTTCACCAAAAAGAGTCAGTGTTTCCATGATGTCGCGAGGTGCACCCGAGAGCAAAGCACCAAAGCGTGCACTGGTCGCAATTAAAGATCCTGTTTTATCTGCGACAACATTGAGGTAATGCTCGAGAGCATCAATGCCCGCACTAGGTCCTTGGGTTTCCATTATTTGACCAATTACTAATCGTTCAAATGTCCGTGCCTGTAGTCGTACAGCTTCGGGGCCCATATCAGCGAGTAAATCTGAAACTTTTGCAAAGAGATAATCTCCAGTCAAAATTGCAACTGAGTTTGTCCAGCGCGTATTTGCACTCATGACACCGCGGCGCAGTGGAGCTTCATCCATAACATCATCGTGATACAAAGTTCCGAGATGCGTTAATTCGCAGACAACCGCCGCATCAATTACTTGCGTGCGACTTGGATCTCCGTAATGAGATGAAATGAGAGTGAGTAATGGGCGTAAACGCTTGCCACCTGCATCGACTAAATGGCGTGAAGTTTCAATAACTAATGGGTACTTACCAACAATTTGTTCGCGCAAACGAATTTCTACTCGTGATAAACCCTCGGAGAGTTGTGCCTCAAACTCTGGGGAAATCTCAGGAATACCGAGGGATGCCATTAGCGGATAAAGATCGCGATATTACTGATGAAATCAAGAAGTGGAGATGGGAATACACCTAAGAAGATTGTGAGGATTGCTGAGAATAAAACCGTGATGCGAGTAAGCGCTGATGGGATGACAACACTTGTTGCATCATCGAGTGGATCCGAGAAGAACATCAGAACAATTACGCGGATGTAGAAGAATGCAGCAATCGCACTTGAGAGAACGCCGGCAATAACAACAGATATGGCGCCACTTTCATATGCAGCAGAGAAAATTGAAAACTTTCCAATAAATCCGCTCGTAAGAGGAATTCCTGCAAAGGCCAGCAAGAAGATTGCAAACGAGATTGCAACCCATGGCGAACGCTTTCCAAGTCCTGCCCAGCGATTTAGATCCGTGACTTCGCCAGCACTATCTCGAACAAGTGTCACAACTGCGAATGCGCCAACTGTTGCAACTCCGTAGGCAAACAAATAAAAGATGCTGGCATCAAGACCAGCTTTGTTGAGTGCGATAACACCTGTGAGCAAGAAACCAGCGTGAGCTATGGATGAATAAGCAAGCATTCGCTTGATGTCTCGTTGTGCAATTGCAACAAGTGAACCAAAGGCCATCGTGATGATTGCGATACCAATCATCATTGGACGCCATGACCATTCGGCATTGGCAAAGGCCGTGTAATAAATACGAAGCATTGCTCCGAATGCCGCAACTTTTGTTGCTGCAGCCATGAATGCTGTTACGGGCGTTGGTGCGCCTTGATACACATCAGGTGTCCACGCGTGGAACGGAACGGCGCCAACTTTAAACAAGAGTCCGATAGAAAGAAATGCGATTCCAATCAAAAGGAATACATCATTTCCTGTACCGCCTACTACTGCTGTGCGAATTCCTTCGAATGTGATTGAGCCGGAATAACCATAAAGATACGCCGCGCCAAATAAGAAGAATGCTGATGAGAATGCACCTAATAAGAAGTACTTAAGTGCAGATTCTTGTGAAAGAAGTCGACGTCTGCGAGAAAGTCCTGCCATTAAATAAAGCGGTAAAGAGAGAACTTCGAGTGCAACAAAGAGGGTAATCAGATCTGAAGAAACCGGGAACAAAAGCATTCCACCGACTGCAAAGAGTGTGAGTGGGAAAACTTCTGTAACTTGCTGGCCGCGAGCGATTGATTCGCGCTCTTCTGGAGATCCAGGAATTGCAGCAGGTGCCGCCGCAAAATTCTCGGTATCTGCAATAAGGAAAATAGCAATAATTGCAATAATAAGAATTGCGCCTTGTAGCAATATGCCTGGCCCATCAATAATTACAGAACCCATTGCAGCAGTTGTCGAGCCAGAGTTTCGAATTCGCCATACCTGAACGAGTGCAAGAACCAAGGTTCCGATGCTCACACTTACTTGCGCAATCGGACGTATTGATTTAGATGCAAAAGCTTCGATCAAAACACCAATAATCGCTCCTGCAAAAACAACCAACATCGGAGAAAGCAATGAATAAGAGAGTGTTGGTGAGATAAATTCACTCATTTATTTGCCTCCATTTGTAGGTGCAGGATCTGTGAATCCTATTTGCGAAAGAACGTGAGCTGCTGCTGGATTAATAACATTAAGAGCAGGGGCTGGATAGAAACCTAAGAAAATGATTATTGCCATAACTGGTGCAATTGCTATTTTCTCACGCAGATTCAGATCTTTAAGGTTTTCATTTCCAGGAGTTGTCGGTCCGTGCAATGAACGCTGAACTGGAATCAAGATGTATAGCGCAGCAAGAACAATTCCAAATGTTGCAATCACTGCAGCAACTGGGTATCTGGTGAATGTTCCAACCAGCACTAAGAATTCGCTAACGAAACTTGATAAGCCCGGAAGAGCCAAGCTGGACATGCCTGCAATGAAGAATGACCAAGCCATAATTGGAGTGACTCGTTGCAAACCACCAAAATCGGAAATTGTTGAAGAACCACGACGAGAAATCATCCAACCTGCAACTAAGAAGAGAGCTGCAGTAGAGAAGCCGTGGTTAAACATGTACAGAGTCGCGCCGCTATGAGATTGCGTAGTCATTGCAAAAATACCGAGGGTTATGAAACCGAAGTGAGATATCGATGTATAGGCAATCAATCGTTTGATGTCTTTCGCACCAATTGCAAGGAATGCACCGTAGACAATTGATATTACTGAGAGCGTAATGATCAAAGGTGTAAAGGTTTTTGTCGCATCTGGAAATAGCGTCAAGCAATAACGAATCATTCCAAAGGTGCCGACCTTATCGAGTACACCCAAGAGCAAAACTGATGTTCCTGGTGTTGCAGATTTTGCAGCATCTGGCAGCCAGGTATGGAATGGAAATAACGGGGCCTTAATTGCGAAGGCAATAAAGAATCCAAGGAACAACAGGTTTTGAGTTGTCGAACTTAATTCCAATTCAGATAGAGCAGTAATGCTAAATGTGTGTCCGCCTTGTTCGCCAGAAATTACGTACAGGCCGATAATTGATGCGAGCATCAGCAATCCACCAAAGAGTGAGTAAAGCAGGAACTTCACAGCTGCCGCTGCGCGTTCTCCACTTCCGTACCCACCAATAAGGAAGTACACGGGCACCAACATCGCTTCAAAGAAGACATAGAAGAGGAATACATCAGTTGCTGCAAAGACACCAAATGACATTGTTTGCAAGATTAAAATCAAAATATAGAAAGTCTTTGTGCTCCAGCGTCCACCTTGTGACTCATTCCATCCTGCAAGAACAACGATTGGTGTGAGCAATGCAGTCATCAGAATGAGAACGAGGGCAATTCCATCAACACCCACTGAATACTTGATTCCGAAGGCCTTGATCCAGTCATAACTCTCAACAAACTGAAGATTCGTGACTGCGCGATCAAAATTGATTGTCATAACAATCGTTGCAAGTGCTGCAATAAGTGTTGTACCTAAAGCAAATTGTTTTGCAAGTAATGACTTTGTCTGGGGCAAAGTCGCAATGAGCGCCGCTCCAACAAGCGGAATAGCCATAATCAACGTTAAGTAGTTCATGCCGTCACCGCCCAAATCGCTGCAATCAATGCGATGGCACCGATAACAATTAGTGCTGCATAGCTACGAACAAAGCCTGATTGCGTTGAACGAAGCGAACTTCCTGAAGCCAGGGCAGCGGATGCAACACCGCGAACTGTTCCATCGACAACAACATCATCTGTCTTAACAAGTAAGCGTGTGAGTGCTTGTCCCGGGCGCATAAACACGCTCTCGTTGAAGTCATCTTGCAATAAATCTCGGCGTGCAATTCGAGTGAATACCGAAACATTAGTTGGCGCTGTATCTGCAACTGGTCCACGACCGTACTTAAACCATGCAATAGCTGCGCCGATAATGACGACAGTAAGTGCCATTAATGAAATGACCACTGGTGGCAAAATCTCTGGACCGTGACCTTCGTGTGCATGAAAGAGTGGCTCTAACCAGTGAACGAGTGCTTCACCTCGTGCGAGTAAGAATCCTGATGCAACTGAACCAACGGCAAGAATTCCCATTGGGAGCAGCATTAAGAATGAGGATTCATGAGGTGGATGGTTGATGTCATAACGTGGTGTTCCGGCAAAGGTCAGAATCATTACGCGAGTCATATAGAAGGCGGTAAGTGCGGCGCCAAAGAGTGCGATTGATCCAATAAGAATTCCCTTGATTCCACCGGCATAAAAAGCGGTTTCAATGATTTTATCTTTTGAATAAAACCCAGCAAATGGTGGAACACCCAAAATAGCTAAGTATCCGAGTCCAAACGTTGCAAATGTAACTGGCATGAAGTGTCTGATGCCACCGAATTTACGCATGTTAACTTCATCGCCAGTTCCGTGCATAACTGATCCTGCACCAAGGAACATTCCGGCCTTAAAGAATCCGTGAGTAATCAAGTGCATGATTGCGAATGCATAACCAACTGGTCCAAGACCTGTTGCTAAAACCATGTAACCAATTTGAGACATAGTTGAGGCCGCAAGTGCTTTCTTGATGTCATCTTTAGCAGTACCAATAAGTGCACCGAACAAGAGCGTAATTGCTCCAACTATCACAACAAGTAATTGCGCAGTTGGTGCAGCATCGAAAATAAAGTTAGAGCGCGTAATTAAATAAACACCAGCTGTAACCATCGTTGCTGCGTGAATTAAAGCAGAGACAGGTGTTGGACCTGCCATCGCATCGCCTAGCCATGCTTGCAGTGGGAACTGTGCTGATTTTCCAGCGGCAGCAACTAGAAGCATGATGCCTATTGCAGTGAGTGCACCTTGTGATGTGCCTTCGGTTGCTTCCTTAACACCGCTAAATGAAACTGTTCCCATGGTTGCAAAAGCGATCATGATTGCAAATGAAAGTCCCATGTCACCGACACGGTTTGCAATAAACGCCTTCTTTGATGCAGTGGCGTATGCAGGCTTTTGATTCCAAAAACCAATTAACAAGTAGGACGCTAGTCCTACGCCTTCCCAGCCAACATAAAGATTGAGATATGAATCGCCCATAACGAGGAGCAACATGGCTGCAATAAAGAGGTTGAGGTACGCGAAGAATCTGCGACGATCTCTGTCTTTATCCATATAAGCAATCGAGTAAATATGAATCAAAGTACCGACGCCAGTAATCAGAAGAACAAAGCAGATTGATAGTTGGTCTACGAGCAATCCCGCGTCAACATTAAATGAACCAACTGAAATCCAGTTAAAGAGTTTTTGAGAAACTGCACGATTTTCTGGACTGCGACCGAGCATCTGATAAAACTGCACAGCGCCCAAAATAAATGACATCCCTGAGAGCGCAGTAGCCAATAGGTGGCCCCAGCGATCAGCACGACGTCCCACCAAAAGCAAAAACGCTGAACCAAATAGGGGCAGAGCAATGAGATAAACCAAACCGTTATTTACCAACATCTTTATCTCTTCAGCAAACTAGCATCGTCAACAGATGCTGATCGGCGAGAACGATAGATGGTCACAATAATTGCGAGTCCAACAACAACTTCGCAGGCAGCTACGACCATTGTGAAGAAGGCAACTACTTGTCCATCTAGATTGCCATTCATGCGAGCAAAAGTTACGAATGAAAGATTTGCAGCATTGAGCATTAATTCAATGCACATGAAAACAACAATGGCGTTACGGCGAACAACAACTCCGACGGCACCAATTGTGAAGAGAAGTGCAGAGATATATAAATAGTTAGTTGGATTCACTACTTCTCCTCCTTCACTTCTGTATTGACTTGATCTAATTGAAACTCTGCAGAATCAATCATGTCGCCACGCGTGCGAAGCGTTTCAGAAATCGAAGCAGGCGCCGGAGTTCCATCTGGCAACAAAGCTGGAACATCTACAGCGTTGTGTCGAGCAAAAACACCTGGGCCTGGCAATCCAGCAGCGGTTGCAAGTGAACCCGAACGGAATCGCTGTTCTGAAAGATCGCGTTGCGTTGGTCTGGCGATTTCACGTTGATGGTGTGCAAGAACCATTGCACCAACTGCTGCAGTAATCAACAGCGCTGAAACAACTTCAAATGGCCATACGTATTTAGAAAAAAGAAGTAGTGCGATTCCTTGAACATTACCGTCAGCATTAGCATCAGTTAATCCAATTGGTTCGCGACCAAGTGATGCACGACCGATAAGTGAAACCATCAATCCGCCAAAACCAATTGCTGCAGTGATTGCAATTGGGCGCAATCCACGAATAGTTTCGGTAAGTGAATCAGATGCATCGACACCTACGAGCATCAAAATAAATAAGAAGAGCATCATGACTGCACCTGTGTAAACAACAACCTGAACAATTCCTAGGAAAAGTGCGCCTTGTGCAATGTAGAAAAATGCAAGAGTAATCATTACCCACGCCAATAAAAGCGCAGAGTGAACAGCTTTTTTAACAAGGAGCATTCCAAGGGCAGCAGCCACCGCCAATGGACCCATGATCCAAAACATAACTGTCTCTGGCATTACTTCTTCACCTCTTGTGATGGATGAGCTTCTGGTACTTCACCACGGTAATACGTGTGGTGATCTGCTTCTGGATACATTGGATGCGGTGGCATCAACATTCCTGAACGCAATGGTGCCAATAAATCTTCTTTTTCAAAGATCAAACTCGAGCGAGAGTTATCTGCAAGTTCGTATTCATTTGTCATCGTAAGTGCGCGAGTTGGGCACGCTTCAATGCAGAGTCCGCAGAAAACACAACGCAAATAATTGATCTGATAAACCGCACCGTAACGCTCTCCCGGTGACATTCGGTTCTCGTCAGTGTTGTCAGCGCCTTCGACATAAATCGCATCCGCTGGGCATGCCCATGCACAGAGTTCGCAACCAATGCATTTTTCTAAACCATCTGGGTGGCGATTAAGTTGGTGGCGACCATGGAATCGTTCTTGGGTTGGAGCCTTAACTTCTGGGTATTCGACAGCAAGAGTCTTCTGAAACATTGTTCTAAATGTGACCCAGAAACCTTTTAGTTGCGCAGGAAGAGAAGATGGACCTTCGTTAACAACTGGTGTGAATTCAACGTTATTAACGTCAACATCTTTAGAAACTCTTGGTTCAAGTTGTTCAGACACGATCGCTCCCCTTGCTTGGTAACTCCGGAACCGCAAAATCTGGTTTAGATAATTCGGGACGAGGTGTGTTCATCTTCTTTTGCTTCGCATTATCGAAGGCCAGGCTGATCAACGTGACAATTGCAACCACGATTCCAGAGAAAATTAAAATCCCGGTACGAGATATTCCCTGTTGTGAAAGCACGCGAAGTGTTGCAACAACCATGATCCATAGAAGTGAAACTGGGATTAAAACTTTCCAGCCGAATTGCATGAATTGGTCGTAGCGCATACGAGGAAGCGTTCCTCGTAGCCAAACGAATATGAAGAAGAATCCAGAAACTTTTATAAAGAACCAGATTGCTGTAAACCAGCCACCAAGCCACGCTTCTGTAAAACCAAGTCCTGGAGGAGCGTGATACCCACCAAGGAAGAGTGTTGTTGCAAGAGCTGATACTCCAACAATGTTTACGTATTCAGCCAAGAAGAAGAGTGCGAATTTAAGTGATGAATACTCAGTATGGAATCCGCCAACGAGTTCGCCTTCTGCTTCTGCCAAGTCAAATGGTGCACGGTTTGTTTCACCAACCATTGAAATTGCATAAATTACAAATGATGGGAAGAGCACAACTGCGAACCACCACTTATCTTGCGCGGCGACGATGTCAGAAGTAGACATTGATCCTGCGTAGATAAAAACGGCAACAAGAGAAAGACCCATAGCAATTTCATATGAAATAACTTGTGCGCTGGAACGTAATCCGCCAAGGAGTGGATACGTAGATCCTGAAGACCAACCTGCAAGCACGATGCCGTATACACCGACTGATGTAACCGCCAATATGTAAAGCACTCCCACTGGAATATCTGTCATCTGCATAACAGTTTCGTGGCCGAACAATGAAACCGTCCCAGTAATTGGAATAACCGCGAATAACATGAAGCACGTAGTTGCACTAATGATTGGTGCAATCACAAAAATCACTTTGTCGGCTGCTGCCGGAATCAAATCTTCTTTCAGCGCTAACTTAACGCCATCAGATAAAGACTGTAGTAAACCAAGTGGTCCAACTCTGTTTGGTCCTGGACGCTCTTGCATGCGAGCAACAATGCGACGCTCTGCCCAAATTGCAAGAAGTGTAAGAACTACGCATGCAGCAAAAACAAGAAGGCCTTTGACAGCGATAATCCAACCCGGATCTGTAGCAATTAACTCTGCTGCGCTCATGCCTTCACCACCTTAACGACTCCACCATGTGCGTTGCCAAGTTTTGCAAGTAGTTCGGATCCGCGTGAATTACGTGGCGCCCACACTGCGTCATCATGAATATCTTCGACAAGTGCAGGTAATACAACTGAACCCTGCGCATTTGAAATTGAAATTCGATCTCCAGTTTTTACACCAATAGCTGTTGCTCGCTTTGGTGAAATAACAGCCACTGTTTGGCGAGCTGTGCCAGCAAGATTGTCTTCACCCTTTTGAAGAGTTCCGAGATCTAGTAGGCGGCGCCATGAAGTAATAAGCGCTTCATCGGCAGCTAGATTTGCTGAACTGCGCGCTGGTGTTGCAGTAAATGGTGCACGCGCGCCATCCCAAATACCGAGGGATGCAATTTCGCGAGCAGCTGCTGAAACTGTACCGAGTGAGATTGTTTTTCCAAGTGCATCTGCAATCATTGAAAGAATTCGAACATCGCTGCGGTTAAGTGAGTCAGCAACTGCAGCATCAAATGCGCGTGCGCTACCTGTCCAGTTAAGGAATGAACCACTTTTCTCAGTTACTGCTGCAACTGGCAATACAACATCAGCACGCTCTGTGACAGCACTTGGCGCGATTTCTAGTGAAACAACAAATGCTTTCTTAAGTGCTGAAAGTGTTTCAGAAGAGTTATCGAGATCTAGTGGATCAATACCACCTACAACTAGCGCATTAACTTCGCCTGCATTAACTGCTGAAATAATTTCATGTGTAGAGCGACCAACACTTGCTGGCACTGACGCAACAGACCATGCACTTGCGAGATCAACGCGTGCTGCGGCATCCGTTACAGGGCGGCCACCAGGAAGCAGATTTCCAATAGCACCAGCTTCGAGTGCACCGCGTTCGCCGGCGCGACGTGGAATCCATGCAAACTTTGCACCTGATTGTGCGGCAAGTGCTGCAACTGCTGAAAGAGCACCTGCACTTTCAGATGCACGTTCTCCAACCAAAATAAGTGATTGTGCAGTCAATGATTGAGAAGCGATTGCTGTGCTTTCAGATCCTGGTGCAACCTTTACAAACGTTGCACCTAGTTTTTCAACACCAATGGAGAGTTTTGTACCAATTGATGTGACCTTTAGCTTGCGCTTTTTTACTTGCTTATTTAGTCGCAAGAAAACAATTGGTGACTCTTCTTCTGGTTCGAAACCAACGAGAAGTACATGGTCTGCTTTATCAATATCTTTATATGTCGCACGTGATCCAACGACGTGTGCTGCCAAGAAATCACGCTCTTCATCAGAAGTTGCTCGTGCGCGGAAATCAATATCGTTTGTACCAAGTGCGATGCGAGCAAACTTGCTATAGCCATACGCATCTTCATAAGTCGTACGACCGCCAACTAGAACTGCAGCCTTTGCCCCAGATAATCCGGCAGTGGCAGCAGCAATTGCTTCTGGCCATGATGTAACAACTAATTCGCCTTCAGAGTTACGCACCATTGGTTCTTTAAGGCGATCAATTGCAGTGATGTACTTAAATGCCCAACGACCCTTATCGCAGTTCCACTCTTCATTAATTGTTGGGTCATCGCCAGCTAAGCGGCGAAGAGTTTTTCCGCGACGAACATCTGTGCGCATATCGCAACCTGATGCGCAGTGTTCGCATGCAGAAGGAGTTGAAACTAGATCAAATGGACGTGCACGGAAACGATATGACGCACCAGTGAGTGCTCCTACTGGGCAGATCTGAACTGTGTTGCCAGAGAAATAAGATTCAAATGGTTGCTCTTCATAAATTCCAACTTGTTGAAGTGCGCCACGTTCGTTGAGAGTAATAAATGGATCACTTGCAATTTGTTCTGAAAAGCGTGTGCAACGAGCGCAGAGAACACAGCGTTCGCGGTCGAGTAATACTTGTGAAGATAAGTTAATTGGTTTTTCGAATGTGCGCTTTTTTCCTTCAAATCGAGATTCGGCTTGACCATTACTCATCGCCTGGTTTTGTAGTGGACATTCGCCACCCTTGTCGCAGACTGGGCAATCAAGCGGGTGATTAACAAGAAGTAATTCCATAACTCCACGTTGCGCTTTTTCGGCAACATCTGAAGTGAGTTGTGTTTTAACAATCATTCCTGGTTCTACCGGAATCGTGCATGAAGCTTGTGGCTTTGGAAATGCACGGCCGTTAATTTCAATATCAACTAAACATTGACGACATGCTCCAACAGGATCGAGCAATGGATGGTCGCAGAAACGAGGAATTTGAATACCCAGTTTTTCTGCTGCGCGAATAACAAGAGTTCCTTTTGGAACACTTACTTCGAAGCCGTCGATGACAAGAGTGATCATGTCAACAGCTTCAACTGTCTGTGATTGTGTTGTTGTCATCGTGCACCTGCACTTGAGAATAAAGTGGAAGCAACAGGGTCAAATGGACAACCCTTGCCAGTTACGTGTGCGATGTATTCGTCACGGAAATACTGAATGGATGAAGTAATAGGACTTGTTGCACCATCACCGAGTGCACAGAACGAACGGCCCATGATGTTGTCACATAGATCTAGAAGTTTCGCTAGATCTTCTTCGGTGCCGGAACCATTTTCAAGATCACGCAGGATCTGTACAAGCCACCACGTGCCTTCACGACAAGGTGTGCACTTTCCACATGATTCGTGCTTGTAGAACTCTGTCCAACGAAGTACTGCGCGAACAACACACGTTGTTTCATCAAAGATTTGAAGTGCTTTTGTTCCAAGCATCGAACCTGCTGCTGCAACACCTTCGTAATCGAGTGGAGTATCAAGATGCGCATCTGTAAATAGTGGAGTTGATGATCCACCTGGTGTCCAGAACTTAAGTTTGTGACCAGTGCGAACACCGCCTGCAAGATCAAGAATTTCGCGAAGAGTGATTCCAAGTGGAGCTTCGAATTGTCCTGGGTTATTGACGTGACCAGAGAGAGAATAAAGAGTCATTCCCTTGCTCTTTTCTGTTCCGTACTTTTGATACCACTCAGCACCATTAGCGATAATCGCAGGCACTGATGCAATTGATTCAACGTTATTTACAACAGTTGGTCGTGCGTACAAACCAGCAATTGCAGGAAACGGCGGGCGCAAACGTGGTTGTCCGCGGAAACCTTCGAGTGAATCAAGAAGCGCAGTTTCTTCACCGCAAATATATGCACCTGCACCAACGTGAAGAACTAAATCAATTCCCTTGCCTAAGTAACCTGCTTTATAAGCGTCTTCAATTGCTTGATTAAGACGACGAACAACGTGTGTCACTTCGCCGCGAATATAAATAAATGCATGCTTCGCACGAATCGCGTGGCAAGCAATGATGCATCCTTCGATGAGCACGTGCGGATTAGCCATCATTAATGGTGTGTCTTTACATGTACCTGGTTCGGATTCATCCGCGTTAACAACTAAATAGTGTTCTTTGTTATCGCCTTGTGGAATAAATCCCCACTTCATTCCTGTGGGAAAACCTGCGCCTCCACGGCCGCGTAAACCTGAATCTTTAACGAGTTGAATTACTGCATCAGGATCCATTGCAAGTGCTTTTGCTGATGCTTTGTATCCACCATTGCGTGTGTACGCCTCGATAGTAAATGAATCTTTTTCATCCCAATGTGCAGATAGGACAGGTGCGAGCTTTGTCATTGCTTACTTACCTTCCTTTGATAATTTCAAGCCGAGAAGAGTTGGTTCGCCAGCTTGTAGGCCTTCATTTGCGCGACCATCGTTAATTCCTGCAAGAACTGCAGAGTTTTCTTTCCATGTTGGAAGAGAGTTTGGTCCACGCGTTGGTGCAGGTGCTTTTCCTTGACGCATTGCATCAACTAAATCTTTTGAAGATTGAACTGTTTGGTTGTCATAGAACTCCCAGTTAGCCATAACAACTGGTGCATAGTCACACGCTGCATTGCACTCAATGTGTTCGAGTGAAACTTTTCCATCTTCCGTTACGCCATCATTTTCAATTCCGAGGTGTTCTTTAAGCCCAGCAAAAATTGCGTCGCCACCCATAACAGCGCACAGAGTATTTGTGCATACTCCAACGTGATATTCACCCACTGGCTTGCGCTTGTACTGTGTATAGAAAGTAGCAACAGCGGAAACTTCTGCAGTTTCAATTGTCAGAAGTTGCGCAACTAGCTCGATACCTTCATTTGTTACGTATCCAGCCTTTGATTGCACGTAGTGAAGTAAAGGCATGATTGCTGAGCGACTACGTGGGTAGCGCTTAATAATTGAATCCATTACTTGAAGATCTTGATCATTAAACATTAGCGGTCAACACCTCCCATAACTGGATCGATGGAAGCAACTGCGCCGATGATGTCAGCGACCATGCTGCCTTCGCACATTGCAGAAGTTGATTGCAAGTTATTAAATGATGGTTCGCGGAAGTGCATGCGATATGGACGTGTTCCACCATCAGAAACAATTTGTGCACCCAGTTCACCGCGTGGTGATTCAACTGCTGCATAAACCTGTCCAGCTGGAACGCGGAAACCTTCTGTAACTAATTTAAAGTGATGGATAAGTGATTCCATCGATGTGCCCATGATTTCGCGGATGTGATTAAGTGAATTTCCGAGTCCATCGCCACCCATTGCTAATTGAGCAGGCCATGCAATTTTCTTATCAGCAACCATGACTGGTGCACCAGCAAGTTTGTCGATCTTGTCGCACGCTTGTTCGATGATACGAAGTGATTGCTCTAGTTCGTTCATGCGAATTAAGAAGCGTCCGTACACATCGCATGTATCTGTAGTGACGACATCAAAATCATAATTTTCATAACCGCAATATGGCTGTGTCTTGCGAAGATCCCAAGGCAATCCAGTTGAACGAAGTACCGGACCAGTGATTCCAAGAGTTGTGCAACCTGCGAGATCTAAGTAGCCGATGCCCACAGTGCGCTTCATCCAAATTGAGTTGCCAATTAAAATTGTCGAGTTATCTTTAAATGCTTTGCGCATATCTTTGACAGTTTCGCGAATCTTCTGTGTGGCACCTTCTGGTAGATCTTGTTGTACGCCGCCTGGACGGATGTACGCCATATTCATACGTAATCCAGAGATCATTTCGAAGATGTCTAGTACGCGTTCGCGTTCGCGGAATGCAAAGAACATTGGCGTAATTGCACCGAGTTCGAGTGCGCCTGTACCGAGTGCAACCATGTGAGAAGAGATTCGATTGAGCTCCATCATGAGAACACGAATTGCTGATGCGCGCTCTGGAACATCATTAGTAATTCCAAGGAGTTTCTCTGTTGCTAAGCAATATGCAGTCTCATTAAACAGAGGAGATAGGTAATCCATACGAGTTACGAACGTAACGCCCTGTGTCCAGCTGCGGTATTCAATATTCTTCTCAATACCAGTGTGTAGATAGCCAATTCCACAGCGAACTTCGGTGACTGTTTCGCCTTCGAGTTCGAGAACTAGACGAAGTACTCCGTGTGTAGATGGGTGTTGTGGTCCCATGTTTACAACGATGCGCTCTTCTTTAGTTGCACCAATTTCTGTAACGAGTTCGTTCCAATCGCCACCTGTTACTGAGAAGACTGTGCCTTCTGTAGTTTCGCGTGATGAAGAATATGGATCAATAAATGTTGTCATCGGTATGACCTGCGCTCGTCAGGTGCTGGAATCGTTGCACCCTTGTACTCAACTGAAATTCCACCCAATGCATAATCTTTACGTTGTGGGTGACCTTGCCAATCATCTGGCATCAAAATTCTTGTAAGTCCTGGATGTCCGTCAAAAATAATTCCGAACATGTCAAAAGTTTCACGTTCGTGCCAGTTATTTCCTGCCCACACTTCTACAACAGATGGAATATGTGCATCGTTATCTGGAACAGAGACTTCTAGGCGAATTCTTTGATTATTAGTGATTGAAAGCAATGGATACACCGCGTGCAATTCGCGTCCACTCTGTTCTGGATAGTGCACACCAGATACACCCAGGCACATTTCAAACTTAAGTGAATCACGAAGAATCTTTGATACTTCAACTAGTTTTTCACGCTTGATGTGCAGCGTAAGTTCTCCGCGATCGACAACAACGCGTTCGATGGCATCTGAAAAACCTGGGTATGCACGCTCTAAATTATCTGCAACGTCATCAAAATAAGAACCGTATGGGCGCTCACTTGAACCAGTTGCGGCGGGCGTACGTACAAGTCCGCCATAACCAGATGTATCGCCAGTGCCTTGTGCACCAAACATTCCGTGATCGCTCATTTAGGCAAGCAATCCCTTCATCTGATGCGTAGGAAGTGCCTTAAGTGCTGCTTCTTCCACTGACTTAATTACTGCTTCGCGATTTGGTCCAAGTTTTTCGTCGTAAATGCTTGTGTGCAACTTAAGAATTGCATCCATCAACATCTCAGGACGTGGTGGACATCCTGGAAGATAAATATCAACTGGAACAACATGGTCTACGCCTTGAACTATTGCGTAGTTATTAAACATTCCACCTGAAGATGCACATGCACCCATTGCAAGAACCCACTTAGGTGCTGCCATTTGATCATAAATTTGTCGTAGAACTGGTGCCATTTTATTTGAAACACGACCGGCAACAATCATGAGGTCGGCTTGACGTGGTGATGCACGGAAAACTTCCATACCGAAGCGTGAAATGTCGTACTTTGCAGCTGAACCAACTGCCATCATTTCAATTGCACAACATGCAAGTCCAAAAGTAGCTGGCCACAATGAATTCTTGCGCATGTAACCCGCAAGTTTTTCAACTGTTGTGAGAACAAAGCCGCTCGGTAATTTTTCTTCTAGACCCATGTTTAATCCCATTCCAATCCGCCGCGGCGCCATACATATGCAAACGCCACGAAAACAGTTGCAATAAAGATTCCCATTTCAACAAGTCCAAAGAGTCCAAGTTGATCAAATGCAACTGCCCATGGGTAAAGGAAAACAATTTCAATATCAAAAATTATGAAAAGCATTGCTGTTAAGAAGTACTTAACTGGAAAACGTCCACCTTGTGCAGCAGATGGTGATGGTTCGATTCCGCACTCATATGCATCTAACTTTGCTCTGTTGTATCGCTTAGGACCGGTAAGTGCACCGGCTGCGACCGAGATTATGGCGAAACCGAAGCCAATAGCTCCGATGACCAAGATCGGTACATATGGGTTTGAGAAAGAATCCATGATGGCTAAATCCTAGAGTGCCGCGTAAGTACTTTTGACCGCGTCATGAGTTGATAGCTCTGTGAACTGCGACAACTCCGCCGCTCAGATTGCGCCAGCCCACTTGAGACCAGCCGGCTTGGGTAATTCGGGCCGCCAGTGCCGCCTGATTTGGCCATGCCCGAATGGATTCGGCGAGATAGACATAGGCCTCGGGGTTTGATGATGTTTTTGATGCGATGGCCGGCAAGGCTTTCATTAAATAATTTATGTAGATAATTCGAAATGGTTTAAATGTTGGCGAAGAAAACTCTGCAACAACAAGTGAGCCGCCTTTTTTAGTTACACGTTTTGCTTCGGTTAACGCCTTATCTATATCTGATGTATTTCGTAATCCAAATGAAATTGTTACAACATCAAAAGATTCATTTTCAAATGGCAAGTTGAGTGCATCTGCTTTCATGAATTTCAAATGTGGACGAGCACGTCGACCTGCTTCCAACATTCCCTCTGAAAAATCCGTAGAGATCACATCGGCGCCCGCTTTATGTAATGGCTCTGAACTCGAACCTGTTCCCGCTGCTAAATCAAGAATTTTCATTCCCGGCTTCGGTGCAATCGTCGTAGTCGTGGCCTTTCGCCATCTCTTTGTCTGCCCAAGGCTCAAAATGTCATTGACCAGGTCGTAACGCTTAGCCACCGCGTCAAACATTGCGGCTACCTCGGCAGGATTTTTATCCATATTGGCGCGGGACATAGGCTTATTCTGCTGGAGAGTAGGCTCATCCACAACTTCAAGAAAGGGCACACGAGATGTCTGTTGCAACCACCACACTACGCGCCACAGTTTTCCCACGAAGCACAGTCATGACTAAAGCTGGGTTTGTAATTGCTGGTGTTGCATTTCTTTCGTTGCTTGCACAAATTGCGATTCCCGTTCCTGGATCACCTGTTCCTGTAACTGGACAAACTCTCGGAGTGTTATTACTTGCTACAAGTTACGGAGCGACACTTGGAACAACAACATTTCTTTTCTATTTGTTAGTTGGCGCTCTTGGTGTACCAGTATTTGCAAATGGTGGCTCTGGTTTAGATCGTATTGTTGGTGCAACAGGTGGCTATTTAGTTGGAATGCTGCTGACATCGGCGCTACTTGGTTACTTAGGCGGACGCAAATGGGACCAAAAGTTTAAAACAGCGCTTCCTGCAATGTTAATCGGCAACGTACTCACATTTGCTTTAGGTCTTTTATGGCTAAACCAATTCACTGGAAAAGATTGGGCCTGGACAATTTCTGCGGGCTTTACCCCATTTATCATTGGTGAAATTCTTAAGATTGCAATTGCGGGAACTTCTCTTCCAATCATTTGGCAATTCGTGCAGCGAAAGATTTCATAAAAATAACTCATGCCTTCCCTTATTCCTGTAACTACTGTGCGCCTTGGCGAACATCTACCTCTCTTGGAGTTGTTGCCCAAAGGTGAGAATTTCTCATGGGTACGTGGAGGCGACGGTGTCGTTGGTTGGGGCGTGTACGCCACCACAACAGTTAAAGGTCCAAATAGATTCAGTGATGCTCGAACATGGTGGCATTCGCAGTTAGAAAAATTTGCTATTACAAATAATGTTCAAGGTGGTGCAACTGGTCCAATTCTTTTTACCTCTTTCTCCTTTGCATCTGAAGAAGAATCAGTCCTCGTTATTCCAAAAGTTATTGTTGGAATGTCCAGTGGAATCTCTTGGATAACCTGGATTGGATCTGATTCACAACCACAGCTCGTCGATGTGCCAGAAAAACTTGCGGATCAAACTCTTAATTGGTCAGAGGATGAATTAGCAATTGAGCATTGGAAGTCACGCGTAGCGCAAGCGGTAGCAAGAATTCACGCTGGTGAAATTGAGAAGGTAGTTCTTGCTCGAGACTTATCAGCTCGTGCTAGCCAAGCAATTGATGAACGATCTGCATTACACAAACTCTCTGCTGTATATCCATCTACGTGGGTGTTTAGTGTCGCCGGGCTAATTGGTGCAACACCTGAACTCTTACTTCGATTAAAGCGCGGAATGGTTACCTCCCGTGTACTCGCCGGCACAATTAGTAAATCTGGCGATGACGAACGTGACTTAGCGTTGGCCGGTTCACTTGCCCGCTCATCAAAGGACCTGGAAGAACACGAGTACGCAGTGCGTTCAGTGGCAGATGCGCTCGAGCCTTTTTGTTCTTCAACAAATATTCCTGAAACACCATTCGTGCTTCACCTAGCAAATGTCATGCATTTGGCGACAGATGTGACCGGTGCATTAATTGAATCCAAGAACAACGTGGATGTGTTTACTCTGCTTAATCAACTGCATCCATCTGCTGCAGTCTGTGGAACACCGACAGATAAAGCTGCAAAAGTGATTACTGAAATTGAAGCTATATCGCGAGGTCGTTACGCGGGCCCTGTTGGTTGGGTTGATGCGCGTGGAGATGGCGAATTAGGAATTGCACTTCGTTGCGGTCAAATTTCTGAAAATACAATTCGCTTATTTGCTGGTTGTGGAATTGTTGCTGGCTCTGATCCTGAAAAAGAGTTGGCTGAAAGTGAAGCTAAATTTTCTGCAATGAAGAGTGCACTTGCTTAATTAAATCTGCATTGCTCTCGCGATCAGGCATCTGCGCAATAACTACTCGAATACCTTGAATTGGCTCGGAGAGTTCTTTTTGTAATTGATCTACAGAGTTAACCGAACTGGTTTTCATGTTGAGTGCTGTAGCAATTGCAGCTAAATCTAAATTATGTGGAGTTCCAAAGATGCTTTCGAATCCATCGCTTCCTCGATGTGTAAGTGTTGAAAAGATTCCGCCGCCATTGTTATCTACGACAAGAAGTAACAAGTTCGGTTTTTCTGAGTGAATTAATCCATTCAGATCATGCAAGAAAGATAGATCGCCTAATACGGCAAGAGTTGAAGTACGCGCGGTTGCGATGCCAACCGCTGTAGAGATATTTCCATCAATACCAGCAAGGCCACGATTGGCAAATGTTTCAACTCCAGAACGCGCACTGGCAAAGCCTTCAAAATCTCTGACTGGTCTAGAAGAAGAAACAAATAAAGTTGTGCCGCTTTTAACACTTGCAGCGACTGTGCGCGCAAGAACAGGTTCTGACCATTGCGTGATTTTTTCTAATTCATTGGCAGTGCGTTGGGAAAACTTCTGCCATTTTTCTAACCACTCTTGATCTGCTTCATTTGATTCAAGAGCTGGCATTTGTGTAAAGCGCTTATCTGCATATCGGTCTGTATCAACGGTTGCTATTCGTGAGTCAATAATAATTTCCTTGCTGGCCGATGCAATAAAGTTGTTAATCGAACGAGATAGCGTCGTGCGACCAATAACAATGACAGTTTTTGGAGTAAGTTCTTTGGCAATCGCAGTCGATGTTAAGAATAAGGATGCGTGCGCAATGCAATCTTTAAATGAAAGCGGGTCTTCGCTCACTAGCGGCCAACCGAGTTGTGCAGCAAAATCTTGAACTTGTTCGGTTGTAAATCCACCACGATCGTGACCCACAATTAAGACTCCACGTTCGCTCTTAACTTTTAGTGTGCCTGCAGCTTTTGTTGATTTAATTTCACGAGGTGCGACCTTAATTTCATCTAGCCAACTTGAATCTGTATCTGCTGCAAGTGGTTCTTCAAATTGAATGTTTAAGTGAACAGGGCCACTAGCTAGTGAATACAGTGGAAGCTCCATAGGAAATACAGGACCTGAAACATCTGCAAAGTAGCGAACTGATTTTCCAAAAATACGTGCTTGTTCGGTCGTTTGGTTTGCACCAGTTTTGCGTAGACGAGCTGGTCGATCAGCAGTTAAAACCAGTAGTGGCGTATTTGTGTGATGTGCTTCTAAAACAGCGGGATGGTAATTCGCAACTGCTGTGCCACTCGTGCAGAGAATTGGAACCGCACGACCGCTGGCCTTTGCTAAACCGAGAGCGAAAAATGCAGCTGTTCTTTCATCAATGCGCGTATGCAGTTTTATCAAACCTTTTTGCGATGCTGCAAAGAATGCAAAGCTAAGTGGTGCATTGCGAGATCCTGGGGAAATTACTACATCAGTAATTCCTGCTTCGATTACTTGGCGAACAATGACGCGTGCAAGAGATGTTGAGTCACTCACCAATGCCACCCCATCTCGCTAATAACTTCATTTGCACCTGCACTCCAAGTATTACGAACCCGATCTTGCCACCATTGAGTTCGCTCTGCACTTGCTTCGAATTCAATCATTGATGCTTCGCTAGGTGTGACATCAGCAACGCGCATCTTTCCACCTTCAAGTGGAATCTGTGCGATATCGGCTGCGAGTAATTGTCCTGTTGCTAAACCGCATGCAAAATCTAAAGTAGGAAGCGCGCCAGCGAGTCGAATGCCGTGTCCAATTCCAACTGCACTCTCTAGCGCACTAGAAACAACCACAGGTAAGCGATGATGTTTTGCAAGTGCCAGAGATCTTTCAATTCCGCCTAGCGGCGCGACTTTTAAAATCAATACATCAACTGCATCTTCGAGATCTAAATCAAATGGATCTGCAGCTTTTCTAATTACTTCGTCGCCAGCAATTTTTACATCCACCATGCATGCAGCTTTTAACTCGCGCAATTCTTCAAGAGTTGTGCATGGTTGCTCGATATATTGCAATAAATCTTCATCAAAAGAATCATAGAAACCATAGATAAATTCGAGGGCTTCTTCGACTCCCCAGCTGCCATTTACATCTAATCTCAGCGAAGCTTCTGGCAATATCTCATTTACATACTTAATTCGAGCAAAATCTTTCTCTTGCCCAGAACCAACTTTTATCTTTACTGTTTCTGCACCTGGAAACCAAGACAAAATACTTTCCACTTCAGCACGAGAATCAACCGCTGGCAGAGTTGCATTGATATCTATGTATTTTCGAACCGCCTTGGCACGCGGTTGTATTGCGCCTTCAATTGCACTGACGAGCCAAGGAATTGATTCGTGCTCGTCATATTCAATAAATGGTGAAAATTCTCCCCAACCTGCACTTCCTTCAATCAGTGCGACCTCGCGTGTATTGATGCCACGAAAATCTGTTTTCATTGGCAGCGAAATCACCCGAAGGTTATTGAGGATTGAATCCAGCATTTAATTAATTTATGGACGCTTAGGGAATTGACCAAAATCCGGAGCGCGCTTTTCTTTATAAGCATCGCGACCTTCTTGGCCTTCTTCAGTCATATAAAACAGGAGTGTTGCATCGCCAGCTAATTGTTGTACGCCTGCAAGTCCATCATCTGCGGCGTTCAAGCTTGCTTTGAGCAAACGAAGTGCCAATGGGGAGTTGCGTAACATTTCGCGAGACCATGAAACTGTTTCGGCTTCTAACTCGGCAATTGGAACAACAGTGTTTACCAATCCCATTGCGAGCGCTTCTTTTGCATCGTAGGAACGAGTCATAAACCAAATTTCGCGCGCTTTCTTCTGTCCAACATTTGCAGCGAGCAATCCAGATCCGTATCCGCCATCAAATGAACCAACCATCGGACCTGTTTGTCCAAAGAGTGCGTTGTCGGCTGCAATTGTTAAATCGCAAACAACATGCAAAACATGTCCTCCGCCAATTGCCCAACCAGCAACCATTGCAATTACTGGTTTAGGTGTACGACGAATTTGTACCTGTAAATCTAAAACGTTAAGACGTCCAATACCTTGCTGTGCAAGTTTGTCATCTCCGAGATAACCATCATCACCGCGAACGCTGATATCTCCGCCTGAACAAAATGCTTCGCTACCTTCGCCGGTCAAGATAATTACGCCGACTTCTTGGTTATCGCGCGCTAATGAAAATGCGCTTTGCAACTCAATAATTGTTTGTGGGCGAAATGCATTGCGTACTTCAGGACGGTTGATGGTGATTTTTGCAATGCCATCGGCAGCTTCGTATTTAACATCTGTGAATTTTTCTCCACCTGGTGCGACTTTCCATTTCGGAATGTCACGGCTTCCAAATTCACGCTTGATTGGCTTACTCACGAACCCTCCTTCAGACATCACTACCGTTACTAGCGATAGCCTACGCGGGCAATGGAGACATCTACACATCGAGAAATAGTCAGCCTAGAGCCCACGCGCGCGCTGGCCGAATATGTGAGTGCGCTACAAAAAGCCCTCGCATCAGATGGTCCTGCCCTTGGTTGTGGCCCAATTCATTCCACTTCTGTGCGATCAGATATTTCACTTCTTGTAGCAACGAGTGGCAGTACAGGTTCACCTAAAGAAATAGGAATTACATCTGCAGCGCTCTTAGCAAGTACCAACGCGTCAAATAAATACCTCGGCGCTGTTGGCGGGAATACATGGTCACTTTTGTTGCCACTGACTCACATTGCAGGCATCAATGTTCTAGTCCGTGCGATGCAATTAGAAACAACACCGATTGACCTACGCAATCATGTTGGTAAATACCCACATGCAGATTTCACAGCAATTGTTCCGACTCAACTCTTTAATGCTCTCAATGAGAATTCAGATTTATTGGATCACTTAAAGGGAGCAAAAGCAGTTCTTGTGGGTGGAGCAGCACTATCGCAAGAGCTGCGCACACAAGGCATCGCCGCTGGAATCAATATTGTTACAACCTATGGAATGTCTGAAACATCTGGTGGTTGTGTTTACAACGCAGAGCCACTCGATGGCGTTGCATTTGAACTGACAGAGGGCGGGCAGATAAAAATTTCTGGACCAGTACTAGCTGATGTTAAAAAAGAAAACGGCTGGTTCATCACTCAGGATTTGGGAAAAATTGTCGACGGCAAACTTCAGGTTATCGGCAGAGTTGATGATGTAATCATCAGTGGTGGTGAGAATATTTCACTCAGTGCTGTTGAATCAGAAATCAACAAGAAGTTTCCAAATTTACAAGTTGCAGCATTTGCAACGAGTGACAGCAAGTGGGGACAAGTTTTGCACGTTGCCGCTCAAACAAATGATGAAAGCATCAAAGGGCAAATTATGAATCTAGTTGCCCAATCACTTGGTAATTATGCAAAACCAAAAAGCATCGTACTTGTTGATAAACTTCCGCTCATTGGCGTCGGTAAAGTAGATCGAATTTCGCTAGCAAAGTTGGTGAATCAATGAACAAGTGGGTTGCGGGCGCACGCCCTAAAACGTTGCCTGCTGCCATTGCACCTGTTGCAGTTGGCACAGCACTAGCGGGTACAGACTTAGATCCAATACTGGCGCTGCTTGCGCTACTCGTTAGTTTGTCGCTTCAAGTTGGCGTTAATTACGCAAATGATTATTCCGATGGCGTCAAAGGAACAGATGACAATCGCATAGGTCCAATGCGTCTTGTTGCAAGCGGTGCCGCCCCTGCACATCAAGTAAAAATTGCTGCTTACCTTGCATTGGGATTTGGTGCGATCTTTGGGTTAATTCTTGCGCTACAAACTTCACTCTGGTTAGTTGCAATCGGTGCACTCGCAATTGCTGCAGCATGGGGATACACAGGTGGAAAAAATCCTTATGGCTACTTTGGATTCGGCGAACTTTCGGTATTTGTATTCTTTGGTCTAGTTGCAACGATGGGCACGTATTACGCACAAACTGGCGAACTCACCCTCAATTCTTTACTCGTTGCCATTCCAATGGGTTCTCTTTCATGTGCGTTGCTTGCCATCAACAACCTTCGAGATCGTGCGGCAGATGAATTAGTTGGTAAACGAACCCTTGCTGTTCGACTCGGTGATGCCAGTGCTCGACGAGCATTCATTGCTCTCTTGTTGATTGCTCACATCAGCGTTTTATTCTTAATGAAGCCGTGGGCTTTACTCACGCTTTTGCTCTTACCGATGACTTTCGCATTGATTAAAGCAATCCAGGCTGGTGCACAGGGAGCGCAACTTATTCCTCTGCTCGGGAAAACTGGCAAGCTTCAACTGCGCTTTGCAATCCTCTTATCTTTGGGTTTGTTGCTCGGTTAGAAAAGCGTAGAATTACACCATGCTCAGAATTTTGCTTGTTGTGGCGGTAGTCGCACTTAACTTGTATGCGTTCATTCTTTGCGCCCAAACAGAACAAGAAAATGTTAAGAGACTTCCTAAATGGGCTTGGCTACTTCTCATTGCTTTATTGCAACCATTCGGCGCAATTAGTTATTTAATTTGGGGCCGCCAACGCAAACAAGGACCAGGTCGCGGTGGGCGACGTAAAGTTATTGGCCCAGATGATGATCCAGATTTCTTGCGTAATCTTTAAAACTTACAAACCTGAATAGGTGTGCTTTCCTGTTCCCCATATATTTACGTAAATGTAGTTAAATAAAAATGTAGATCCAGCAAAAATGCATAACCAGGCTGCTCTACGACCACGCCATCCGATTGTCACGCGCGCATGTAAATAAGCTGCATATGCAACCCATGTAATAAACGCCCATGTCTCTTTTGGATCCCAACCCCAATATCTTCCCCATGCACTCTCTGCCCAAATTGCTCCAGCAATAACGGAAAATGTCCACAGTGGAAAAACAAAAGCAACGAGACGGTAAGAGAGTTGATCGAGTACATCTAAAGAAGGCAGACGTTTTGCCCACGGTGCGCGTTCGCCTTTTTTCTCCATTGAATCTAAGAATAAAAATGCTCCCGCAATTATGTTTGAAAGTAAGAAAATTCCACCAGAAATAATTGCTGTAGAAACGTGAATGACTAGCCACGCAGATTTGAGCGCCGGAACAAGAGGAGCACTTGGTACATATAAGACTGTGACTGCTGTGCCGAGTGCTAGCAAAACGGAGATTGAGACAAAGAGGCCAAGCCAACGAAGATCGTATTTGCGGAGGGCGCCCAAATAAGCGGCAGTAAATGCAAGTGCTCCCGTAATTGAAAACTCATACATATTGCCCCATGGTGCACGTCCTGCAGAGAGTCCACGTGAGATTACTCCGGCAAGCAAAAGAAGAAATCCGAGAATCATCATCGCTGTTGCGATGCGAGCGATTTTTTCAGTACGGGTGTAGTCAAAAGTTTTAGTACGCAGATTTCCTTTTGCAGTATCTGCTAAATGTGGGGCGCGAACTGCAAATGCAGTCTCGTAGGCGTGGGCAATAAATGCCAGAGCGAAAACACCCATGGATGAATACACCAAGTAATTTGAAATGTATGCCCACGTTGTAGACATTTACTCCGCCCTTCCTAAAGCGCGTGCTAGTTGTGAAATTTCTAGTTCAAGTCCAGGCGCTGCATTCTTTGCCAACCCTGCAACTTCAACGTTTTTCTTATTGATGCTTACCCAAATTCTGCGTCTTCTTGTGAAGAGTGATGCGAGTAATCCGAGTATCGCAAGAATACTGCCAACTAACGCATAACTCTTTCCGGGATCCTGCACGATCTGAAGGTTTACCCACGGAATATATGTTTCAAATGTAATTGAGCCCTCAGCAAATTCGTATGTCTCACCCGGTTTAAGTGATTTAAGTCCTATTTGCTTCATGTCATCTGTATCAATTCGATAAATCGATTGTGGGCGTCCGTTATCTAAACCAAGATCACCAGTCCAAGCCGCTAAGAATAAACGTGGGTCGAGAGCTTCTGGGAAAACAGAAATTCCACCACCTTCATCTGCGCGCCCAATGGTTGGGAAAAAAGAACCCACAAAACCCAACTGTGGATTGGTATCAGGAACTTTAATTGCACCTATTGAAGATAAATTTGAATCTTGTGGCAAGAATGGAACTGGACCTTGATATCCAACGTTTCCAAGTGGATCGCGCACTGTAACAATTGGCGAATAACCATTAGCTTGTAAATACACACGAGTGTTTCCGAATGTAAGTGGACTATTTACTTTCACAACCTTTTTCTCAGTTGACTGCTCTGGGTTGTTTTTGACCGTTACCCACATTGTGTAATCCTCTGGAGCATTCGTAACTGGGTCATATTTTCCTACAAATTTATCCACTTCGATTGAAAATGGTGGAAGCGACTTTTCATTAAACAATTTGCCAAATGAGAGTGAGTCATACGATGTTGGAGTATTTATAAATCGCTCACCCACATTAACAATTGCATCCCCACGCATTCCAAAGAGCGAGCCAAAACTAACTCCAATAAGTATGAGTACCAGGGCTAAGTGGAATAGTAGGTTTCCAGTCTCGCGCGTAAATCCTTTTTCGGCCGAAAGTGAACCATCTAGTTCGCGGACTCTAAATCTATTTTTCTTAAACCACTGACGAGCGATTTCAAGTTCATCGCCCGTGCCTTTCCACTGCGCGTGAAACTCCATTCGTGAGAGATTCTTTGGCGTCACAGGTGGCATAGCGCGTGATGCTTTGTAGTGTTCAAATGCTCGCGGAAGAACACAGCCAATGAGTGAAATAAAGAGCAGAATGTAAATTGCACTAAACCAAGGAGATGCGTAAACATCAAAGAGTGAAAAGCGTTCGTACCACAGTGCTTTTGTTGGGGAATTTGCGAATACATCACTAACGGCCATTGGATTTTGCGTACGTTGTGGAATGAAGGATCCCGGTATTGCCGCAACACCTAACATCATTAACAACACAAGTGCTGTGCGCATACTTGTGAGCTGTCGCCACATAAATCGCAGAAGCCCTACGGCTCCTATCTCAGGTACGGTCTCTTTCACTTAAATCACCGGAATGAAATCTGAGATCCATGAACGCATCTCGTTATTGAAAGCTCCCCATAACCCAAAGACTTGAGCAATTCCGATGGCTATTAAAAGTACGCCACCGATTTTTGTTATGAGATCGCCTCGACGCACCAAAAAGCGTCTGAGTTTTTCTGATCGGTCGAAAAATAAACCTGAAGCTATAAATGGTGCACCTAAACCGATGCAATAACCGAATGACAATATTGCTCCACGCAGTGCACTGGATTCTTGAAATGCAAGTGTCTGCACTGCACCGAGTGCTGGTCCGATGCACGGTGTCCAACCAACTCCGAATAAAAATCCAAGTACTGGTGCGCCAAGTAACCCAAGAGATACTGGCATCTTTGCGCGATATGTGGGAGAAAATGGGAATACGCCAATAAAGATCAATCCCAAAAGTATTGTGAATGCTCCTAAGACAGAAGTAATTATCTTTTCATTATCAAATACGTAAGCACCAAAACCACCGAAGAGTGCACCATATGAAATGAAGAGAACGCTAAAGCCGAGAACGAAGAGGATTGAACCTAATAACACGCGTCCGCGGCTCTTTGAAAATCCAGCGGCATAAGAAATATAGCCTGGGACTAATGGCAGAACACACGGAGATAAAAATGAGATCACTCCGGCGATAATTGCAATTGGAAATGCTGTAATCAAATAGCCATCGAGAATTTGCTCTACAACGAACTCTCTCATTCTGCACTCACCTTTTCGATGATTTCACTCAGGGATGCAAAAGTTATTTCTCCAGAAATTCTCGCTGCGACATTGCCATTCTTATCTATAACTACAGTCGATGGAATTGCATTGGCTGGCAGTGATTTTCTAAAGCCAATCAATACCGAATCATCAATCAATGTTGGATATGGCAGTGCAAAGCGCCGAACAAAAGCTTCGGCGGTTGCCGGATTATCACGCGTAAGAATTCCAATAAAAGCTACATCTGTGTATTTCTCAGATAGCGCAGCCAGTGTTGGGGCTTCTGCACGACAAGGTGCACACCAGGATGCCCAAACATTCACTACTGCGACTTGGCCACCATTAAAAGTGTAATTCTTTCCCGTTAACGTCATTCCAGAAAGTTCTGGCGCTGCAATGCGATTTGAAGTGCTAACAAAAGAAACACTTCCGTTTCCGGAGACAAAACTCTCTTCGGCAATTGATGAACCGCCGCCACCGCATGATGAAAGTAGAAGTGCCATAACTGGCAAGAGAATTAAGTTTTTTATTTTCATTTTTTTAGGGGCAATAGATGACCAGCCGGCTCGCTGTAACTTGTGCCGCTGATCATTCCATCTTCATCAAAATGCACGCTTGTCACACTTGCGAGTGAGCATTCGCGCTTACGGGGATCATGTAAAAGCCTGCGACCTTCAATTGCACTACGAAGAATCCATATGGGTAATTGGTGAGAAACAACAATGGCATCTTTTCCTTGCGCCGCATCGCGTGCTGCAAATACAGCAGCAAGCATTCGATTAATTTGCTCATCGTATGGTTCGCCCCACGAAGGTTTCCAGGGATTCCATAAGTGCTTCCAAGCAGATGGGTGCTTTAGAACTCCATCGCCAATTCCAAAAGGTTTGCCTTCAAATACATTGGCTGCTTCGATTAATCGTTCATCAGTTGTAATTTTCATGTTGTGAGCCGATGCAATTGGCGCCGCAGTCTCTTGCGCTCGTTGTAACGGCGAAACGTGTAACGCGCCGAGATTAATACTCTTTGACCAATCACCAAGTGTTGCTGCCATCTTGTGACCGCGCTCTGAAAGTGTCCAACCAGGTTGACGTCCATAAAGAATCTTCTGCGGGTTGTGAACCTCGCCATGTCTGACCACATGTACCGTCGAACTCATTCGCTAAGCATAAAGCGTCATAAACCTTCTCTTCTCGCTAAGGTTGTGACATGGCGCTCACACCGAACCGGGTTGCCTTTTTCGATGTAGATAACACGCTTATTCGCGGTTCTACCCTCTTCTTTCTCGGAAAAGGAATGTACAAACGGGGGTACTTCACCAAGACAGATCTTTCGCGCTTTGCATTCGCCAACTTACGTTTTCGATTAACAGGTAAAGAAAAACAAGATGAAATCAAACGTTTTCAAAATGCAGCAACAGAATTTATTGGTGGGCACGATGTTGCAGAGATTCAGACAATTGGTCAACAAATTTACGATGAATACGTCTCTCCTGCTTGTTGGCAAGGAACTATTAACATCGCCCAAAGACATTTAAATGCTGGTGAAGAGGTTTGGCTAGTTACAGCCGCGCCTGAAGATATGGCTACTTTAATTGCGAAGAATCTAGGTTTTACAGGGGCACTTGGAAGTAAAGCCGAAGTTCGTGATGGAAAATACACCGGACAAATGCTTGGCAATTTATTACACGGTAGAGAAAAAGCTGTTGCAATTTCAGCTCTTGCTAAAGAAAAAGGATTCGATCTTGCAGAGTGTTACGCCTACTCTGATAGCCACAATGATTTTCCATTGCTCGAAGCAGTCGGCCATCCATCAGCAATTAACCCTGATGCGATTCTAAGTTTGCGCGCACTCGCAGAAGGTTGGCCAATTCACGATTTTCGTCGCGCACGCTTCATCATCAAAATTATCGGTCCGACAGTTTCTAGACTCGCTGCCGCCGGAATATGGTTGGCACCAGGCAGGCGTTCACGCTAACTCGATTTCACAGCACCAACTAAACCCCTGTAATGTAGGCAAGTTATGCAAATGCGTTCATTTACTGACTATCTACGTTCCGTAGATGATGCTGCCCTTTTAGAACTCTTCACATTGAGAGCAGATCTAATTTCGCCAGTTCCATCAGATATCGCATCTCTTGCAGTTCGTGCGTGCAGCGCTCCTAGTCTTGCTCGCGCAATTGATGGACTTAATCAATGGCAGTTTCAAGTTCTTGAAGCATGCGCAGTCATTAACGAACCTTTTAGCGAAAAACAAGTTGTTGCCGTAACTGAAAAGGCTGCCACCGAAGTAATTCCTGAGTTGATTGCACGTGGACTTCTTTATCCATCTGAGGATGGAATGCGATTGCCTAACTCTGTGCGCGAAGTTTTGGGTAATGAGATTGCTGGTTTAGGACCAGCATCAATGGCGAAGTTAACTTTAAAGAAATTAGATGATGCACCAGCTGCTGCAAAGAAAGTGCTGGAGAGACTTATCTGGGGACCTCCACGTGGAAGCGTTGGAGACATTAAAAATCCTGGACCTGGTGTCACATGGTTACTGGAAGAAAACTTTATGGTGCCACTTGATCAACGCACTGTCATTCTGCCGCGCGAAGTTGGTATTTATCTGCGTGGTGGAAAAGTGCACAAAGAGCGAGAAGTAACACCGCCAGAAATTAAGGGATCAAAGCGCGATACGAAGAGTGTTCAACTCGCAGCAATTGCAAACGTTGCCACTGTCTTGCGCTGGGCAGATGAAATTCTCGAATACTGGGCACAAGAACCTGCTGATGCACTACGTGCAGGAGGCCTCGGCGTTCGTGATTTAAAAATTATTGCCACGCACATGGGAATTGATGAAAACTGTGCTGCCTTTGTTGCAGAACTTGTGTATCTCGCAGGTCTTGTCACCTTTGATGCAAATGACAAAATTCTTCCAACCAATAACTTTGATGTGTGGCTAACACAGAGTGCCTCAGTAAGATGGCAAGCACTTGCTGCTCCGTGGTTGATTACATCTCGTGTAAGCGGTCTTGTTGGACGTGCAGAGTCAAAGAACACTGCGGCCCTTGGGCCTGAATTAGATCGGGTCAATGCCGCAAGTACTCGTGCATTGGTTTTAAAACTCTTAGCAGAAAATGACACCGTTGCGCCAGAATTAGTGAGCTTTACCAATCGAGTTAAATGGTGTGCACCATCAAAGCGAAATCCTGGTTTACAAGAAGAAATGGTGCAGTGGACACTTCGTGAAGCAGAGTGGCTAGGCATTACTGGGCAAGGTGTTATTTCTAAATACGGAGAAGAATTTCTACGCGGCGATGAGCTCGAGATAATTAATACGGATTTGCCGCAACCAGTTGATCACATCTTGATTCAAAGCGATAACACTGCAATTGCCCCAGGGCCACTTGTTCATGATGTAGCAGCAGTCCTTGCAATTATTGGTGACATCGAAAGTCGCGGTGGTGCAACTGTCTATAGATTTACGGATGCAACTATTCGTCGCGGACTAGATCATGGCAAGACTGGCGATGAAATCATCGAGTTCTTGCGCAAAACTTCTAAGACTCCAATTCCGCAACCGTTGGAATACTTGATTTCAGATGTAGCAAAGAAACATGGACGATTGCGAGTAGGAAACACTTCATCATTTATCCGCTGTGAAGATCCTGCGCTTATTACACAGATAATCAGTGATAAACGATTGGATATTTTGTCTCTACGCAGAATCGCACCAGAAGTAATGATCTGTGACATGGATGCACACGATGTCATGAATGTTTTGCGAAATGCCGGATACTTGCCCGCAGCTGAATCTACTAATGGAATGTTATTAACTGGACCGCGCTCGTCCAGAGCACAATCTAAACCGCGTCCACCGCGAATCATTGGAGAATTAGAAGTACCTACTGATGCTGCATTAAGCGCTGCTATTCGCACAATCCGTGTTGGTGAAAAATCTAGTCACAAACAGAGCACACTTCGAAATATTGCAAACACCGCACTAGGTGCACTGCCACGAACAACTGCAAATGAAACACTCGATGTATTACTTAAATACATTCAAGAGCAACGTTCACTTTCAATTGGTTATGCAGATAACAATGGCGCTGTTTCTCATCGAATTATTGATCCACTGAAAATCTCTGCTGGCTCATTGATTGCCCGAGACCACGGCACAGGCGAGATGCAAACATTTAGAATTCCGCGTATTACGGGGGTTGCACCGCTATGACAAGCGAGAAGCAAGGCGAATACGGCAGACTTAACCCTATGTTGGCAGCCCTTGAAGCATTGGTGAAGTGTGAGTCTCCTACTGAAGATCTCAAGGCATGCAACGATGTTGTTCGACTAGCAAGTGACATAGCAACACGTGTACTTGGAACACCTGCAGAGATTCGCCAAATAGAAGGTCGCCCAGTTTTCTGGTGGGGCGCAGCACAACCCGATGTTGTTTTACTTGCACACCTCGACACAGTGTGGCCTGTTGGTTCATTCACACCGTTGTGGCAAATAGATGGTGATGTACTTCGCGGTCCTGGTACATATGACATGAAGGCTGGTTTCGTTCAAGCACTCTTTGCACTCAAAGGAATTAGTGGCTCTGTTGCACTAATTGGAACAACTGATGAAGAAACCGGAAGTCATGCTTCTCGTAAGTTAATTCAAGATTTATCTTCAAAGGCGAAAGCTGTATTGGTTTTAGAAGCTGCCATTGATGGCAAAGTAAAGACTGGCCGCAAAGGCACAGCGATGTACCAAGTACATGTTCATGGACGCGCTGCGCATGCTGGGCTCGAGCCAGAAAAAGGAATTAACGCAACCACAGAAATTGCACACATTATTACGGCGCTTGCATTCTTAGAAAACAAAGAGAAGCAAACAACAGTTGTTCCAACACTTGTGAAGGCTGGCAATTCAACAAATACAGTTCCGGATTATGCAGTCTTGGATATTGATGCTCGCTCGTATTCAACTGATGAACTCAATCGTGTAGATGCCGCAATCCGAAGCCTTGTGCCGCTGCATCCTGAAGCGCGAATTGAAATTACCGGTGGATTAAATCGTCCCCCACTAGAGACAACATCGACTATGGAGCTTTACGAACGCGCAGAAAAAGTTGCTGCACGCATCGGAATGCCACCACTTGGTCACGCATCCGTTGGCGGTGCCAGTGATGGAAACTTTGCAGCTGCTGCAGGTGCGAAAGTTCTAGATGGTCTGGGCGCTGTTGGTTCTGGCGCACACGCCACAACAGAGTGGGTAAGTATTAAAGCTCTTGAAGAGCGCAGTGCGTTCTTGCACGAGTTCATCAAGGATTTACTCAATGACTGATGGGCCATTGATCGTTCAGAGCGATAAAACACTGCTCTTAGATATTGACCATGCGATGTCCACAGAGTGTCGCCGTGCGATCGCGCCTTTTGCAGAACTAGAACGCTCCCCCGAGCACATTCACACATATCGTCTGACTAATTTAGGTTTATGGAATGCGCGCGCTGCCGGCCATGACGCAGAAATGGTTATCGATACTTTAATTAAGTATTCGCGCTATGCAGTGCCGCATTCAATTCTTGTTGATGTTGCAGAAACAATGTCTCGCTATGGTCGTCTGCGACTAGAGGCGGATCCAATTCATGGATTGATTCTTGTCACAACTGATACAGCAGTTCTTGAAGAAGTTATTCGTGCCAAGAAAATCGCACCGCTATTAGGTGTTCGAATTGATAATGAAACAATTGCAGTGCACCCAAGCCAACGTGGTCAGATTAAACAATCGCTACTGCGCTTGGGTTGGCCGGCAGAAGATTTTGCAGGATACGTAGATGGTCAGGCTCATGAAATTGCACTCAAGCAAACGGATTGGAAAATTCGTCCTTATCAAGAGTTAGCAGCAGAAGGATTTTGGCATGGTGGCTCTGGAGTTGTGGTACTGCCGTGTGGTGCTGGAAAAACAATTGTTGGCGCAGCAGCAATGGCGCATGCAAAGGCAACAACCTTAATTCTTGTAACAAACACAGTTGCTGCTCGCCAATGGCGCGAAGAGTTGCTTAAGCGAACAACCCTCAATGAAGATGAAATTGGCGAATACTCGGGAGCCAAAAAAGAGATTCGTCCCGTAACTATTGCGACTTACCAAGTAATGACAAAGAAAAAAGATGGCGTGTACGCACACCTTGATCTCTTTGATACTCATGACTGGGGTTTGATTATTTATGACGAAGTGCACTTGTTGCCCGCGCCAATCTTTCGCTTCACTGCAGATATTCAATCTCGTCGTCGTTTAGGACTTACTGCAACATTGGTTCGAGAAGATGGAATGGAAGGTGAGGTTTTTTCACTCATCGGTCCTAAGCGCTTTGATGTTCCTTGGAAAGAGATTGAATCTCAGGGATATATCGCACCCGCGCAATGCGTAGAAGTACGCGTAAATCTAAGCGAAGCCGAGCGGCTTTCATATGCAACAGCTGAACCAGAAGAGCGTTATCGCTTCTGTGCCACAACGCGCACAAAACGAAATGTTGTTGAGTCACTCGTTGCTCATCATGCTGGCGAACAAATACTTGTAATTGGTCAATACATCGATCAATTAGATGAGCTCTCAGAAGTGCTTGGAGTTCCGCTCATTAAGGGTGAGACACCTGTTAAAGAACGCGAAATACTCTTTAATAAATTTAGAACTGGAGAAGTTTCCTGCCTCGTAGTTTCAAAGGTTGCTAACTTCTCTATCGATTTACCTGATGCAACTATTGCAATACAGGTCTCAGGTGCATTTGGATCGCGTCAAGAAGAAGCGCAGCGCCTCGGCCGCATCTTGCGTCCAAAGTCAGATGGTCGCAGTGCAACTTTTTACTCTGTTGTCTCTCGCGACACAATCGATCAAGACTTTGCACAAAACCGTCAGCGCTTCTTAGCTGAACAAGGTTATGCGTACAAAATTATTGACGCTGACGATGTGTTTCAAGGCAAGCTCTAAAGCGTTCTGGATCGACGCGCCAGAAGTCGTGGTGCTCCCCATCAATATGTGTCACCGGAACTTGTTCGCCATATAACTTTTCAAGTTCGGCATCGCCATCTATGTATTTAATATCAATCGAATAATCTAATTCGGCCTTCATAGATTCAAGTGTTTCAATTGCAACATCGCAGAGATGACATCCGTGCCGTGAAAAAACAGTAATGATTGTTTGTGACAACTATTTCTTCCGCTTCTTATTTATTGCACGATCAATGAACTCTTCAGCAACAAGTGTGACATCACCTTTTAATCGGTACGCACTCTTTTCTAAATCTTTTAAAACAGCGTTTACTGTTGTCTGTGTGACAGATCCAACGAGAGGTCCAAATCTTTTTGCAAAGAGTACGTGTGCAATTTCGCTGACAGATTTTGCTAAGTCTTCACGAGCTTCATCTAATGTTGGTTCTGGTTTCTTTGGTGCTTCCGAAAAATCCAATGAAATTGGACGTTCAGCCTTCATCCGAGAATAAAGATCGTTATTAGTGGTTGCGCCGCTCTCATCCATAGGCAAATCATCTCACCCTGATACCTTTTGCACATATGCAAACAAGAACCAGCACTCGCACCGCAAAGGGGCTTTTACTAGTTCTCCTCGCATCTTTAATCTCGATGCCGCAAGCCGAAGCGGCGCCACTAGTTGCCCCATCAACTGTATGGGGGCACACATATGCAGCAGAAGCATCGGGAGTTATATCGGTTCCGGCCACGCAGCCAGCCAACTTGGAAAAGCTGTCAAAGTTCGTTGTTAATTATAAAAACTTTCCAGATTGGGCAAAAAACGAAGTTCAAGCAGCCATAGATTTGTGGGCAGTAAATTTTGATTCAAAAGTTCCGGTAAATATAGATGCAACATGGGCACGATCAAGCACTTCAGACATTCTGGGTAGTGCGCGTCCAGATCGTTATTACTCAAAGTTTTCTGGAGCACCCGATCCTTCGCTCTGGTATGCATCAGCACTTGCTAATGCGGTAGCTGGAAAAGATTTAGATTTAGATAATCCCGAAATTATTATTCAAATCAACTCAGAAGCTGATTGGGATTTAGATGGTCTTGGAACACCTACACGTTATGAATATGACTTAAAGTCAGTAATGTTTCATGAGATGGCACATGGCTTAGGTTTTCTCTCAACAAGTTCATTCATCTTCGATCGCACAAAGGGTCAAAACGTTGGAATCCTTTTGCAACCAACACCATTTGATGCCTATCTGCAAACAGAAGATGGAAATCGTTTAGTAGATCTTCCGTCGCCATCATTTGAATTAGGCCAAGCCCTTACTTCTCGACTCGTCTGGTCTGGCCCCGAAGGAATAAAAGCTAATAACGGAGTTAAACCATTGATGTACACGCCGACTAGTTATGAAGGCGGATCTTCGGTTAGTCACGTAGATGAAAACACTTTTACAAACTCTAGAACAGATGCAGTAATGACTCCGAATCTTGAAGCTGGCGAAGTCTTTAACGAGCCTGGACCAATCTTGCTTGCAATGATGAAGGATCTTCGCAATAAACCAGCACCGGGCCTTGCTGTCGGCATTCCGAGTGAAGTTCTAAATGCAGAAGCACTTATCGCAGATTCAGCTGTGATTTTAACTTTTAATCCACCAGTTAACTCTAGAACTGCTCAGGTCCGTGAGTACATTATTAAAAATGTAAACACCGGTAAAGAAACAACTGTGATCGATAGTCCTGCAATTATTTCCGGATTAAAAAATGGAACTAGCTATACCTTTGAAATTGTTGCTTCCAATTCCAAGGGGGCCTCACCTGCAGTGATCACCAAACCAGTCACACCTCGCGCTGCATGGAAATCACAAGTACTAGATGCAACTTCTGATGCAACTTCGATTAAGTCAATAACTCTTAATGGCCAACCGGTGATTGCTTATGTTGATTCAAAGACATCAATTCTTCGCCTTGCAACATGGGGTGGAAAGAGTTGGAAGATGACAACAGTTGATAGCGATATTGCAGGACAAATCTCGCTCTGCGTTAGCGGAAAGAGCCTGAAGCAGACACTTCATGTTTTTTATGCCGATAAAACAGAGAATGATTTGCGATACGCAACTGTGAATGGCGCAAAGATTTCACGAGAGATTGTTGATGGAAATGCTGAGAAGGTGCAGTCATATGAAGAAATTGTTCGTGTGCCAACTGCAAGTAATGTCAGTGTTTCAAATGCTTGTGCAGTGACAAGTGATGGAATTCAGGTTTTCTATCGTGACGAGACTCAAGGTGTTTTACTCGGCGCATATAAGAACTTCGGCGGTGACTGGAATTACGAATTAGTAGATGGCGATCGTAAAACCGATTTTCGTACTACGGGCGATGTTGCATTCCATCTCAAGGCGCTTGTCGATGGAAATAAAACGTATGTCATATACGACTCTGTACTAGCTATCGATCAAAACCGTGATGCCACATCTGGAGAAATCCGCTTAGGGACTAGAACAAGCTTTGACCCTGGAGCATGGCAATTTCGAACACTGGAATCACCGAAAGCAGATGCTTCGATTCTTGGTTATGACGTAGAAATTGTGAAGAGCGCAAAGGGAATTATCGCTTCGTGGTTCTCAGCAACTGCGTTATCTATGCCAGATCCAACTCTGGTGCGAACTCTCAACATAAGTAATTCGTCGAGTGTTCAAGTCACTTCATCTTCAAACTTTGGCACTGCGAACAAACTAATGAGCAGTGACTCCAAGACGCTTATGTTTAACTGCCTCGGCCGACTTTGCGCAATTGATTATGCAAAGTTTTCTAAAGGACAAACAGCAATTTCACTTGCATCGTCTTGGCAATCTGTTGAGCCAATTGCAAGTGCATGGATTACGTTAAACAAGGTTCGCTACGCAGTAGCAGGCATTAATGGAAAAGTTGTACTGCTAAAAGCTGCGTAATTACTTCGCGTTACGACGTTGGATGCGAGTCTTCTTCAGAAGTTTTTTATGCTTCTTCTTCGCCATACGCTTACGTCGTTTCTTGATAACCGAACCCATAGGTCACGCTTTCTATTTATGTTGGTAAGGGGGTTAGGTTAGCGCTAAGTGAGTCTAAAAATCGAAACGGCCGTCTGGCTCGAAGTCATGAGCACTACTCCCAGATCCTTTGAATAGCCCAGGGCTATCGGTACACCTGTAGCGCTGTTAGCGGCTGTGAGTGCACCTTTGCTATTAAATGTAAGCAAGAGTGGAGTCGGTCTGCTCGGTTTCCAATTTGAAACTCCCTTTACTGCAGACTTCGATGCGAAAACTGCAAAGTGCGTTCCGCTTGGACCAAGGGCGGCAATTGTTGCACCAGTGGATGCAAATCTAAATGTCCACGTTGGTGAAAGATTCGTTGCAAACTTTGTTAGCGCACTCTCAACTCTTTGTCCTGTTTGTACATAACCAGTCAGGAACAAGGAGTTAGTTGCAGAGTTCCATTCGCGTGAAGCTTTTGATGCAGAACTTCGAACGAGTGAAGTAAGTTTTCCGGTGCTTGAATACTTCGCGATTATTCCATCGCGCAATCCCACCAATTTTCTGCCCGAAAGAGTTTCGGTGCTATTTCCAATTGCATAGATACTTGAATCTGTGCCGCGGATAACTGCATCAATGTTGGTATCGGTACTTCCTAAATTAATTGGAGCACCGAATACGCCTTCGAGAGTGCCAGAGATTAAGAATCCAGAGTTGCCTGTATCTGTTGCTCTCATGCCACCTAGCGTGAATCCCTTAGTGTTTACCGCAATTGAATTCACGAGCAGCGCAGATTTAACGTCTAATGAATACATTGAAAGCAATTGCCCTGCACCAGAAATCTTCCAGACTGTTGCAACTGTTAAATCTGAACGAGTAGGTACTTTGGGCGCAACAACTACATTGTCAGGATTGATCGGCGCAGTTGTTGGAATTGAATTTGGTGCAACAACCGGGACATTCGCACTCGAACCTGCGACCCACATATTTCCTGAACTATCTGCCATAAGAGCAGTAGCAATACTTGCTGCTCCTTGTGTAAGCGCCAGACGCCATTTTTCTATGCCATCGGCGCCAATAGCCCAAATAGTTGAATCATTGAGTAAAACAATTGATGAACCAAGAATTTGCATCTTGGTGTTTGCAGTTATGGGTGTCGCAAGATTAATTGCAACCATCTCTTTTGCCGCTACTGGTTTTGTTACAGCACCTGCCTGCTGTGAAACAAATACAAGCGGTAGAATTAAAAGAGCTGCTGCAAGACGTTTCACGATTGTGTGATCACGCTAATTCCTGCGAACGATCGCGCGCAGCTTTCATCGCCTTTGCAACAATGCCAGCTAAATCTGAATCACTCAGTGAAGCAAGTGCCGCAGCAGTTGTTCCATTAGGACTTGTTACATTTTCGCGAAGAGTTGTTGCACTCTTTCCTGATTGATCTAGAAGCGTTGCAGCACCCAACATTGTTTGCGCCGTCAACGTTGTAGCAACTTCTTTAGAAAGCCCAAGTGCCATTGCGCCTTCAATCATGTGTTCGGCAAATGCAAAGAAATACGCAGGGCCCGAGCCGCTCGTTGCAGTAATTGCATCCTGTAAATCTTCTGTTACTTCAACAACTTTTCCAGTTGCTCCAAGAAATGCGTTAACAAAAGCAGCCTCTGAATCACTTACGCCAGCACCTCGAGACATTCCAGACATGCCAACAGCAACAAGTGCTGGAGTATTTGGCATCACTCGAATAACAGGATTGTCTGTCCCAAGATGTGATGAGATAAATGAAGTACTTTTTCCTGCTGCAAATGTAATGACGAGTGCGCCAGCTTTAATTGAGCCTTTAATTTCTGCTAAAACCGAGGCCATATCTTGTGGTTTTACAACCAAAAGCAGCACATCGCTAGCGCTGACATTGGTTGAAAGATCACACGCACATATTCCATAGCGCTTTATGAGCTCATCTGCCCGCTCTGCACGCTTTTCACTGATGCAGATCGATGCTGCATTGATTCCAAACTTAATCAGGGCTGCAATAAGTGCTTCACCCATAACACCGGCACCGATAACTCCAACTTGTGAAGGTTGCAGTGGCTTTGTTGCGGTACTCATGTTGCTAAGGATACCTGTACGCTCTGCAACTATGTCTGAAATAAAGCCTGGGTTTGCACGTGATTGGGTTGAATTCAATGACCCTAATGACGATGAAGAAATCTTTAAGTGCGACCTCACATGGTTGACCTCCAACTGGACCTGTATTTATGGCGATGGTTGCAAAGGTGTATTTAAAGATCGTCCAAATGATGGCTGCTGCACTGAAGGTGCAATGTATTCAGATGAAGAAGATGAAGAGCGCACGCTAAAAGCTGCAGCAATGCTCACTCCACAAATGTGGCAATTCTTCGATGAAGCACAGCCAAAGAAGTTTGGTGGCAAGTTACAGATTTCAGAAAAAGATGAAGACAAAGAACGCAAGACTCGCACAGTAGATGGTGCATGCATCTTCTTAAATCGTAAAGGTCACACTGCAGATGGCTTTACTGGTTCATTTGGTTGCGTACTTCACCACTTAGCCGAAAAAGAAAAGATTCACTTCGTAGATACAAAGCCAGATGTTTGTTGGCAGTTACCACTACGACGTTCATATGAAGTTCGCGAATTCGGCGAGCGCGAAATTTCCGTAACAGTTATCGGAGAGTACGAACGTCTTGCATGGGGCGATGGCGGAGAAGATTTCGATTGGTATTGCACAAGCAACACCGAAGCTCACGTTGGAAAAGAACCGGTTTACATTTCAAATAAAACCGAACTCCAGGCGCTCATGGGCAAAGATGCTTATGCAGTACTGGCCAAACTATGCGATCAGCGCATTGCGGGTATCAAAGATGCGCAGAAGCGTTCACTTCCACTCTTTGTTATTCAACACCCAGCGACAATTGCGGCAGGCAAATAGTCAGTACTTGCCTCTAGGCTAAGCGCATGGCAAAGGTCGAGAAGGATCCATTTCGCTGCACCGAATGTGGGTGGAGTGCGAATAAATGGGTTGGCCGATGCGGTGAATGCCAAGCATGGGGCACAGTTGAAGAAATCAATGCACCAAAGCGTTTATCACTTGTTCCTGGCGCAGTTACACATAAAGCAACACCAATTGGCGATGTAGATCTCTCTGCTGCCAGCGCCAAACCAACAGGAGTCAGCGAATTAGATCGCGTACTCGGTGGCGGTCTTGTTCCAGGTGCTGCAATCTTGTTAGCCGGCGAACCAGGTGTTGGTAAATCAACTCTTTTGTTATCTGTTGCCGCACAAACTGCAAAAGCGGGAATCCGTGCGCTTTATATAAGTGGTGAAGAATCTGCCTCACAAGTTCGTCTTCGCGCAGAACGCATTAACGCAATTGATCCCGAATTATTCTTAGCATCCGAAACTGATCTCAGCGCAGTTATCTCTCATATCGATGCCGTGAAGCCACAGCTACTGATCATCGACAGTATTCAAACAATTGGTTCATCGGCCGCCGACGGTGCACCTGGTGGTGTTACGCAAGTCCGCGAAGTCGCTGGCGCACTTATTCGGATCTGTAAAGATCGCGACATCACTCTGCTCTTAGTTGGTCACGTCACTAAAGATGGCTCTATTGCAGGTCCACGTCTACTCGAACACATCGTCGATGTTGTCCTCCAATTTGAAGGTGAGCGTCACTCACGCCTTCGTTTGATTCGCGCAATCAAAAATAGATTCGGTGCCAGCGATGAAGTTGGTTGCTTTGATTTAAGCGACACCGGTATCGAAAGCGTTATGGATCCAACTGGTTTGTTTACATCTCGTCACAGCGAACCAGTTCCCGGCACATGCGTCACAGTCACACTAGAAGGTCGCAGACCGCTTCTTGCAGAGATTCAAGCGTTAGTTAGCGCCGGACGTGAAAGCGATTTTGGTAATGCACGCCGCGTAACAAGTGGTTTGGACTCTGCTCGCACATCAATGACTCTTGCAGTTCTAGAACTTCGTGCACATGTAAAAGTTGGTGGCCGCGATGTATATGCCGCAACTGTTGGCGGAATGAAGATGTCCGAACCCGCAGCTGACCTTGCACTCGCTCTGGCTGTGGCATCTGCTGCTAAAGCATTAGCACTTCCCGCAGACCTGGTTGCAATCGGAGAAGTTGGTCTTGCTGGTGAAATTAGAAAGGTAAGTGGCGTAGAACGCAGACTTGCCGAAGCTTTCCGTCTTGGATTTAAACGAGCACTTGTTCCTGCTGGCTCAGATGTAAAGATTGCCGGAATGGAAATTGTTGAAGTATCACGTCTTGATCAGGCACTTAGTCGGGTAAAAATTAACGGCGAATGAGCCTTCTAGAAAAAGAGATCACTAGGTGGTTTGCTAAAAACAAACGTGATCTTCCATGGCGAAAGACAAGTGCATGGGGCGTTTTAGTTTCAGAAATAATGTTGCAACAGACTCCCGTTGCTCGGGTCGAGCCTATCTGGCACATCTGGATGAAGCGCTGGCCAACACCAAAAGATCTAGCAAAGGCAACTCCCGCAGAAGTAATCAAAGAGTGGGGCCGACTCGGTTATCCTCGCCGTGCACTGCGTCTTCGCGAGTGCGCACAAGTAATCGCAACAGATTTCAATAACAAAGTTCCGGATAACGAAATTCAATTACGTAAGTTACCTGGCATCGGCGATTACACAGCGGCTGCCGTCATGGCATTTGCATATGAAGAACGCTCACTGGTTTTAGATATAAACATTCGCCGATTGTTCTCACGTATCTACGACGGCGTCCAATCACCTACGACCGCACCTAATAAAACAGAGCGTGCGGCACGCGCCGAATTAGTACCTAAAAAGAATGCACATATCTGGGCTGCGGCCACTATGGAACTCGGTGCACTCATTTGCACAGCGCAAAAACCTAAGTGCGAAATATGCCCAGTTGCTGATGCATGTAAGTGGCGCTCACTTAATTACCCACAATCAGATCAACCAAAGCGCACACAAGCATGGAATGGCACCGACAGACAGTGCCGCGGAATTATCGTGCAGGCACTTCGTGAAAATGATTCGCTCACCGAAAAAGAGATTAAGAAGTTATGGGTTCTTGAATCACAAGTAGAAAAGGCTTTAAAAACACTTCTGGTCGACGGGTTGATTACCCAATCGGCCAGAAATAAATACTCGTTACCTAATTAAACTGTTGGTGCCTCAGTCAGATTCTCAGGAGAATCTGGCATCTCAGACTTTGGTGCACCCTTGAAAGTAAAGACAGCATCTGCGCCTTCGCCTTCAACATCTACAACGATGATTTCGCCAGCGTTGAGTTCGCTAAAGAGAATGCGCTCTGAGAGTGCATCTTCAATCTCGCGTTGAATTGTGCGACGTAGTGGACGTGCGCCAAGTAGTGGATCGTAACCACGCTCTGCAAGAAGACCCTTCGCAGCACTTGTAAGTTCGATTCCCATATCTTTCGCACGTAGACGCTCATCAAGGTTTGCGATCATGAGATCAACAATCTGAATGATCTGATCCTTAGTGAGCTGGTGGAAGACGATGATGTCATCGATACGGTTTAAGAACTCAGGACGGAAGTGTGACTTAAGTTCGTCACTTACTTTGCCCTTCATGCGCTCGTAATTTGTAAGTTCGTCACCAGAGTTAGCGAAACCAAGTCCAAGACTCTTTGAGATATCGCGTGTTCCAAGGTTTGTAGTCATGATGATGACTGTGTTCTTGAAGTCAACAGTGCGACCTTGTGAATCTGTTAGGCGACCATCTTCGAGAACTTGAAGAAGTGAGTTAAAGATATCTGGGTGTGCTTTTTCAATTTCATCAAAGAGCACAACAGAGAATGGACGACGACGTACTTTCTCTGTGAGTTGTCCGCCCTCGTCATAACCGACATACCCTGGAGGTGCACCGAACAAACGTGATGCGGTGTGACGCTCTGAGTATTCAGACATATCGAGTTGGATTAACGCATCAGCATC